>Ga0116227_10005760_pt1 | contig 25771 bp, 19 predicted proteins | sample S1TSphgellanicum_FD_89693 | JGI IMG/M metagenome (GOLD analysis project Ga0116227, IMG submission 89693) | Host-associated microbial communities from peat moss isolated from Minnesota, USA - S1T2_Fb - Sphagnum magellanicum MG | ecosystem: Host-associated > Plants > Peat moss > Unclassified...
AGTCCATTGAATCATTACCAACAACGATTGGTCAATTGCAACATTTGACCCAGCTACAATTAAAAGATTGTGAAAATCTTAAGGAGCTTCCTCAAAGCATTGGCAACCTCTCTTCATTATCAATGTTGGATTTATATGGTTGTAAGTCCATTGAATCATTACCAACAACGATTGGTCAATTGCCACATTTGACCCATTTACAGTTGGATTATTATGAAAATCTTAAGGAGCTTCCTTTAAGCATTGGCAACCTCTCTTCATTATCAATGTTGTACTTATTTGGTTGTAAGTCCATTGAATCATTACCAACAACGATTGGTCAATTGCAACATTTGACCCACCTACGGTTGAAATATTATGAAAATCTTAAGGAGCTTCCTCAAAGCATTGGCAACTTCTCTTCATTAACAATGTTGGATTTATATGGTTGTAAGTCCATTGAATCATTACCAACAACGATTGGTTAATTGCAACATTTGACCCAGCTATAGTTAAAAGATTATGAAAATCTTAAGGAGCTTCCTCAAAGCATTGGTAACCTCTCTTCATTAGCAATGTTGGATTTATCTCGTTGTAAGTCCATTGAATCATTACTAAGAACAATTAGTTTATTGCAACATTTGACATAGCTACGGTTACTAGGATGTGAAAATCTTAAAGAGCTTCCTCAAAGCATTGGCAACCTCTCTTCATTATCAATGTTGTACTTATTTGGTTGTAACTCCGTTCAATCATTACCAACAACAATTAGTCAATTACAACATTTGACCAGGTTATAGTTGGTAACATGCAAAAATCTTAAGGAGCTTCCGCAAATCATTGGCAACCTCTTTTCATTACCAATGTTAGACTTATCTCGTTATAAGTCCATTGAATCATTACGAAGAACAATTAGTTTATTGCAACATTTGACGCAACTATGGTTGCTAGGATGTGAAAATCTTAAAGAACTTCCTCAAAGCATTGGCAACCTCTCTTCATTATCAATGTTGTACTTATTTGGTTGTAACTCCATTGAATCATTACCAATAACGATCAGTCAATTGCAACATTTGACCGAGCTACAGTTGGCAACATGCGAAAATCTTAAGGAGCTTTCGCAAATCATTGGCAACTTCTCTTCATTACCAATGTTGGACTTATCTCGTTATAAGTCCATTGAATCATTACCAACAATGATTGGTTAATTGCAACATTTGATCGAGTTATAGTTGCTAGGATGTGAAAATTTCAAAAAGCTTACCTAAAGCATTACAAACGTCTTTTCATTATCAATGTTGAACTGATTTGATTGTAAGTCTATTAAGTCATTACCAGCAATGATTGGTCAAATGCAACATTTCACCGAGCTACGGTTGGTAGGATGGAGAAATCTTAAGGTGCTTCCTCAAAGCATCGACAACCTTTTTTCATTATCAATGTTAGATTTAGCTTATTGTGAGTCCATTGAATCATTAGCAACAACAATTGGTCAATTGCAACATTTGACCGAGCTATGGTTGGTAGGATGTGAAAGCCTTAAGGAGTTTGCTCAAAGCATTGGAAACCTCTCTTCATTATCAATGTTGGACTTATTTTGTTGTGAGTCCATTGAGTCATTATTAACAACAATTGGTCAATTGCAACATTTGATCGAGCTATGGTTGGTACGATGTGAAAATCTTAAGGAGCTTCCTCAAAACATTGGAAGCCTCTCTTGATTATCAATATTGAACTTACATGGTTGTGAATCTATTTAATCATTAGCAACAACAATTGGTCAATTGCAACATTTAACCGAGCTACGGTTGCTAGGATGTGAAAATTTGAAAGAATTTCTTCATAGCATTGGAAGCCTTTCTTCAGTATCAATGTTGAATTGATCTAATTATAGGTCTATCGAATCATTACCAACAACGATTTGTCAATTACAAAATTTGACCCACCTACTATTGCAAAGATGTGAAAATCTTCAACAACTTCCTCAAAGCATTGCCAACCTTTCTTCATGAACGATGTTAGATTTATCTGGCTATAACTCCATTGAATCACTACCAACAACGATTAATCAATTGCAACATTGATTGGCAAGATGTGAAAATCTTTAATAGCTTCCTCAAAACATTAGAAGCCTTTTTTCATTATCTATATTGGACATATTTAGTTGTAAATCCATTGAATCATTACCAACAACAATTGGTCAATTGCAACACTTGACCGAGCTAGAGTGGGTTAGATGTGAAAATCTTAAGGAATTTCCTCAAAGCATTACAAGTATTTTTCCATTATCAATGTTGGACTTATTTGGTTGTAACTCCATGGAATCATTACCAACAACGACTGGTCAATTACAACATTTGACCAGGCTATGATTAACAAGTTGTAAAAATCTTAAAGAGCTTCCTCAAAGCATTGCAAACCTCTCTTCATTATGAATGTTGGACTTATGTGGTTATAAGTCCATTGAATGATTACCAACAAAGATTGGTCAGTTACAACATTTGACCGAACTACAGTGGGCTAAATGTGAAAATCTTAAGGAGCTTCCTCAAAGCATTGGCAACCTTTCTTCATTACCAATGTTGGATTTATATGGTTGTAAGTCCATTGAATCATTACCAACAACAATTGGTCAATTGCAACATTTGACCAAGCTACAATTGATAGGTTGTAAAAATCTTAAGGAGCTTCCTCAAAGCATTATAAGCCTTTCTTCATGATCAATGTTGGACTTATATTTCTATAACTCCATTGAAGGAATACCAACAATGATTGGTCAATTGCAACATTTAGTTCGGCTATGGTTGATAGATTGTGAAAATCTTAAGGAACATCTTCAAAGCATTGCACGCCTCTCTTCATTATCAGTGTTGGACTTATCTAGTTGTAATTCCATTGAATCATTACCAACAACAATTGGTCAATCGCAACATTTGACCAACCTATTATTGAAACGATGTGAAAAATTTTAACAACTTCTTCAAAACATTACAAGCCTCTCTTCATTAATAATGTTGGACTTATCTGGTTGTGACTCCATTGAATCATTACCAACAATGATTGGTCAATTGTAACATTTGATCCAAGTATGGTTGCGAAGATGTGAAAATTTTAAACAAATTCCTCCAAGCATTGGAAACCCCTCTTCATTATTAATGGACTTATTTTTTTGTAAGTCCATTGAATCATCACCAACAATGATTGGTTAATTGCAACATTTGGCTTAGCTATGGTTGACAAATTGTGAAAATCTTAAAGAACTTCTTCAAAGCATTGGAAGCCTTTCTTCATAATCAATGTTGGACTTATCTACCTGTAAGTGCATTGAATCATTACCAACAACAATTGATTAATTACAACATTTGACCGAGCTATGGTTGGAAGGATTTGAAAATCTTAAAGACCTTCTTCAAAGCATTACGAATTTTTCTTCATTATCAATGTTGGATTTATTTGGTTGTAAGTCCATTGAATCATTACCAACAATGATTGGTCAATTGCAACATTTAACCCAACTATGATTGGTAAGATGTGAAAATCTTAAGGAACTTCCTCAAAACATTGCAAGCCTCTCTTCATTATCAATGTTTGACTTAACTATTTGTAAGTACATTAAATCATTATGAACACCGATTGGTCAATTGCAACATTTGACCAAGCTACAATTGACAAATTGTGAAAATCTTAAACAATTTTTTTAAAGCATTACAAGCCTCTTTTCATTATCAATGTTGGACTTATCTAGTTGTAAGTCCATTGAATCATTACCAATAACAATTGGTCAATTGTAGCATTGGACCAAACTATTTTTCTAAAGATGTGAAAATTTTAAGGAACTCCCTCAGAACATTGCAAGCCTTTCTTTCATTATCAATCTTGCACTCATTTGGTTGTAAGTCCGTTGGATCATTATTAACAATGATTGGTCAATGGCAACACTTGACCAAACTATGCTTGCAAAGATGTGAAAATTTTAAAGAGATTCCTCATTGCATTGCAAGTCTTTCTTCATTATCAATATTATACATATCTCACTATAACTCATTGAATCATTACCAACAACAATTGGTCAATAACAACATTTGGCCATACTATTGTTGCGAAAATGTGAAAATTTTAAAGAGCTTCCTCAAAGCATTGCAAACCTTTTTTCATTATCAATATTGGACATATGTAGCTATAATTCCATTGAATCATTACTAATAACGATTGGTCAACTACAACATTTGATCGAGCTATGGTTGGTAGGATGTGGAAATCTTACGAAGGTTCCTCAAAGCATTGTAAACCTCTCTTCATTATCAATGTTGGACTTATCTCTTTGTAAGTCAATTGAATCATTACCAACAATGATTGGTCAATTACATCATTTGACCAAGCTACTGTTGGCAAGATGTGGAAATCTTAAAGAGTTTTTTCAAAGCATTACAAGCCTATGTTCATTATGAATGTTGAATTTATCTGGTTATAACTCCATTGAATCATTACCAACAATAATTGGTTAATTGCAACATTTGACCAATCTTTGGTTAACAAATTGTGAAAATCTTAAGGAACTTCCTCAAAGCATTGCAAGCATCTCTTCATTATCAATGTTGGACTTATCTAGTGTAATTCCATTGAATCATTATTAACAACGATTGGTCAATTACAACGTTTGATCGAACTACAATTGATAGGTTGTGAAAATCTTAATGAACTTCTTCAATGCATTCCAAGCCTCTTTTCATTATCAATGTTGGACTTATGTAGTTAATTATAACTCCATTGAATCACTACTAACAATGATTGGTCAATTGCAACATTTGACTCAGTTATGGTTGCGAAGATGTGAAAGTCTTAAAAAACTTCAAAACATTGCAAGCTTATTTTCATTATCAATGTTAGACTTATTTGGTTGTAACTCCATTGAATCATTATCAACAATAATTCATGAATCATGACATTTGATTGAGCTACGATTGATAAGATGTGAAAATTTGAAGGAACCAAAAAAAAAAAACATTTTATTCAAAGATTAAATAACAATATAAGTTTTACATTTAAAATTCATTCAAAACCACCATAAAAATAAAATAAAATAAAATCCTTAACCATAAGTCCTAATTATATTACAATCTTGAATTACATTTCATATAATTAATTAATTGATAAAAAATGATAATTATAATTTCAATATACATTATTTACAACATTTCAATAGTAAATTGTAAGAATATTTTAGAATTTAATGTTATTAAACAAATAATATCCTACATTTTGGATTTGAACTTAATTTATGTTTGCATCTTCAATTACAAAATTGAGATATATGTATAATTCAATCATTATTAAATTTCATTATAACATGGGTAATTGTTAATTTTGATAAAATAACACATTTATTGAAGTAATCAATGTTATGCCAAGAAGACAAATGGAAAGTAATACCTTCATTAGAAGACTATTAGGTATGTCATATTGCAATACACATTCACAATCGCTTGCTATGAATGTTGAAAAAACAATACTCACATCTTCAACCTAAAATCATATCTTACATATCGTAATGGATTACCTTCGACAATAAATGTGTTTCCTCACTATGAACATGACTACATTTGTCAAACCTTAAAAATTAAAGCCCTCAATGTAGCCCATGTTGCATGCTTACATCCATCAAGGCAAATCATCATTGTGATAACAAAATGTAGGACAATACCCGCAAAATCCCCATTGGAAGGAGTGGGGTATTAGCAATACCTTCATCTAACATATTAATAAATATTTGCGACCCACAAAAGATGTGAGATTATATGTAATATTCATAATTAGTGCCCATTAACCATTAACTATATTATACCTTTGTCCTTCACAATATTTGCATGCAAGACTTTAAATGCCACAAGAAACAAGATGGGTAAGCATTACATGCATTTTCAATTGGTGATTATTATACAATTGACTTGTAATACCCACAATGTACAAGGTGGTAAATTAGTTGGAAATGATGCAGGTATTGTATACTCACCTTTATATGACATTTGAATGATATGTTCATGTTTGGTGGTTCTAAAAGATATGTGCAATATAACCTTAGTAATTAGAACTCAAATGATGAAGGAAGGTTTAACTTTCAAGCCCTAGATGCTCATTGATACAAAATGAAAACATTAACATATAAATAATCTATTTTATGACACTATTGTAATATCATGCACATTTAAGTATTTAATGGAAAATTAATACAAATAAATACATTGGTGGCAAAACCTTCACAATCAAATCCATACCATGTCCCACAATATTGAATAATATTTTCTTTACTAAAATTGGTACATGTAAGAAGAACAACTTAATGTTTGCACAAGTTTCCACACAATGTCCATTCACCTATGCAAAAAACATACTTGTTGAAAGGAACTAACACCTTGTATGTCATATTTAGATGTTATTGGCTCCATACCATCCATGCATGGCCAATTTCATTTGAATCCCATGGGTGACATGGGTGTGAAGGATCAATTTGGCCTTCTCAACATTTTCCTTCACAATGTGTTCCACAACCTTTTTTTTTATAAAATCACATTTCTTAATTTTAGCCTTGTGCATGTAGTGTCTTGCAAATGTTGTTGTGAGTATCCATTTTAACTAATCAATTTGTTGACTTTGAAGCCCTTTCTTCCCAAGGAGAAGTAATGTTTCAATTCTTCATGGTAAAATTTAATGGATGTTTGTGTGTTCTTATTTGAATGTGGCATTCATCAAAGACCCGTATGAACATCCACAAATTTACAACAATATACACAATACCCACATGGGATTCCTTGAATATTGGTGTTTCTATTCAAGGTGTGGATATTTTGGGATATGCACTTCCCTTAAAGCTTTGTTTTCAAGAAAGTTAGCCATTCCACCAAACCATTGCATGTTTGGCGACTTGTAATGATCCATGTGATTAGCACGTTAGTGCAATGTGCATCAAACACCATCAATGTGAATAAGTGAAATTTCACATCATTGGTGCCAAAGGTGACATTAATTAAGACTGCCCCATTATCACTTAATGAAACCATGGTTACAATTGAGATGGGGTTTGTATCCCTATTGTGAATGGGACATGACTCCCATTAACCTCAGTCACATCTTGAAAACAAAACACATCATCCAGATGATTAAATGCCCATGTGTGAAAGGAAATGGTTGGATTTTTGTGTAAATATAAATTCCCCCTTTTGTGTTTGCAATCCAAGTAAGCAATGTCTGTGTTGCTTAATTAAATCATCCCTTGTCATTTTAGCTCTTGCATTGATTCTAGCCCACCATATCACTTTATGTTTGTCATATATTTGCTTGATGGTGTAACCTAAGCCCAATTGAATCCAGACATGGTCCTTGAGGGCTTGTGACATTGTGGGGCAAAAAAAGATGATTGCACAATGGAATCAAGGTCATGTTTGCCATGTGTGGGCTCACTGTTGGATCAAGTATCTGGTCAATGGTAGAAGATTATTTATGCCCTTTTGAGTCATGTGTATAATTGCTTAATAAAGGATTGAGTTAAACAACCCTACTTAATGGATTAATGGTAAATTATGTGAGTTGATTGTATAAAAGAAGATGGTAAATTAATGTCAATGTCCAAAGACCTATACTCGTAATACTTTCAATTACATGTTAATTGTTATATTCCATACTAATGCAAAATTGTAAACATTATACGATCATACACACAATACTTGAAATGCTAAGTATGGAAAATATATGATATCGTCTATGGCCATAATTGTAAAATTGAAACTACAATACATCCAAATTATTTTTTATCCATACTATTTGTGAATATTTATGGAATAAGGAAATGAAATACTTACATGACAATTTAAACATGCACATTATATGTGGGCACTTGGGGCAAAATGTAATACTTGCATTGTGACCCTAAATCCATACTATTTATGGGAAAGGAAAATGAAATACCTAAATGACAATTTAAACATGCACATTGTATGTTGGTGGCAAAATGTAATATTAGCATTATGACCTTAAATCCACACTATCTATGGGAGACCAAAATGCAAAATCCATATCTCAAACATGGAACATTCTTAATAAAATTTGATGATCATGTTACATTCATCCAAGGTAATTAATTTGTCTAAATCAAGAACAAAACAACAAATCTAAAATGAAGAAAAATAAAAAAATATCATATCATTGATGTTAAAGGATGATGTCATGTTCAAAGGAGTTGTAGCTTGATTTGAAAGCACAACCTAAATAAATGAACACACATCTTATTAAACCTTTGAATAATCCTAATGGTAGATGTTTTCAACCTAATAATTATATAAACACATACAATGGAAAACAAAAGAATTTTATAACGAATATGCTTTGAATTTAAAGTTAATCAATTGAAACTTTTAATGAATGGAAGCATTAGCCTTAGAATTTAAGATAATTACCCCAAATTATTCATATATAAATTACCTAAAAGTTATAGTGGTAGATGTAATTAAAAAATAGCTATATAAACATATACAAATACCATACAAAATAATTTTCTAGGAATGAATAATGAATTAAAATTGAAACATAATGAAACAAAAAAATTAAATGAATGAAATATGAGTTTTGTTTCTTACCTTTAATGTGGTTTCTCCAACTTGAAGGCCCAATTTGGGACCTTTTCCACTCTCCTTCAAAAGAGATAAAACAAATCTTGTTGCAAATATGTGTATATGAAAATTTTCCCCCAAAATCCAACCTAGGGTTGATTTTAAATTTTAATTAGTATTAAAAAGTGCAAATATTCATAAATGTTTGATGTTTATTTAACTTTAAATTTATCAAACATATTGCTTAATTAAATTCAATACATTTTGCATTAAATGGTCCAAAATGGAGGTGGAAGCTCATTGTCAAAAACATTTTTGGAATTGGAATACCCACATTTGGGGTTAGTGGCTTATTGTCATCATAGGCTTGAATAGGATAAAAATAAATGTCAATGGGTTATTTGCAATACCCACAATTTACATTATAATTTTTTCAATTGAAATTCACAATTTGCAAGTGTGGAGGTAGATATGATGATGAGTGGGAAGGTAGGTTTTGCCAATAAGTAAATGTTTTACTAGGAAATAAAGTGGTATTGTCGAAAAGTATAAGTTTTATCAAGAAGAAAAGGTTTAACTAAGAAGAAATAAAAGTTTTGACAAAAGGCAAAGGTTTAGCCATGATGTGATAGAGGTTTTATCAAGAGGTAAAGGTTTTACCAAAAAATAGAGGTTTAGCCACAATATATAAAAGTTTTACCAAGACATAGAAGTTTAGCCAAAAAATAAAGATAATTAGCCCAAATGTATAAAAGTTTTACTAAGATGTAAAAATTTATTCGGTTAGTAAAAAAAATTAGTTAAAAAAAAATAGAGATTTTGTCAAGAGGTAATAGTTTAGCTAAGAAACAGAAAGGTTTTGTTGAGAGGTAAAGTTTTAGCCAATAATATATATATTTTTGCCAAGAGTAAAAGCTTAACCAAGAAACAAAAAGGTTTTGTCAAAAAGTAAAGGTTTTGCCAAGAGGTAGAGGTTTTGCCAAGTGGTAGAGGTTTAGCCAAGAAGAGATAGAGGTTTTGTTACAAGGAAAAAGTTTGGCCAAAAAGAGACAAAGGTTCTGTTATTTAAGGTAAAGGTTTAGCCAAGAAATAAAGGTTTTGCTAGGAATCAAAGAGGTTTTGCTAAGAGACAAGTTGAACTAGGAAGAAATATAAGTTTTGCCAAGCATTAGAGGTTTAGCCAACAATATATAAAGGTTTTGTCAAAAAGATATAAAAGTTTTGCCAAAAAATAAAGATTTAACCAAGGAGTAAAAAGGTTTTGTTAAGACATAGAGGTTTAGCTAGGGAATAGGAAGGTTTTGCTGATGAATAGAGGTTTAGCCACGTAATAAAAAGGTTTTACCGAGAAGTGGAGGTTTAGCTAGGGAATAAAAATATTTTGCTAGGAGGTAGAGGTTTAGCCAAGAAAAGATAGACATTTTGCCAAGCGGTAAAGGTTTAGCCAGAAGAGGATAGAGAGTAAGGACTGGAGTCTCTTCTATCCTCCTATCCCTCAAACACACTCTGGAATCCTACCTTATCTATTAAAGTCTGTAGCAGCCTGCCCTTTCTACAGAAGTGGTGGCTCCCCTGCAATCTTCTCCTACACAGGCTCCACTAACTTGGCTAAATCCTACATTGGGGGGCTGCCTTAGTGCCCCTCCCAATTTGCCTGTACCTAGTCTATTGTTGACTTACAGCTAAGTAAAAACCTGCAACTAGCCATATCTACTGTCTAACACAAACACCCATTCAGCCATCAAGAATGTTAGTCATGTCTTCAAACCCGACACACACCGCCAGAAACCAGGTGCAACCAACCCACTTCCCTTCCACTTTCCAAACACTTCACTGTGCAGTGGATATCTTCTCTTCCATACTTCCCACACTAATACTACATTTTAGCTAGAGAAGTAGAAACTTGGAATACCATTCCCCAAATTGAACAGTGACAACTAAAGATAAAAATGGCAGAATGAATCCATACCCATTTGACAATGCTTGCACAATGTCTTAATTTCAAAAGGCAACTGCCCTCTGTGTTTTGTTTCAATGCCAACTTCTCAGGAACCAGGACCATTTAGGAACTTCATAACCTATGGCAGGCTTCTTGACAGCAATTAAACTAGAAGCAACCAAATCTACATGGAAGGTGGGTGGCACAAGCTTCAGTGAAAATTCTGAATCTAAAAGTGTGCACAGCTGTGCGTGCGTCCAACTGTTCTGTTGTAGTATTTCATGGCTGCAATGCCTGCCATGGTTGGAAATAAATGAGACTAAGGTGGAGAGGAGAACACCAGTGATGCATTTGTACCACCAAAGCCAAAGGAGTTGGTTAATGCAGCTCTAACAGTGGGGAGAGAGGTGGTTGTGAAAAATTGGGCCAGGCTGCTGCACGTTCAATGTTGGTGGTGCTACCTCCTGCAACCCTTGCAGTGTCTGTTTCCCAAACCCAACATGCCACCTGGTGTCCCACATTGCACACCCTAGAAAGGAAATGGCTAAATGACTTAACTTGCGCCAGACCGAAGAACTTCAGTATGAGGAATGTAAACTGAGCAATGCAGTTATATACATGATGAAGAGCTAAGATAGCAAAAATAGCCTCAACAGCACCTGCTGCTCCAAGCAAATGACCTGTTGCACCCTGCCAGAAGAAATACATCTTCAAGATTTGCTGTCCACCTCTGACAGATATTTGCTGGGCTTGAATGCACATCTTGAATGGATACTTCAATTTTGGCTGGACCTTAAACCCAACTGTCTATCACACTGAATTGCTGATTATGATTGAGACCAAACCTTAGTCTAACTGACCACAACTTGCATGTTCTTTGAACACAGATTGTATTGCTCTGGCATCCACAACATCACCTGAAGAGGCATCCACAATGTCCATCATAGAAAGCAGAAACACAGACCTTGTAAAGCAGAGAACAAGCTTCACAGGGCCACTGAGCCCAACATCATTTATCATAACATTCACCAGAGATAGGTTGTGTAGCATAGGCTCAGAGACCTAGTGGTGTTGATGTGGCATGTGCATTAATGTAGTCAATCTCCTCTGGTTGCAGCCCAGCCTGCACAAGCCAAAATCCATGTTTTGGACTGCATCCAAGACCTCAAAAATACAGATGACATGCACTGAAAAAAACCAGAGAAGGAGCCTGGCAGGGACCTGTGTCACATATCACATGGAACTGAACCTTAGGCATAGAAAACAAAGCTCAACAAACCTGCTGTAGAGCACATATCATAGCAAGATTTGCAGCCCAACCCTCACTTGATGGCTGTGATGTGGTACATATCCCCTGTCACAAATGATACCAGTAATTTTGTGTCCTTTGCCATCCACTTCAAAGTTTGCAGCAAATTATGCTGGCGTCAAACAGATTTTCTCAACAGAAGTTCAGCGAGCAACTGTACATCCTAGGCACAGGTACCTGCTTGATCAAGAATGATGCTGAGATACAATCTTACAACTGATTATGTTGTCCTACACAATGAAATTCACAGTGTATAATCTTTGTTATTTTTTATTATTTCTCGAATGAGCATTCATGCCTGGGCATTTGGTCTAGTGGTATGATTCTTGCTTAGGGTGCAAGAGGTCGCGAGTTCGATTCTCGCAATGCCCCCCCGCCTATGCTGAGTGAATTTTTTTTCCAGATGGCGATATTGTACTAAGAACCTTTGTGTTTTTCCTTGCACCGGAGAGTATCTGCGTACAACCCTTTATCTTTTTTCCGCTCCACAATATGGTAACTTTTTGTTCCTACTTTGAAGTCTAGAGAGACAATCTTTGTTGGCCTTGCCTACCAAGGCAAGGCGAGGCAAGGATATTGTGTTTAGATTCATTGTAGAGTAGAGTATCTTAAGGGATTTTGGCCCCTAGGTAATAGGTCTATTTTTATATCGAAAGATGATATTTTGGCTTGTGTTGAAACTTGAGATTAGTTATAGAGTTATAATACCTTGAAGTATTTTGGTTTCTCTTAAATGATTTTTTGAAGATTATATTTTTGCATGGTGAAATATTTGAGTTTCCATAATTCTTCTTTTGCCTTAAGATACTTTTTAATGTAAATGGCAAGGCCACAGTGTGACACACCCCTTGTTGATAATGTCATGGCCTTTTTTTTTGTTGATAGTGTTGTGCTTTTTTGTGTGAACTGTTTACTCCCATACACAACTGATTGTCAACAATTTTGAGAATTTTTTCTTTTCAACACAGTAACAATTGCTTCTATTAAAAAAATTCCAGACTTTGTTTTGGCTGCCACAGTGTTTTTTTTCAGGTGTGAATTATTACTACTCCATACACAATTGATATTCAAAAAATTTGTTAGTTTGTGTTATAGTTACCAAACATATGCAAGAGCGTGGTTGCAGATACTACCTAGATTAGTCACCTAGATAAATTGTACAGCAAGTGTTGTATTCCTTCTACCAAATGCTCATAGACCCAACTGCTTTGATAGAACAGAACTATTCGTATAAATGCATGTAATTTATTCACACAAAATTGATATCTAATGGATGGCCCAAACCAAGGTTTGGTTTGTAACTCCAAACAAATAGAAGCAAAACAAAACTAACAAACAGAAAAATTTTGATGGTTGTTTTCAGCCACACCAGGTTGTGGGTTTTCATCTTACTATGATGTCAGCCAAAAACATTTGGAATGTCATCAAGCTGTGGGGGTGCCCCCCAAAGCCATCATTCCTCAATGCTTTGAAGCTGAGATTTTTTCTTTTTCCAGTGTAAACATACAGGTAGCGTTTGACCCAAAACTGTTCAGTCAACAAATCAATCTCCCACACAGTGGCTTTCACACAGGAGAGATCCTTCCCTCAAATCAATGAGAATCTAAAAATTATCTCACTAACAGTTGAACACTTAGCAGGACTCTTTTACCATAGTAGACTTGGTACACTAACTGTGAAAACTCTCATGACATATTGCTTCCTGTCTCACAATGCCGTAGAGACTGGTTTGTGGAGTTTTCAAGGACTACCAAATGAAGCCGACCGAGAGTAACACAGGCCAATCTAAGAGCTGATAATACCCCTGAGCATCTCGATCTTGACCTTGACCTAAGGTCTCCTCTGGTTGAAATCCAGTCTACAAGGTACTGGTGGAAGAATACCTCACCTTGATGTGTGATGCTGGCAGGATTATAAGTTCTTTTGTGAAGTGAGAATGAAGCTTCATTCCAGGAACATATGAGAGTGATGACAGGAAGCCACAAATGCAGATATAAGCCAACTGAATCTGATTGCTCATGGGGTCTTCCAGTTAAATTGGATTCCACCAAACCCACTGGGTGTACTTAGACCATCACCAAGCAAACCTGTTCCCCCAAGCTCATGATGTGATTGGTGACTTGGATCTTGCATCTGCACATCCTGCTGCTGCCCCATGCCAGCCAGATTAAGCCTCCCATTCAGAGTGTTCATTACACCTGTATTTCCTCCCAAACTGCCAAGTCCACTCCCCAAGTTTCTAAGGCTATGGTTTCCAAGGCTTACAAGGGCTGTGTTGCCACCAGCCCCACCAATTGGGCTTAAGACCCCTGCCAACCCCCCAAGGTTACCACTATTGAGCCCTAGTTGGTTACTAATAACTCTGTTACTTCCAACTCCTAAGTTTGCTGTTCCAGTTCCATGGCCCCCTCCTGCACCAGTGAAGGAGTTCATAGAACCTGAGAACCCTCCATTGACACCCTGGTTGCCATCCAAATCACTCAACCCTAGTGGTTGTTGAAATGAGCTTCCCCTGTTCATTTCCTGATTCATCATCATCTCTTGCAAAACATGGTGTGCCACATTTTGTGTATTGTGATGTTGGTGTTGGCTTCCCTGACCAGATTGAAGAGCTGTTTGCTGCTGCTGCTCTAGTAGGTTGGCCACCCCAACTGCCCCAGATGTGTTTTGCTGGAGTGTACTTGAGAGCAGGTTCCGATTTGATGAAGATCCAGCTAAACCTCCCCCTGAGAATGAGGCACGTGAATTTTGAAGAGAAGAAAGTGAATTTGTTGGAGAGTTTTGGTGGGATCCTGTGCGAGAACCTCCAACTCCAGAAGCCTGCTGTTGCTGCTGCTGCTGCTGCGGTGGTGGCAAGGTTAGCTGGTGCTGCTGACCATGAAGGCCTCCTCCAAGTGAGTTAGAGAAGTCTGTTTCATGGGAGTTTTGCAGGGAACTTTGTAAAGGCTCCTGCAATGATGGCAGTGAACCCCGGTGAAGAAATGACATAAGTGGATTGGAAACTCCATCATGGATTGGGCTGCTGAGGCTATTTCCCCTGCTACCACTTCCTGTGTTTAGTTGGTGCTGGAGGCTACTCAGAGAATTGTTGGGACCTGTGTCTGCAATCAGATTCTGCAGCTCCAACTGTTCCTGCTGCTGATCCTGTTGTTGTTGTTGCTGTTGAGCTGGATCGCCTATCAAACCACCTGCAGCCTGGGAGCTTTGTCGTGGAAAGCTATGTAAGCTGTCTGCCCTCCATTCCAAATTCCATGTTAGAGATAGGTGGGAGACAAGACCTGATCACTCACTTGAGGAACTGTGATTCAGTCCGTCCGAGTAATGATTGCCATCTAAAGTCTGGAACTTGCATAAGAACACAATTGGAACTTGTGAATGGCAAAAGCTACCTCTTTTCTCTTGCACTGTCACAAAGGCTTACCAATTGGACCAATTCTGTTCTCTTGACTAAAATCTATCAGATCTTTCATACTGTTCACCACTTCTGAAATCTGCACAAATAAGCCCACCCAGTTTCACCTTAATGCAACAAATTACAGCATAAGGCACAACAGCAATTTCCATCAAAACATCTTGACAAAAAGCAGTTCAATTCCCAAAAGGATCATTACCTGCAGACACCGGACATAGCGCTTGGTATAACCCAAATCATTCACTGTGGGCACCTCCAAATTCCTTGCAAGCTGACGAGCACTTGTCACAAATCTGAAAACACAAGACCCTACTCATTTCAGAAACTTCAATAGTTAGAGAACCTGTTGTGTGGATCAATTAGCATCCTGTGTCTTTTGACTGGAGGAGATCCAGTTGCACATAAATCTGCTGACAGCTAATAACAGTATTTTAGTTAATGGCATGTGTACAGATTTTATTGACATCATCGGCAAACTTTACCTGTAGCTCAATGACTGATATGCTGCAAGGTTTTGCACAATAATACTGTAGAGAGTCAATTGTGACTGTGTAGGACCAGTAAGATTTTCAAGGCACAGGATATCACACTGTATGACAGATCAACAGCAACTTTGCTAAGTGCTATGACAGAATACTCTCATCTCCACAGATAACTACTACTAGAGCCTAGGTGTCTGCCAAGAATCCAAGATTCACTTTGAAGTTTAGGACACTTTGCATCTGATCAATCAACAACCTCAGCACGCAGTGCACACAAACAGAAATTGCTAACAGGGATGCATATTCTCTGCTCAGAAGAATTCAGCCTAAGTAGAAAAACTTCAAAAACCATTCTGTGACTTTCAGTGAATGGTCATCACAAGGCAGCACATCCTAATAAACAGTTTCATGCCCACATGCATCTCACTTGTATCACACAATATTCATAACAGTCTTCATATAAATTGCACTTGGTTGAGTGCTTGGTACTTACAAACTGCAATTGGTCTGCATTTCTTGAAGAGAAAGACCCCCTGCACTTTGAGATGCTGATGTCTGGTACTTCTGAGCAATGGCTGCCAAAGATGTCACCTGAAGTCATCACCCCATTGCACCCAACATTCAGGATTCTCCTAATCCCTGGAAATGTTGTTTCCATGGTTGCTGAGAAATTCAGAAGTAGCTCAAGTAACACAAGTAGTGTTCACCTGTGGTATTATCAACCTTCGTGGAAGAAGCTCTTCATGACTTCGTGCACAAAACTCCCATGACATAATCTACACCAGTCCACCCCACAGTACATATATGTACATCTGAGAAACACTTGCCCATGAGTACATGATAGGTCAATGATACCATCCAAGATGCAAATTAACCTGGACAAAATCAAAAGATGATTACTTTGAGATCGGCAGAAAAGATAATACGTAATTGGCCATCCCGCACCACTCGCAGTTGCTGAAAAACACTCTCTTGAATGGCTTTTCCATACTCCAAAACCAGTTGTCCTGAACTTAAGCAATATTCATTGGGCAAATCTACAAATAGAAGCTCCTCAGTGATACCACTGTCATACTTTATCTTGCACAACCTGGGCAGCACCTCCACAGTTGTCTCTGCCAATACAGTGAACATCTGTCAGGTGCATAACCTTGAATGCCTAAGATTTCTGTTCCTCAAAGCATGTCCTTGGACTTACAACTCATACTATTACATTCCATCAACAAATTTTTCCTGGTCTGAGCAGCACAACATGCTATGCGTACTGTAGGCTATCTTCTGCATAGGTCAATCTCAACATCACACTGCATCAAACATCTGTGTTAATTACAGAGAGTTAGAGTGCCAACATATAAGCACCATAAGGCAAGAGCCAGCGGTGTCTTACCAAAACCTCGACCAGGCTTTGAGCCACATATTTCACACTGCCAAACATCCTGCCAGATAGAAGCAAAAACTTAGTAACATGGATCACAGATCCACTCACACTGGAGTTCCACACAAGTAAAATTCTTCAAGAAATATACTCAGAAGCCAGTGTACTGCACAATAATGTAGGTAGTTAGAGATGAAAATATGAAACCAAGTTTAATAGAGACCTGGGGAAAGACACCAGTTGGTTGCCGACCACCACTCCCATATAGAGAGACACACCAGCGCTTCTTGGCCCGTGGAGCAAAATATTCTGCAACAAACTTTCGCCAAAACATAATATTGTTGTCCTGCAAATTCAACAGATATTGTTGACTTTAGAAGCAGAAGGCTTCCATATAACCGCAGAAATACCTGCTAACAAGTTCACGTCTGAAATTTGCTTGGAGAAATTAAATCATTAGAGACATAGGCTCAAAGCTTTTGGCCATAGCAGTGGTTCTGGAGTTGATTTCATTAATGGTCTCATCTTTCTATATCACTATCATCTCCAGAAAATGAACTTACTTGAGGCCGATGGCGCTGATGACACATATACTCCATCAGTCGTCGAGCACAAACCCCCGGTTCAAAAGCTGGCTGCTTTGGCTGAGCTGCTTCAAAATCAACAAAACACAAAGCAACCAGAAATTTAGTACAAAGTCATCTGTCATTACACTTAAAACTACATTAAAACCATATTCTAGCATTCACCAAAAGCTCAAAAGCCCATACAGAATGAGGAGAAAGAATAAAATCACAAATTGTGGATGTGAAAAAAAGAATACATAAGGAGATTGAGAAGGGCTATCCTCATAAGACTACCTGCAATACCCTTGAGGTGGAAGACCTTATGCCCAGTTTTGGTGGAGTTCAGACTAATAAGAATCTATTTGCTATAGTAGTGTGGCCAAAGACCCCACTCTGTTTTGGAAAGAGCAAGGGCAGTTTCAGGATGAGCAATCAAGAACTTGGGAAGGCTATAGGATGGAAGTTATCATTTGCAGGGAAACTCCAGTGGAAGAACCTAGACAAACCCAACACATTATAGGATTGGAATCCACATAATTCCTCCCCATTGACTTCCTCCCTAACATCTGAAAGTGTCCATTGTTATCACAAGTCCACCATATCATAGGCTTGGAGAGAGAGTTTGAGGGTTTGAAAACTAACAAGAGAGACTGACCTGCAGTTTGGAGGTTGCCAACATGCTGCTGCAACTGGAGCTCATGCTGGTGCTGCTGTAGCTGAAGTGGACTTCTTTGGAGGTGACGTGAATGCAGAAGCTGCTGCTGTTGCTGTAGAAGACGCTGCTGCTGCTGCTGGAGCAAGTTCTGTTGTGGATGAAGTTGGTGTGGGTGCTGCTGCCTTTGCATCTGCAAATCTTGTCTTTGAAGCTGAGGGGATAAACCTAGTGTATCAGGTCTCTGGATAGAATGCTGAACCACCTGCTGTATCAGGTGTTCAAAAGAGAAAACATGACAAGAAAGAGCAAAGCAGCCAAAAACAGGCCAAACAACTGGTCAGAATCCAAGAACTCAAGTCACAATTGCCACATAACCTGGATTGAACTGATTACAAAACACCATGAATCTGGAAAAATATATGAGCTTCCTGACATACCTATGGCATTGCAAAAGGAAACTGCACAATCACCCTTTGTGTTTCCCTTCCAGCCAAACCAAAACAAACATGACAACAACGAGTGCAGTCATAACCTTGTGAGTGGCACTCACAAAGTATCAGTCTGTTACCTTCATCATGAATGGCAGTGACTAGTTGCCACTACTCCCCACTGACTTCATCAGCTGCCAATGGTGGTGTAGATAAGTATATAATAATCTGCTCAAAATTACAGAAAAAACTGAATCCTGAGTTTCTGTCACAGTTCTGGACACAATGAGCCTCTTGACATGGATAAGATAACAAAAGAAGGAAACATTTCAAAATGACAAAATCTGGCACCAACCTGATGAGCAACAGCATCCTCACTCTTCATTTCCCTCTTTGGGATCATAAGCTGCTGCTGAAGATGTTGTAATGACTGATCTGCCTGCTGGGGCTCCAACTTCACCCTGGTCAATGCCTGCTGTTGAGTGTTCACTAGACCAACCACCTGTTGGGCACTTGCACCTACACCCAGTCCTTGCTGGCCAATTCCCACAGAGGGGGAACCATTTCCAAGCAATTGGGCCACCACCTGCTGTTGAGATCCCTGGGGCAACTGATCTTGCTGCTGTACAGACTGAGATTGTTGTTGTTGCTGCTGCTGCAGCAGCAACAGCTGTGACGGTGGTGTGACAGAGGAGGTCTGCTGAAGATGCTGATGCAGCTGATTTTCCTGCATGTTGAACAAGAAAAATTAAGTTCAGAATACAGATAAGAATTCAAACTATGCCTTGTTAATTTGAAGTCAATCCAGGTGTGCAACACACTTCGTAGCCTTAGCATAAGCTGCACTATAGTTCTGCTTTTCTCATGGAGTATAGATTCAAGAATCACCTGCTGCTCAAGTCGAGACAAATGAGGTGACCCTACTTGATGGCGGACAAGTGAGGTGAGTGAGCCTGAGGAGAAGGACCTTGGTGAAGCTGGCAAACCCATGGAACCCAGGCCAGGTGAAGGATGAGAGTCGGAGGCCAGTGCCATACTGCTATTGTGCTGTAGACTTGTGAGCCCAGAATGGCCTGCAATACTGCCAGGGGGTTGAGCATTTGACCCCACAGCACTAGCTCCAACATTGAAGCCTTGGCTCATACCTGACAAAATCAACTTCTCACGGTTTGGTTCTCCCACTCCTTCTAACTAGAGACAAGAAACAAACCACTGATTTCTTTGAAACAACATGAGGTTGCTACCCACAATTGTCACACTCTGAAATAGCTTCTCACACTGTAATTGTCACTCATCAACACTAACAGATAAAACCAGTGGTTTTACTGGGTGGACAGACAGACACACAGACAGACTGGCCTGACCTGGTCTTCTTACCAAAATGTGCCACACTCGTCAGTCTTCAAATCCATCGAGCTTGTCTGCAAGCTGTGGCTCTAGTGCTTGAAGAGTCCAGAGACAACAGTTGCTAAAGGTGGTTAGGAAGTTAGATCTGGTAACAAACTACACATGAAGTCAGAGCCTCCTGTTCTGAAAGTTTTGAAGCTCTACTCTGGTCCATCTAAGGTTTCATGATTCTGTTGTTCATTATCCCTTACACAAAGCTATTGTCATCAAAATTGTTGATGGAACACAGAACCACCTAGCATGTTGTTTCTTTCCTGCAGCTTTGCAGTGTGCCTTCAATATGGCTAAAGCACATTACATTCATGTTGCAGGTAAGCTTCCAGCATTAAGGATGCACTAGCAGCACCTTGCCACAGACCCTTGCCTCTAGTCACTTCCCGCTTTAAGGAAGCTTTGAAGTGATTCCCTGGCTACCCGCAGTGGCTCAATGAAAGGCGTGCTAAACTGGACTAGTTCCTTTCCAAGCTAAAAACTGTTCCAGGTCTTCGTAAGTGTTCCATCGCAGTACGTTAGTTGAAGAAACGAGCTCCTTGCTCCCATAAGAAGTGGCAAACTAGGGTTACCTTGCAAAGGACAATGTACTCTGGCTCTAAGGAAAAGAGCCTCCGAGGAAATATCTTCATGAGATGCTCCATAAAAAATACATTCGCTTTCGAGTTCTCTTCCCTTTCGTCCCTCGCCAAACTCTATATCTATCTCTTCCACACACACACACACTCTCTCTCCCTCTCTCTACCTGCTTTCTGAGTGCCGAACGAATTTGCGCCAGGGCTGCCGCATGTTACATAGACTGAAACAGAGGAAGGGGGAAAATAAACAAAAGCAAAAGAGAAGGAAAGTATATACTAGTCTAGATCCACCGACCTGTACACCCAGGCGACACTCCCGCATCGAGAGAGGGCAGGCAGACTGCAGAAACTAGCCAGCATATTGAAGCGCAGCAGCAGCAGCAACAACCGCCACCACCACCTCCCAAAGCTCTAGTTGTATGCCCCCAGCGACTTCGACGGCGACTACGGGGGGACGGAGCTTAGCCATGATCACATGTTCTCCACACAGCCAGGCTTACCTCCTCCGTTCCAATTAGGCCCTGCATTGAACACGCAAGGTAAAACGAAGAAGAAGAAGCGGTGGTACAGGGCGCGGCCAGTTGTTGGGCGTGCGCGCGAGCGCGTGCGTGCGAGCGTGTTGCTGCCTGCTGCAAAAGCTTCAGCTGCGGCCCAGCGTTCCCCTTCCAGAGGTGCGAGACGACGATTTCCTGTGTTTCTCGTTCATCGACTCCAGCTTTTCGTCTTTGTTCGTCGCTCCGTAGGCCCCCGCCCCCCGTCATATTATTATGAGCATGCACGGACCCACTCACCCCCACCCCCGCACCCAAATTCTTTTTTATTTACTTTTTTACCGTGAACTACCTATTCACTAAAGTGGGCAAATAGCTTGATTTCTTTTTGAACCTCTCCTGTAGATGAACATGTTTCCAAGGTAGAGAGGCATTACCAGGAAACTTCCTCGAGGGGTCCCCCCAGGTTTGTAAAGCACTTCCAGAAATTTCCTAATTCATTTGGAGGGCACCTTATGATGTCCGCATCATGCTAGAAAAGAGGAGGGATCCTACACCTACTATGTAGGAACAGAAGGGACCTTACATTTATGTATAGGTGTAAGGAGGTGTAAGGCTGGAGGTTTCCTCCCACTCCAACAGGTTCACAATTTAGGTATGTTTAGGCTTTTGATAAGGTTCACCTCTGATGGGTAAGGTCCCGTGGGTGGGGGGACATTCCCAAATTGTGAGACCAGATTCGGCTTCACTTCATATTAACTCTAGGCCCCTTGTATTTGTGAAGACCTCCCTGTATTACCCTACAAGACAAGTCTGGAATTTGCTCAGTGACCTCCAATGCACTTGAGTAAGTTATGTCTATGAACTTTGGTCACTCAAGGACCCCTCCCCCTTAGATTCTTAGGATCAAGTGCTCTTTCAAATGCATGCAACCCCTCAAATAAAACATATAGATAGTCTAAAAGGCTCATAATGATGTGGCAGAATCTCTCCTCACGGCCAATTACACCAAATGATCGTCATTGGTCAGACCCAGCCCATCGCCACCCCGGCCACTTGGCCAGGTCCTTCGGAAGGCCATTACCTTACCTTATATGTAAATTTTTACCTCAGCTCGTTTTTTTTAGTGTATCTGCAGGGGCGCTCTAAAAAGCGTAATACAGCAGTGGGCGTTTCAAAAAGCGTAATGCCCACCTCAGAGGGAATTATGTTTCGCAAAATGCTCACTATCATTTTTTCCCAAGGACCCACCAAAAATTATAAAATAAAAGTGCGATGGTTTTTACACCCTGTACAGCCCTTGTGTACACACCCACACACACACACACACATACCATAACCTAGGGTCAGCTTCCACATTGACAAAATGAATAATTATTATTTTTCAAAATATTAATTCGTTTTCATAAATTTGAATTTATTATTATTTTTCATTATTAGTATTAACTTGTTATGCAAAGGAGTAAAATTGTTCAGAATTCTTCCTTCAATAATTTTGATGATTTTCAACACCCCCCCCCCCACCTTCTTATTTTCAAAAAAAATCATTTCATTATTTTAAGGATTCTTTAAATGACAAACTTGACCCTAGGGTGAGGTACACGCACGAAAACAAGTTAGTGTGCCACTTTCGTTTTTCTTTTCCACAAATGGGGTTTAGTTGCATTTGAGATTTTTACTGTAACAATTTTGAACCAAAATGTTGATTTTTGTTCCTACACTTTGGAATGGATTAAATCTTAAACAATTTGTACATGAAAGTCTCAAAGAGAAAAAAGTTGGGTGTGTGACATGGGAGTAGAAGGGCAGTCAGTGGTCAGGAGTTTGCTCAAAAGGGCAAAGGGCATATTTGCATGATGGAACAAGTCCAATGATTGCTTAGAGCTTCTTCTTGTTCTTGTTCTTCTTCTTCATCAGATGAGTTGATCCAATCCTTCTGTATTCTATGCTTTTGCTCTGCCTCCCAGCTTTGTACTATGGGGGTTTCCCCTTTGACACTTTCTGGTTTTCTGAAAAGAGAAGCGTTGACTACAAATTATGGGTATTTGCAAAAGGGCCAAAGGTATACAACATCATGTGACCATTTCAAATACCCCTAGCCTAATATGTGATTGAAAAGTTCTTGTTTCCTCATGATAACACACAAATTTGGCTCAATCAACACAAAACAAGATGGACATAATGGACTCTGTTCATATTTACTTTTGGAACCAAAATTCAAGAGGCGTGGATCAGGCCCAAAGTGATGAACCAACAGCAGCCAGTGCACCTTCCCTTGGAAGCCTATGGTGGTAGGTAATGAAGTTCTGGATGAACCCTGGTTGAGTTGCCATCAGGTTTTCACTTTGGTATAAAGGATAGATATCCCAGTCCCATCGGTAGGTAGGTAAGTAAATAGGTGGTTAGTTATATGAAGTGTAACACTAGAGAGCTGGGGACATTCTCGAAAGAACAGGCCCCCCCCCCAGTCTGGAGACCGAAGGGTTCCTAATTTTAGCAACACCCCAGCCCAAGGGTGTGCCATGGCGTAAAGCTAACTCACTCAATGAAGGCCCAATGAGAATGTATAACCCTCCCCCAAGAAGGAGCATAATTTCCCGATGAAGAACCAGAATGGTCTCCCAAGAGACGAGAGACAAATTGTGTTTTATAAAACCCACTCTTCGTAGTGTTAAAAATCAGGCCAAAGGCTTTACTAGCAGTGTCAGGCAGGTATAATGAAACCCAGGTGGAAAACACTTGTTGGAATTCCGTTAAATGATACCTCTTCTTCTTTTACCTCAGATGGTGGGTTCAATGATACCCAATGTGGTTGGTACATGACTTTTAATTGTACAGGTGGAGACTAGTATTGCCCACCCCCCCTTCTCATTGAGGGGGGTACTACCCAATATTTATGGAGAACTTAGGGTTTAAGAAACTAGCTAGTGGTGGTGCAATTTTTTTTAATAATGGCCTCATGCAATTCAATGGACAAGTGGAGTGTTGTCCAGTATGGTGAGTTATTTTTTCATTTGTGATTGAAAAGCTCCTTGGAGGATGGGTTGTGTTTGTGTTGGTGACCTTCAATAACTGAACTATGGTACTAAGTATATTTTGAAAACTAAGACTTAAAACTCAAAAAGTTCAGCTTTTTCTTCAACTTGCCTTGTTCTTTTCTTTTCTTTTCTTCCTCCTAGTAGAGAAAAATATTGAAATACAACTTGCCATTTCAATGAAGGTAACATGCCATCATGAAATATTGTTTCAATATTGATGATATTGGTTAGTATCAACTTTCAAGTAGTGTTGGTCTGATATCCACTTTTGAAAATAGCAGCTAGTCCTGGTTATCTAGGGCTTTTAAAATATTTATATACCAGCTGATACTGGTATTGTGTTTTTTTAAAAAACTTTCATACCAATCTAGTCCTGGTATTAGGTAGAAGACTGATTTTGGGACTGGCATCAGCCAAGTATATACTTGATATTAAAGGTGCATTCACACCTAATGTTAAGTGAAAATCTAGGTGGCATCTTAAGTGGCACCCAATTTTAAGTGGGTGATTACTTAATATTAAGTGAATGTTAACTCAACATGAAATCTTCGTGGTAAATAGGTTTAGGTTCTAAATGACTAGCTTGATGTTAGGGGACTTAATACTAGAGTCCTTAACACCAAGTGTGAATGCACCTTAAGACTAATATAAAATTGGTACAAGGTGGGTTATACCTCAAGTACTTACCAACTCATGTTGGTATTAAGGCTAATATTAAGGCTCATACCAGACTGCTAACCTCCTTGTTACTATTGTTGATATCACTATTGATAGCAAGCCCATGCTTATATATCTAACCAACATTGGGATCAAACATCAAAAACCACAACTATTGGTATTAGCAAGTGTTACACCAATAATTAAGGTATTCATACCAACCAAGCATTTAATCTAAAAAATTATTGGACCTATCCAGACCTAATTGTAAGCAAAACCCTCAAAAATTTAGATATACAACCCAGTTGGTCTTTTAAAAGTACATTACCCTCCCAAAATTAGTTAGAAGTGGAGTGTTTTTTTGTTCAAATTCCTCAATTAGGTCCATTGGCAAGGATCCCCTACATCAATTAGCATTAAATGGTGACCGTCCTAGGTTGGCTGTAGCATTTTTACAAAAGTGCTGCTACAAGTGACAACCTATGAAGTGCCTAGGTCTATATCTGGTTAATTTAATTTAATTTTTTTCAAAAGACGGCAAAACAAATCTGAAAAAATCACAATTTTTTCAAATTTTCATTTGTTGAAAAAGCATCACCAAGTTGCGAGATTTCACCACAAATAAACATTGATTACAAGTTAAGCAAATATGTGTCTGTATATAATATCCAAGCTAACCTAACCGTCATGGTTAGCTTGGGAACTGGAACCCAATGGAAAAGTGTTTCTTGTCCACCCGCCATCCATCCATCCATCCATTCCTCAGAGTGCAATCATGGATGTTGGTTCACTCTGGCCATGGATCTCTCTTGATAAAGAAATTAGTTCTGTCTCCCTTACCCCCCCCCCGTCCCCCCCTCTTTC
>Ga0116227_10005761_pt1 | contig 25766 bp, 25 predicted proteins | sample S1TSphgellanicum_FD_89693 | JGI IMG/M metagenome (GOLD analysis project Ga0116227, IMG submission 89693) | Host-associated microbial communities from peat moss isolated from Minnesota, USA - S1T2_Fb - Sphagnum magellanicum MG | ecosystem: Host-associated > Plants > Peat moss > Unclassified...
ATAAGGTTAAAGTTTACGCGTCTTGTGTCAAATGCCAATCCTGTTTGCCCTGCTGCACCAGGCCGAGCTGCAAGAATGTTGACTCCACGCCCAACAACATCTGGCTTCAAAATCTGGGGTGTTTCTGAGTTTGGTCCTCTCGAAGAGAATGAAGCCACCACTGGAGCAGGCTTGACATTCAGCACAGTGCCTTCAAATTCTATTATAACCTTTGGATCTTTCGCTGTACGAATGTATGACAAAATCACCTTACCTCCATTATTGCCAACAGATGTTGCTGGTAGCACATGACTGTCTGCAATTAGACCTTCTCCATCAATCTCAGTGTTTGCAAGAATCATACCTGCACCTCCAGCTGCCAGGACAGCTGCTCCTTTTTCAACCCTTGCATTGGAACCACGCTCACACAACACTACTTTTCCGGACACAAGGTTAGGATCTAGTGATCCAACCAAACATACCCTAGCACTTTCTCTGGTATTAAGTCCACTGTCATCTTCTTTTCCTGCATCTGCAGAGTAGATGAGGGGCAGAGGCTCATTACCAATTCCTGGGCCACTGTAGAGTGAGACTCCATGAACTGTTGTTCCGTCATTGAGTAACACATTTGCAGGAAAAGCCCGATCTAAGGTGCTTGCTCCTACTGTCATAATCCATGGAGCAATGTTGGACACTGTGAAAGGTCCAGGACCCCTGTTTCCTGCAGAACATGAGACAAAAATCCCTCGCTTGCTTGCCCCAAATGACCCTATTGCTATTGAATCAATTGAGTATGGTACCACACCTCCACCAACAGAGAGTGAGATAATGTCGACTCCATCAGCAACCGCTCTATCAAATGCTGCAAGGATGTCAGAGTCATAGCAACCTAATTCCCAACATATTTTATACACTGCAATCCGTGCAAGGGGTGCCATTCCTCGTGCCGTTCCCTCTGCATATCCCAACAAGCTTGCATTTGCAACATCCCGGCCTCCTGCTGTGGAGCTTGTGTGTGTTCCATGGCCCTCTGAGTCTCTTGGAGACCTGTATTCCAAGCTCTCGTTCAATGGTCCTGTTGCAGCTTCATAGCCCTGGCAAAAAAACCTAGCACCAATGAGCTTCTTGTTGCAGGCAGAAGAGCTGAAGGCGGTCCCAGATTCACAGATTCCTCTCCAGCGTTCAGGTACTGGCCCCATGTCGTGATCACTGAAACTGGAGCTCTCCGGCCACACTCCTGTATCCAGAACGCCAATAATTACATCTTCTCCATAATCACTTTCAGGCCAGAGTCCATTTGTGGTGCTCAACCCTAAGAATTCGGGCGTCCGTGTGGTGTGCAGTTGTTTGACACCATCAGGGTACAAGCTCAAAACTCCCGGCATATTCTCCATATATGAAGCTTCTCGTGGTGTGAGCTTTGCGGAGAAGCCATGGAAAACAGTATCATACACATGCATGAGACCCTCAGGCCCCACTGCACTGACTCCCTCGAGAATCTGAGCCCCTTCCAATGCCTGCAGCTTGACTGACTCCAACACTGAGCTGTACCACGAGGTTTTCGATGCAAACAAGTTGGATGCTTCGTGATATCCCATCTGTACAATGTAAGTCCGGGAGCGGCTCGACTCCATGGTTAATGGCATCGCTGCAGCTCCCACAAAAATAATTGCAGCAAAACACAACCACCCAATATACCTCCCTGCCATCTCTACAGACCTAATCCTGCAGAGATAGCGATATCGAGAGAGAGAGAGAGAGACACACACACACACACACACAAATACACGGAGGCTAGTGGGTTCTTGATGACTGCCAGTCAGGATACGAGTCTCGGCAAAAACAAGTAAAAGGAATTCTTCCGTCTACAAGCAGGTTATAGTACCCCTTAAATCCTGGACAACATTTGCGAGCTTCCCACTATAGAGACTGGCCCACTTGGTCGCCCGATTCCTTCCCCGAAGACTGGGAAGCCCTTTGGTTTCCCCACTTTTCTAAATCACAGTTTCACCTAGCGGACTTTCGATCAAAGCTCGGGAGACTGTTACGACTACCACCCACCCACCAGACTGCACGTGATGCGTGCGCATCGAAAACCCACACAAAACAAATGAGAATCTGAGCAGAGGAAGAAGAAAAGAGGGTTGGTCCTCAACTTACCAAATCAAGATAAAGCGCTGTCAAAAGCACTCTTCTCAGGAACGAATCAGAATACCCAAAAACAAAAAAAACAACACAGACACACGCAACTAATTCACCTTGTTCGCATATTTATGGGCTCCACTGCTACAAAGGCTCTCTCGTCGCGATCTTTTGTGTTCCAAGAAACGTTGCGTCAATGATTACGTCGCCCGCTAGCATTAATTTGTCATCATGATGGTGATGTTGGAGAAACTCTTAGCATCAATCAAGGTGCAATAGCAGCATCATCATCATCATCATCATGATATTGGAGAAACTCTTAGCATCAATCAAGGTGCAATAGCATCATCATCATTATTATGATGTTGCAGAAACTCTTAGCATCAATCAAGGTGCAATAATAGCAATGCTTCGGTGCATTCCTTGCGAAAGCCCATGATGGTGGGGCCTCAATGTGTCATACCATCAAACTGTAGTTGGGCATGCATAGGGATGGAACATATTTGGCCAGATTCCATGTATGGCCTACTTGCAGCGTCAAACTAATAGAAAAGCTTTTGACACCAGCTGGAGCTGGCATGACTCCTGAGAACTTCTTCCTTACGCCATAAGGTACCCAAGGGTAAGCAGCCCCTTAACCAAACATTGACCCATGATCGAACAGGGCTATAGTTCACAAAGAGACTTGTGAACTCTGAACCAAGTGCAACACACCTACCACTGTTCAATGCACACCCTATGGCTGAACAAACGGTTTTACAAACTTCCATTTGGCTTTTTTTTTTTTTCTTTCCTTTTTTTCCCCCCCACCATTTTCAACTTCCAACCAGTGATAAGGTAGGATGGCCTATGTTTTTACATAAAAGAGGATATGATTTTGACATTCATCTTGTTTGATAAGGGGCCCATGCGAGGCAGAGCCAAGGTGGCCCCTTATTTTGAGAATGCCCTCACCCAAGGGCTTTATGGTTTATTTATTTATTTATTTATTTCCAATCTTGTGATATAGCCGAGGTGGCAACATATATAAGCTGATTTAGCCAAATTTGGATACTGGGCAAAAGGAAAAATTAAACATCCTTTTTTATTTTGGGGGACCTACTGGAACACTGTATACAAATCTGACAATTTCTCTGGATTTTGTTATTTTTGCAAATTCTGGATTTTTGGTGGGTTTTTTTTTCAGAAAAATCATTGAATTTGTGAATTTTTTTTTTGAAGTGCTAAATTTTGGACCAGAAAAAAAGGGCTGATGGGCTTGCCAAGAAATAGAAATGTATTGGGTCAAGCCAGGTCCAGATACATTGACTGAGTTCATACCGTACTACGTACTTTTGTTCAAAGGGGCTAATAAGTGAGTTTTTTGCTCTAAGAGCATCCCGATTCTCCACCTGCGCTCAGTATGTGGCCGTGCCAAAATATTTCTCACATCCAGGTTTAGTTACTTGCATTTTTGCAACCCCACCCCTAAAACTGATTGGAGGACTGCAAAAAGGTCAGAACCCTAATAGCAAACCACGTGTACCATTCTTTATCACTGACCAATCAAAAACAAAGACCAGCAGTCAGATCATATTTATTACACTCTTCTCTAGGAGGTGCAGAGCTTTTGCAGCTCTGTCTAGCCTCAGCTAACTCTGCAAATATGCAGGAGAAAAATCACTTTCCTGAGCCAAACCAGCATAGGTTGATATTTCTTCATCAGATCTTAATGTGCAGGGTCACATCCTGAGCACCGGTGGGGATGCTAAGTAAGTTTTTTTGCAGCGCTGTAAAAGTACTGCGTACTTTCCATAGTGGGCACTGGGTTCTATGATAACCAGGCTTCAGTGCCTTATCATGTAATTTTATGCGTGTAAAGATTTTTCCTTATAAGATTGGTCCAAACAAACCCTCATAACTGAATGTTTCCTTTGCCCTTGTCCCCACCAATTTTTTTAAAATGTACATAAGACACCTTACAACCCAATTATTGCCATTCCTTTTGGTTCAATATTTACTCTTAAATTAGACAACAAATATATTATAACCCAACGCTGGCTTGGCCAAATGGTCCAAGAGTTTTCAAAACTGGACCTAAAACACCCTATAACCAAATGTTGGCATAATGTTTGATCAAAGAATATTTCTTAAAGTGGTCACTAAATTTTTTATGACCAAACACTGTCTTCACTTTTGCCTCGGATCTTTTTCCACCGATGGGTGAAAAACACCCTACAACCAAATATTTGGAAATTTAACCCTCCAAGTCCACCCATGATGCCCCTCAATTTTGTGTAATAAATTGTGACAATTTACACCCCATCACCAAACATACCACATGCAATTCTGGGACAATTATTATTTTCCCCCTTACACCCCACTCACACCTGTAACCAAACACAAAACCTTTCATTTTTGGTTGGATCTTCTCATTATTCTGAACATTATTATATTAATCTATCCATTCGACCATATGCTATTTTCAACTATTCTAGGTTATTCTATCTTATGTTATTTTCAATTAATTTAAGTTATTTCATATTATGTTATTTTATATTATTTAATCCTATGTGTTTTTTTAATTATTTTATTTTATGTTATTATATCCTAAGTTATTTAAAATTATCCACTCTAGGCTATTCTAAGTTATTCTCAACCATTCCACACAAAGTTCATTTTGGTTGCTCAAGGCTATTCAAGGTTATTCAAAGCTATCGTAGTAGGATGAAAATACGATCCTTGAGCATTGCTGTACTCATGAAACAATGCCAAAAAAAATCGAAGGCAAATTATTCCTCAAACCTAGAAAGATAATATCGCTCATTAACTCTACTACAACTATATAAACAGTAATCAATTACTATTCCCTGTAAAAGGAAATGTTATAAGGAGGGTCTGTCCTCTGGGGATAGTCATACCATCTAGTCCTAACACTACTACTCTAGCTAGTGAAACCCATAGCAAAAGAATTAAACAAGATAATAAGAGAGGGGGTTGGAAGGTAAATTACCTTCCAAACCCTCTAATGTACCTCTAAGATAAATAATTCAAACTGATGGGTTTCACTAGCCACCAACACATGTTGTGTACCTTTTATAACACATATAGACCTTTGTAGTTACTACCTATCATTTATAATAACTTTTCTTTATGTGAATTTTAAATAGCAAATCTACTTCCTTGTTGATTCCATCTACTGATAGCTATCATTTTGTGTCTTATTTTAGAAACAACAACAAACAATAGATGTGATTAAATTAATCTTAACTCAAAACTAATACATAAGCACCACAAAACTTTATATAGTCTTAATATGAATTACACTTTCTCTCCCTCTATCATACTTTAAATAAAATAAAAAACACTAACAAAAAACTATGAAAATCCATCAACCATTTTTCATTACGAAAATAAGAATACATCTTATTTCCATACTCTTTTCATCTCTTTTCAATATCACATTAACCTCTTTTCCTCTAAAAAAAACTCTTTTCCCCTGCAAATCCAATCTACAGTCACATTGAATGATTCCCAAATACATTTCTTATTGTTTTAATTTTTTCCTCGCAAGATCACACAAAGTCCATATCATCCCCATAAAAATAAGTCATTATCCTAACTAATTTTTTTTAGATACATTAAATAAATGATGTATTATTATTAACCATTCAACTAACTAACCCCATTCATTTCATCATTTTATAAATATCAATAAATATATAATTAGTAACCATTTAATTATTAAGATGTCCATAACACTAATTAGTCTAAAGTTTTTCACCTTTAACAACTATTTTACCCTACAATAAAACAACTTAAAACAACATAATATCTTTTAAAAAGTCGCAACATAATCATTTCAACGTAAATGTTCTCTTACCACATTTGAACTTAAAATGTTAACATTATGAATATGTGCACAAGAAATTTCAACAATTCTTCCAATTGCAACACATACATAATGTATGATCATGTATTGAAATTTGTTAAAAAGATCAACAATGGTAGATATTATAAAAAACACGAATATTTTTCAAATCTTTTGGGACAACTAGTGTGGACAAGACTTCAAAAAGTCATGAATGAAATTTGATTGCCCATCTTTTTTTTTATGACAAAGATAAGTACCTATACGAGGTATATTTGTTAACCTAGTACTAGGTTCAAACAACTTTGGTTAAGCTCTTGGTGTTTAGTCTTATTATTTTCCCATAAACCTTAAACCTCAACTGACATACATGCCACAAACTATCTCACCACCTTCCATATTCAACTATTTACTTACAAAAACAACCGTTAAATTTGATACTCTCTAACCACACCTCAATATTCAAATTTTTACTTACAAATCAAAACCCCGAACCATAGAGCATGTCCTCTAAACAATTGTATTTTTAAACCCTAGAGTGAGAGGGATTTTGAGCTTTTCTACTTAACTAGAGTATAGCGTGTGCAGTTAGAACTTAATCCCGGGTAGGGTTTGAGAATCAACGCCGACCCGTCTGTTCTCTTCTCTCTTCTCGGTCTTTATTTTTGTGTTCCGTGTTTCCCGCTTTGTCCTCTGCGTCTCGTATATCGTTCTTGCGATTCATCCTGCTGCGTGTAGGAGCAGGAGCTTGTAGTTTTCCTCTAAAGATTCCTTTTGATATAATTGAAGGGGTTTTTCGGTTTGTCTTTGGGTCCTGGGTGGTGTATGTTTGAGTTTGTGTCAAAGCTCGCGGAGATGTCTCTGCGGCCGAATGCCCGTGCGGAGGTTCGTAAGAAGGGGTACAAGCTGGCGGTCGATGCAGAAGAAGCTCGCAGGAAGAGGGAGGATAATCTGGTGGAGATCCGCAAGAATAAGAGGGATGAAAGCCTGCTGAAGAAGCGGAGAGAGGGATTACAGTCTCAGCATTTTTCTTCTTCCGTTCAAGTTGCTGACATCGAGAAGAAGGTAAATAGGTTCCCGTAGGAATGTGACATCTGATGTGGAGTTAGGGATCAGCAAAATTGTTGGTTGCTTTCGCCAACGTCTCCGGGCGCCTCTTACAATAGTTTCCTGGAACTCTTTCTATAGCTAAAAGTGCGTCTCTCGTTATTGCAGAGATGTCGCCACGGAAATGCATTTATTTCGAAATGTTGTATCTGCGTTAGTTTTCTCAGTCCTGTTGAGGGACCGCTTCTAATAACTCATAAAACATTTTGTCGCTCATCGTTTCTCTTCATTGTGGATGAATGTGTTTAGGGTACAGGTTTGGTTTTCCTGTACCTGCGTGAGGAACCCCTCGCATATATGGCCATCATGTCACGGTTTTGTTTGTCTGGATTTGTGACAGCAGCAGTTGGAGAGCGTCCCGGCTATGGTAGCAGGGGTGTACTCTGAGGATCCGGCCACACAATTAGAAGCCACGACTCAATTTCGGAAGCTACTTTCCATAGGTCTGATTGATTTCCTTGCTCTTTTGGTATGCTGATATAGCTGTCACAGGTTTTCAGATTGTGATGCATACATTGCTGTGCCATCTTGTGAATCTGCTGTGCAGAACGGAGCCCCCCAATTGAGGAGGTAATAGCTGCAGGTGTTGTGCCCCAATTTGTAGGTTTTCTTCTTCGAGCAGACTTCCCCCAGCTACAGGTGAACCTCAGCCTCATTCCTTGACACCAATGTGTGGTCCATCTGGAAATATCTTCTCTGATCTGGTCAATGCACATTTCATACATTGTAGTTGTATTTAACTGAAATTTATCTTTTTCTTTGATGCAGTTTGAGGCAGCATGGGCATTAACAAATATTGCATCAGGCACATCTGATCACACTCGTGTTGTCATCGATCATGGGGCAGTACCAATCTTTGTTCAACTGCTCAGTTCCCCCAGTGATGATGTCCGTGAGCAGGTATGGTACAGATCTGGGATGTTAGTCACTTGATGGAGTTTCATGGATTTGGCCTTCCTCTGGATTTCAGCTGTTTGCCTCTACATGACTGTGGATGTGGGCATGCTCTCTTTGTACACTAGACTGACTAGAGATTTATTGTCTAGTGACCTTAATTAAGGACTGGTATTCTTTGTCAGCGAGCTTTGACTCACATTTATGTGACCTGTTGCTGCAGGCTGTTTGGGCTCTGGGAAATGTTGCTGGTGACTCCCCAAAATGCAGGGATCTTGTACTTAGTCATGGTGCTCTGATACCTCTGCTGTCGCAGCTTACGGATACTGCCAAACTGTCTATGTTGAGGAATGCAACTTGGACTCTGTCCAACTTCTGCCGTGGCAAACCTCAGCCTCCATTTGAGCAGGTAATTCCCTCAAGGTTACTCAATGTTTGTAGTTTTGGTTGTTAGCTGTTAGCAAGTGGAATCATAGACAGCTCATTGCAGTTCAACCCTTTTGTTTTCTAAGACTTGCTTTCTTGCACAGTCAAAACCTGCACTCCCAGCATTGGAGCGCCTCATCCACTCAAGTGATGAGGAAGTTCTGACAGATGCGTTCTGGGCTCTCTCCTATCTCTCTGATGGGACTAATGACAAGATCCAGGCAGTAATTGAGGCTGGTGTTTGCCACCGTCTTGTGGAGCTGTTGCTGTAAGTCACTGAATAGCTCTAATTGGTTGGAGGTCTATGATCCATTGTTGTTGCATAGGATTCATGTTCCTTTTCCCTTAACATTGTTTGAGTCTCAGTGGGTTAAACAATGTGAACAATGTTTTAATTGTCAACAAGGTTCCAATAGTGCTGATCTCTTATGGTTATCATGAAGCTTTCAGATGTTATGGGAGCTTGAATTTTTCTGGTTGATTGATTTAGTTGTGTTGAGGGTACCTAGCAGCCATCCATCACCATCTGTGCTGATTCCTGCCTTACGAACAGTTGGCAACATTGTAACTGGAGATGATCTCCAGACACAGGTAATTTGGCATTCTCCACAGTCTTATGGTATATTTGAATGGGTTTTGTCAAAAGGAGTATCTTCTAGTTTAAATCAGGAGCAATTTCTCTTTGTTCTCTTATCAGGAGATACGACTAAACTTCTTTTACTGCTTTTTCAGTTCATTATTAACAACCAGGCACTTCCATGCCTCCTTGGTCTTCTTACTCACAACCACAAAAAGAGCATCAAGAAGGAAGCCTGTTGGACCATCTCCAATATTACTGCTGGAAATAAGGATCAAATTCAGGTTGGTTCTATATTCTTTAAACAATCCATGGTATGTTTATCCAATTGTGTGTGCAGTTCTGTGTTCTTCAAGGGGAATTTTGGATGTACTTCATAGAGGAGAGCTTAGTTTGTTGCAGTTATCTTGTATGCATGCCCAGGTTTTTCTTTTCCATCCTTTCTAGCTTCTTTCCTCTAAGCAGACTGTGCTTGTTGTCTTGTTCCAGGCAGTCATTGATGCCAACATTATCCCACCCCTGGTTTCTTTACTGGCAACAGCTGAGTTTGATATCAAGAAAGAAGCAGCATGGGCTATATCCAATGCCACATCTGGTGGCACACATGAACAGATCAAGTAGGTTTTGCACAACTTGGAAACTGTAGCATGGTTAGGGCAATGCATGGAAGCATTGGGAGAACATTGGGCTAGTTGCAGTATGCAATAATGAATTTGCCAGTGGGATTGAAATTGTTGTTGACTGAAGGAATGTCCCTGATAATTTATTGTCATTTCTATAGGTATCTTGTGAATCAGGGCTGCATCAAGCCACTCTGTGATCTGCTTACATGTCCTGATGCAAGGATTGCGACAGTTTCACTTGAGGGCTTGGAGAATATTTTGAAGGTAGGGGAGGCAGAGAAGGACCTTGGTAACAGCAATGGTATCAATCTGTATGCTCGATACATAGATGAAGCTGAGGGTTTGGAGAAGATTGAGAACCTGCAAACTCATGATAACAATGACATCTATGAGAAAGCTGTCAAAATTTTGGAGACCTACTGGCTGGAGGAGGATGAGGATCAAAATTTGGGTCCTGCAGGTGATGAATTGCAGAGTAGTTTTGCATTTGGGGGAAGTCAGTCTGCTGTTCCTTCTGGTGGTTTCAACTTTGGCTGAGAAGGTAATTTATCTTTGCATTTTCTGTCTTGTTGCTTAATTGGATCCCTCCCAGAAAACATTGAAGAATGGGTAACTTCTGAGGACAATGGTCAAATCATGATTAGTGAGCAGATAATTATGATGTGAACTGCTGTGATGCAGGAGTGGAGTAGACATTTCGTGCCTCATGGATGCAAAAATGCTTTCTGAAGATAGGGGTAAATATGGAGGCTGATTGCAAAAATCACTGTGACTTAATTCTTTGTCACTGCCATGAAGTCTACTGGTCCCTTGCACAAGTCTCTCAGGTTTGGCAACCTGAAAAGGCTTTTAATTTTCTGTCTAACAAAGCTACATTGTGTAATGCAATGGCACCTCCGGACTAGCAAGCTGTCCAGACATTGACTTCTTTCCTCATATCTGGTTTCTATGGATAAACCGTGTTGACTGGAGCTTTTATCGCACCATCCTTTCCTCTTCTGTAAGCTTCCATTGGTAGTGTACAGGTGAGGAGTCCTACCAATGGGACAGGTTGCCAGTCCGCATAATTAGCCTTAGTCACTAACAACTCACACAGCAGTGCTTGTGCATTTGCTGTTCATTTTTCTGCAGGGGGTGAGAAATTGGTTTTGTGCCCACTTCGGCTCCAAGTTGGCTGAGCTACACACAGGGGCACTGGATCAAGGAACTGAATCAATACAACTTTCTTATCTCCATTGCTGCTGTTTCCACCACTCTTTTTGTGTGGTAGGACAACTGGGCCAAAATACACTACTTGTGGGCCCCCAGGGTTTTGACCTCATTACCACTCCAGTTATGTGCCTGGAGGTAATGACTACCTTGTCTTCATGCACAAAAATGTGGCATGAGACTCTGGCCAAGTGCAGGTCCTGCAACTTTTGTTGGGCCTTGGTTCTTCCTAATTTGTATAGATAACAAACTTCAAAGCTAACTATCTAGTAGGTTTCTGAGAATGAATGAATCACTTTCATGATGACAATAATGGCTGTCATCATTGGATTCATCCACTTCTGATCCTTACTTTGGTGAGGACATATATTTGAGAGAAGTATAAGTTTTGTCAATGAATGTACTTGTCTCATTTTGCTTGCTAATCTGAGTTAAGATTGTGTCCACAGATACGCCCTTTGTATGGTTGAAGGTTTCTTTGCCTTAACCCTCAAATGATGGTCATCAATTGTTGTTGCAAGCCATTATGTGATGCATGCAATTGGGGACAAAATTAGAGATGCTGTTAACTGGGGTTTTTGTAGAAAATCTTTGAAGCTTGACATAGATTTTGGACTCACATACAAGAGAGACCATGAAGCATTATGTAGGTGAAACAAGTTTGAGAAGCTTTCTTTCCTCTTGGTGCAGACCAGATGTGGGTTGATAGGTACCATAAGAGTTAGGAATGGTAGTCAGAGAAAGAAAGCCTGGAGGTCACCTTTACACCTGATTTTCCCATGAAGCCATGGATGGTGGTGAGAATTCTGCATGAATGTCAGTGTCTGCATCAAGGCTGCTGCTATATGTGCAATATGTGGGAAGTGAGGTTACAAATCACTTGCAAAGTGGACCTGAGCTTCCTGCAATAGAGCTGTTTTGATGCTTTTCTTCTTCCATCTCACAATGACTGTCTAACTCCAGATGAGATGCCCACTGAAGAGACCTGGAAAAGACTACATACAAATTCAGAATAAAATGGGAACCAGATAGGTCACTGGCTCAATAAAAAATGGCCAGGGACAAGCTCTTTTCAGCTCATGTTGTAGTTCCAGTTTCTTGCAAAGCTCAGAGTATGAGATATATATCCTGCGAACTAGTAGGGTTACATCAGTTTATTTGACAAAAATTAACAACAATTTTGGGTATTGCTAACCAATATTGACAGCCACCATTGGTAACAAAATTTGAATAATCATGTCTTGTGGGATGAGATGATAAATCTGAATCATTGAATACTGATTGACTACTCACCATGATCTGTTCCATTGGATGGCTGAAAGTGCCCAGAATAAGAGCATTGCACCCTATGAAAAGGAAGAGGCCTCTCTTTACATATGAGGTTATCATCCTTAACACAAAGTGGGAAATAATTCTTGCATAAGGTGGCATGCTAAATGACTAAAAGAAAGAGCTACCACATCTTTCCAAAGTGTTGATAATGTGATGCCAAAGACAATGCATGTGATTCTCTTTGGACATCTCTTCATCTCTCTAATCTCAAAATACAACCATGAACTTTTGAGTTCACTCTTTGTTAAAAACTACAAAGCAAATCCAAATGAGTGAACACTTGATATCAAATAAGTTATGAGAATTAAAAGATCATTTGCAAGCAGTTAAGTAAATAGTTTCAAGGCTTCATACCCTAAAAGCATGTAGTACCACAACAGTTTCATGCCATTCAATGCATATTGCTCTATTTTTCTCTTTTGATTTGCTTTTGAAGTCCCCATTGTAGACACACGCTTTATCATCACAAAATTAATCACAAGAATCAAGCTACCATTTCAAAGACACAAGGTTTGACAGTAAAACAATCAATAGCAAGAATCAAACTGCTGTTGTATAATTTTGCATCTAAGTTTCCTGTTCAACACTGCAAAGACTCAAACAGATTTCTTAAAATTCACATATAGCCACAGAGTATCTACAAACACACAGAATTAATCCAGACTTGTCAAGCCAATCTCTCCTTGATTTATCTACTAAGAGTCACTGCATGTCTCAGCACAATGGTAGAGTGATCATAGTTGATTGGACATCTCACTTTGATTCAGCAAGAAAGATTCTGGATCTTATCCATGAGGCTTCATTATGGTACCAAAACAGTGCACCATCTAAGAAGAAACTATCTGCTGAGTGGAAAGTTGTTTCAGCAGGCTCATGCAAGACCCCACATTTTGATACTCAGATGATCAGGCTGATGCTGCAGGCTCCAGTAAAGTTAAAAAGATTAACACCTCTGGTGAGAGGAGCCATGAGGTCCAGAGTCCCAAACTGAATGCCAGTTGGTGATATGCTGAGCAGAGCATAGGGGTAAAAACTGGACACGCACAGCATGCAACAGTTCCATCTAGATGCTCACAACCTCAACAAACTCATTTCTCACCAAACACTGTTTGGCTTCGATTGCTCTCATGCTATAGCAATTGACATTTTCCACCACCGCTCCTCAAGCAGCTTTCTGACAAGCACATGCTCTGCTATCCCTGAAACTGGATCTAGTGCAGAATACAGCTGCAAGAGCTCTCCATGGACAAATCCATAACAGGATCAATATCCACTGTTGTTGAAGCTGAGGTGCACCAAAAGTGGTTATGACATCCTCATCAATGAAAAAGATTTTGACCTCCATTTCTTACTTTGTGGGCTGAGGCGCACTCCAGGATTATCTGGAGACACAAAAGCAGGAGAGGTAGGAGGCCTTCTCCACCCCATATCACTGCTACATTCCCTTGTTAACCGGCGTTTGAAGGAAAATTGCTTTCTAGAGAGAGACCTACTCTGAAAGAGACACTCTCTTTGTGAGACATGAGAGGGTGAACGCCACTTTCCACCTGCATTCAGTATCTCCTTCTGCATTGAGGCCAGTTGTGCTCCATGAGGACCAACCTCTAGCCCAGAAATGTCATCTGTTGCCACTCCAATCCTTGATAGTTTGTTCCTAGAGGTTGTTGGAGCAAGAGAACCAGTCCCTCGTACTCCTACACCTCTTGAGGCAAGTGTCTCCAAGAGCTTGACCTTGGTTGCAGCTTTCTCAGCTAGCCCACACTGTGGGCAGGCAGGGTCTTGGAGAAAAGAGTCAGGGGAAACTTGCTCCAAGCAATCCGCATGGTAAACGTGGCCACAGACAAGAACTCCCACCACAGTGCAATCAGTGCTTCCCACCATGCGATGTGAACTCCAGGCTGGATGTTGACTCAGCAACCGGTTACACACACCACAGGTCTGTGACACATCATTTTCATATGCAGTTCAGAGAGACAAAAGCAGCAGGTGGAGGACTTGAGGAGGAAAGTGACTGCCATGATCATATTAACAGCAAAATTACAGTAAAAGAAACTGAGCTTGCTACCTCAGACTGGGAAGAGACATTGCCAAATTGGTTGTTTCCTGCCCTGATCCTTTCCATAGACAGGAACCCTGCAGCCTTCTCAACACTCTCAAAAGCTGACCCCCAACCAAAGTCGGATGGACTGCTCGCACTTGTCCAACGCAATCGCTCTTGGCATGACAATGCAACTGCTTCAGAAAAAGTCTGAACACATCAAAGCACACATGAGAATTGCCCACTGCACTTAGCATTTCCATCACTCCACAACTCATGGGCCTAGACCATACATCAGCATAGCCCACTGAACAGAGCATCTCCACTCATAGAACAACCCCTAGCCTGCAGAGATAGAATGCCAGCCACATATTGCTGCTGTGCCTTATATTTGTTGATAAAAGTGCAAGTGGGACTTGCAACACAGGTTTGGAGAGGACTCAGTCTGTGCTTGGCTGCAACAACAGGGGAATACCTGCTGGAGGACCTACTGATTGCTCCCCTGTTTGGGTACAAAATATCACACATTGTGACCAATAAACAGCCCTCTTGAACAGCAAAAAGAAGTAATCAAACAAACAACCAACAACATAATTCCTTGGCTCCAAAGTAAAGTTACAGTTTCATTGGGTAGTTAAACACTGCTCTCTTCTGATTGTGTTTACTTGATGTGGTCAAGCACTGGAGAGCAGATATCAAATTGCAAAACCAAACCAATGTTGAGACTAGAAATGTACATAGAAATGGTTCATGGATTCCCTGAATGTGAGCATCCCGTGGCCTAATTATCTACAAGAATACACACATATGCTTAAAATCTCAGATTTTGCATCTCATTAGAACACCATCCATATACTCCCATGTAGAATAGAAAATAAAGGTAAGGGTAAGCTGGCATGAATACTAACCTGCCTGGATGAAGATATGGTAAGGGTTGGGCTTGATGTTGGTACTGCAACCAAACACAAAAAAATATCCAATCAACTAGGTTTGCATACTGCATAGCTAGGACCAGCACTCATTTCAAACTTTACTAGGCACATTACTACAAGTTACTGCATTCTCAATACCATAAGCCTGTGCTGTCCACAATTTTGAGAGCAGGTGATAATTACAAAGAGCAATGTAAGCTTGATGTTTTGAGCCCAAGAAGAGTTTGGCAAGTTTAAGGTTTCAGGTCTTCTTGGGATTTTTGCTCATGAGAAAACACAATCAGATGCCAGGGGCTAATTCTGTTGGCCACTAGGAATCTTTACCGTTGACCTTGCTGAGTACCAAAAATCTAAGAATGTTATCATACCTGAAGGGGCATTGACAAAGTCGCTGATGCGATCACTTGAGAAAGCAAGAGGATTGCAGACATTTGTTCGGAAACTGTCAAAAGGACTGTCCCCCAGAGAGAAGAAGCTTTCAGAGTGCCTGCGGAGATGGCCGATCAACCTACCACTGCCTAGCCTACTCCCACTTCTGCTGCCTCTGCTACTTGAAGAAAGAGATCTTTGACGTAACTGAGATGCTTCAGAGGTTGTCACCAGATCCTCAGGCTGGGATTTGTTTTCCAACCAACTGCTTGAGGGAGTGGGTGAAAAGCCCCCATTGCTGCGCCACTGTGGCTCCTGTGCGGCCATTGACCAAGCATCATTGCTGACAGAAGACTCTTGTGGCCTTGCAGCCACACAGCAGAGAGACCCCATCTTGACTTTTTTGTGCTTCCTGTGACTGTGCAAACAAACCACGAACCCCAGTATCTCCGAGCTCACAGTATCTCTTAGCTCACACCTGAGAAGACAATACTGCAGTTGATAACATCTCTATCTGCAATCTGCCAGTTGACGATCCCAGAATACATGTCCAAGACTGTGTTATCTGTGATTCTGTTCACCTTTGTGAAAGTGTGGTTCCCATTTCCAATGTACAGAAAGTGGTCCCCATTTCCGAAGTATGGAAATTTTCATCCAGGCAGGATCAGCAATTGAACTCTTTCATGATCAGTTTTCGAAAACTGGTAATTCTGCCTGCACAAAAGCATGTAAGGCAGCTAAGAATCTTCGTGCGGTACTCCTTTGTTAGAACCCCATTAGAACTTTGAAATAATATGAAGGAGCAGCATTTAAACACAGAGAAGAGGCAGCTCTCCACTTCTGTTGCTAACATTGGAATTTGATGATGGCTCTGTCGACAAGACACCTGTGTAATTCCTGTGCAGCTGACTAATGTAAAGTACGGGCTAATCAGACCACTCTTTACAATGAAACCTACAAACTGCAGATTAGAATTTTAGTTGGTGAATCAGTATAGTTGACCTAACCATACAGCTCAAAGTAGAAGGCTTTGTGCAGGAGCCTTATGCAGGAGGTGAAATGAGGATGGGTATGTAATCATCAGATTGAGCATAGAACTACCAGAGTCCTAACTTGGATTTAGTCTTCCTAAGCTGAAGACTATTTGGAATATTTAGTGACATCAACAAAACAAAATTGTTGCTGATTTGTAGTTAACTATCATTAATCTGTTCACTCACAGTTCTGCTGTTTCTTGTCTCTGATATTTATAGTTAGGAAAATCAACACCATCCGCTTATTCAACTGATGTTTCGATTGCCAGAAATCATCAGACCCAAGAATATCCATGAGATTGCACAGAGAAATCAGAATAAAATACTGAAGTGTAACTGTTATGTCAGTTCCAGAAAAACCAAATGAAGACAACATGAATCAGTGCAGCCTTGAGAGTGCCACTCACAAAGTATCAGATAATCACCTTCATCATGGATGGCAGTGACTAGCTGCCATTACTCCCACTGACTTGTCAACTCCACCAACCATGGGTGTAGATACATATGCAAATGATCTGCTGAAAACTTTAGGAAGACAGATGTACAAAAACCTGCATCCTGAGTTTCGGTTGGATCTCCTGAAGCAACAAGAAGAGTCAGTTGTGATGTTGGCTAGCACTTAAGAGACATGGCTAGAGAAAAATCATATCCAAGCATTATAAGGGACTCTGTCTGTCAAGCTACTGCAAGCTAGAAGAACATGTGACATCTGCAGATCTTCCTTGTTCTTGTCCCACTTGGCAGTTAATTTTCAAGACCCTAAAGCAACAAGTGAAATGAAGGTATTTTCAGAAACAAGTCTGAGAAGCCTCCATTGAAGACTCCAAACTAAAATTTTGGGTAAATATGAAAGGAAAACTGTGGGAAGAAGAAATGAGAATACTCAAACTGAACAGAAATAGCTCCAAGTGAACTAGAAAAAAAATGAAGAAGCCTCCAAGGAAGGAGAATTGGCTGTGACCTGGCTTTTTGCCAGTAGAAGCAAGCACTGGGTCATACAGCCACACCCTGAAATTCTATATTCCACTTTATAAATGGAGTTGGAAAGAAGAGCCAAGAAGGAACTACTCTCAGAAGCAGGAAGCAGGAGGAAACCCCTCCCTGTGCATCTATTTCACCTTATCGACTCCTGTGTCCTTGTTTGAAGTGTACAGTTTTGTTCTAAAATGGATAAGTGGACTACGGCAGTGGTTGGGACAATTTTCTGTCAGGGATAGCCTCATAGCTCTAAGTCTCTCCACTTCTCCAACCATTCAAAGCAGTAAGCACAACATTGTAGGGCATCCACAAATACCTATCACAAATCTAGCACAGGCTTTAAACGCATGAGGCCCAATCATAAGACAATTGATTTCACATCTACTCCAAGGTGCTCCACAACAAGCAAGACTGTCAATCTTTGCCAACAACTTGGAACACATATTGGCAGCAACAGTAAGTATCTAGCTCCAGCTTCTTTTTCTTTTTCCTTCTTGGAGTGGATTTGCATCGAAAGGAACCGAACTCTATGTGGTCACCACCGAGCATTCCTTCATTACCCTCCCTCCCATTTGCCAAATTACAAACGACTCTCCGCCACACCTATATTCCAAAAAAGATACTGTCAGCAACAGCAAGAAGAGAAAGCGTACCAGAAAGTGGCAGGCCAGTGACAAGGAAAACGCGAGTAAAAACCTCCCCGGCGCAAACGGATGATCCCATGAGAGCAACAGAAGGAGGAGAGACGCAAGCAGCAGCAGCAGCGACATCAACGACAGACGCAACAGAAGAAGAAGAAGAAGAAACCGCCACGCCTCTCATCATCATCTGTTCCGTTCCATCACGCTACTACTATACTCATCATCATCATCATCGACGCGCCCGTGATTTCCTTGTTTCCCAATTTCGTTGGTTGTTGCTAATGCGAGCGAAACATGGAAAACAACCAATCTGAAAAAATAACACCAACAACCAGACTCTTTGCAGGTTCACAACAACAGTTCACACCAACAACACCAACAACAACAACCCACGACAAAAACAAAATCGAAATAAGAGCAACAACAAACAAACAAACAAAAAGCCGGGCGTATGATTTAGGGTTTGGTGTGTACCCGACGAGAAGGAGGAGCAGCAGCAATGATGCAGCGAAAGTAGGAATATGTAAACTACGTACCTATGGTCTTGTGTTTTGGTCTTTTGTTCGCTTCTTTTGAAGGAAGGAAAGAAAGAAGGGTCAGAAATTGGAAGGTGGACCGGGGGGAGAACAGTGCTTTGTTTTTTTGTGGGAATATAGGCTATATACCTACATATCTATATAATCCATTAATCCAGGAATCATGGCAAGAAATGATATATGCCATTAATAATTTTTATTTTTTTAAACTGCTTTATTTATTGTGTAAATGGCTCTACACTTTATGGCAGGTGCCAGCAAAATCATGAGAGATAATCAAACTGTGTGACTCATGGTGCATTCACACTTGATATTAAGTCAAAGTTAAGTGAAAATCTAGGTGGCATCTTAGGTGACATCTAATATTAAATTGGGCACAAGTTTAATGTTGTAAGTGAATGTTGCTTAACATAAAATTTTCATGATAACCAGATTTAAGTTTTAAATGGCGTGGCTAGCATGGTGTTAGGGGACTCAAAACTAGACTCCCTAACACCAAGTGTGAACACACCTTCAGTTACTTAGCCTGTGATTTGAATGTCAAATGAATTTGATTAAAACTAAATTAACCTTTTAACCTAAATAAAATAAAATAAATAATGATTTTTATTAAATAAAAAAAGTAGTCTAGAGTCTAGAGAGTATTTTCTTTTGTGTGTGTTTTTATTGTTCAAACAACAATCATAGGTAGATGGTAGTTGACTTCTCATGTGACTTCAATCTCACCATTTTTGTATCCAGGCTTTTTAGGTAACTGATTTAAACCTGCCAAACTTTATTGCAATAGAAATGCTATGAGAAGTACCATGATAGCCTAAGGTCAGTTTCCACATTAACAAAATGAATAATTTTTTTTTTTCAAAAAATGAATTCGTTTTTTAGATTTTGAATTATATATATATATAAATAAATTTTTAAAAATTTATTTCCAGCATCTACTTATAATATTTTGATATGAGTAGTGAAATTATTCACATTGTAGCCTATGATAATTATGATGATTTTCAACATGTCAAACTTCATATTTTCACAAACCTTCATTTCACTATTTTGAGGATTATTTAATGACGAAACTGACCTTAGGATAAGGTAGTAGAAAATAAAAAGAGGGAAAATGCAAAGGACACAAGTCCTATGAAAATTCTGCCCATTTTCAGAGGATTTCCACAGCAAAATTTTCTCTGACAATTGGATTCTGTAAGAGTTGGTTATGCGTGTAGTCCTCTTTGTTCAATGGCTCCAGGACTGGGGTATTCCCGCAGAACGAGGGTTGGGGAGGGGGGGGGGGCTTGGCACAAGGCAGCCGTAGGTAAGTGTGCGGGAAATTTTGGGAACCCCACTTTCCCATGGCTTTTGGAATTAATAAGAGCAGTCGCTGAACAAATATGGCCTTATTCTGCCTCGTAAAGCGTGTAATTGGACGACACGTTTCCCACAGTATTTTTTTTCCTCCACTGTTTAGGGGGGTGTTTCAAAATAATGGAACACGCGCCCTTTTTCTGCTTTGTGATATCCTACGTATTCATGGTACTTATTCTGTTTTCGTATTAATTAGTTGGGGGTGCCTCACAAGTCCAACTTTTTTAAAGTGAGGTGCTATTGGGAGTACCCTTGGGGAACACATTGGGAACGCAAGGAACATATTGGTAATGTGATAGGAACCCATTGGGAACATGGAGGCTCCCCAAAATAGAAGATTCTATGGAATGATAGAGTGCCTCCCCCTTTGGCCCACCTACATAGGTGAGAAGCGGAGGACTTTGGGCAAAACATATGGGATTAGAACCAGGTGCTATTGGGAACACCCTTGGTGAACACGTTGAGAATATAGGGAACACATTGAGAACCTAATGGGAACCCATTGGGAACTTTAAAGGGAACATGTTGAGAACAAAGGAAAAATGAAAAAAAATCCTCCCTCCCCTCACCCAAGACTTAAAAGAAACAAAATTAAAGCACTTTGAGTGCACGCTGAGCCTTCCCATTGATTGCATGAAATTTCTATTTCCAAAATTGTTCGTCACCATTTTTGGCCTGGGCTAATACCCCCATTATAAACTGAGAGGCTACTTATTTATTATGTTTCATATTTTGTCACGTGACATTTGAACATCAATAATAAGTCCCCATTTTTAAAGTGGACTGTGATAGAGAAGAAAAACAATTTTGGAGATACAACTTATGCTACAATAATTTATTTGACCACTTTTTTGGGCTGGAAATTTGGAATCGAGAGGTAATTTGGGATCATGGCAGGGATTTTATTAATGATTTATGAAGGTTGCCACTGTGGCTTTTTCTGTGCCTGGTCAGTCGGGTGGGTGGCCACTCTATTATTTTTCTTGTGGCTTTTATTGGCTACTAGGTAGTCACAAAATGAAGGTTAATTCTGGCTACCAGAGTGTTTTGGCCTCATTTTTTTTTTGTTGGCCACTTCAAGCTTTGCAACGTGGGAAATTTTGGCTATTTTGAAATTTTAGAGGGGTGATATTTGATTACTTTGGAATTCTAAGGGTTGTTAAATTCTAATTGGCTAGGCATGCTTCACCAACTCTCAACTTGGCATTGTGTAATTTAATGCTAAAAACAATCTGCAAACTCTAGAGTCGAAGTTGTAGAGTTGAAACTTGAGAGGATTGATAAAAACTCCAAAAAACACATGACATACATGGCACAAACCCCATATACACACAACTAAACTTCAAAGACCACACTACCCATAAGCAAATGGCCCACTCACAAACATACCCACACATTAGTCAAACAAATCACACATGTCAATCCACATTCACCCATCCAAAAGTTTACCACTTTTCAGCATTTTTCATTCGAAAAAGTGATATATGACAAGTATGATAGGTATGTAGTAAGTTGAAATTTTGATGGCATCTTTTGAAAATTATAAACATGAGAAAAAAAAAAATTAAACACGCATGATAACATTTTTGTTCAAAGTTCATTTTGAATTAAAATTAAACTTGATCCAATGGTTACATGAAAAGGATTGAATAAAATCAATATGCATAAAGTATATAACATATATGTTTTAAATTTTTCAACAGTCATAATGCTTCATGTTTATGGTTCATAACACATTACTAAATGAAAGAAAAATGAAAAAAATATGATTCTCACCTATAAAATCTCCTTGTTTTTCTTAAGGTAATGGTTCTTCCCCAAAAATATATATTATTATGCAATTATTGCTCAAAAAGTGCCCAAAAAACACATGTTTTGAATGGATTTTCAACCAATTTTTTTTAAACTTCTAAATGATTTTAGATTTAATTGATATATATCAATATCATTTACCACAAAGAAATTCATTACAAAAATCAACCCATAACCTTGGTTTTGAAGTATATTTGTAATTTTTCATATTTTGTGATGTATTATTTCAACACAAATATATTTCATATGTTTAAGTTTGTAAATATTTGTTGAAGTTTCTTTTAAAATAAAATAGTTTGAGTCTAAAGCTAACCCAATATACTTGAAATGAATAAATATAATCCAAGATGTGATGTTCACATGTACCAAAAAACCAAATTTAATTTTTTTGTGTTTATGATTATAATTTTTGAGAAACATAATGTGTTTTCACCCCAATGTCATAGATAGCCAAGGCAACAAAAACTTAAAGATTCAAGGATGCATAAACCTTAATGCCCCACCCCAAACCCAACTCCAAGATAATGCAAATTTATTACCAAATTCCATGTTTAATGTCAAGTTGCAAACCTTGCAACAAAATAACGTGAACCATGATGCATGAACAACACATTAAACTAGGATCAAAACCTAATTCCTTGGCCTCAGCTGCTTTACATGTTTTTTTCTTCTTCCAAACTATAATCGCTTGATCATAAAGGAAGTTTTCCAAAATAAAGAAAGTATTCAAAAATATATTAACACACAAATCTAAATGTTTGTTCAATCATTTACACACTTCATTTTTCATTAAAACAAATATGTTGGAACATTTTTCGTTGTTTACAAACCCAATAACCTAGACCATATAAATTTCAACAAACTTAAACCATTCAAGCATTTTCTAGGTTAGAATTTCATTAGTTTCAAGTAATAACCATGATCACCAAAGGGGGTTACAATCCTTCTTATCCAATCATTATGACCTCTATAATGTTATTTTTCATGGTTTGAATGAATATTTGTGCCTAATTGTCCAAGGCCATGCCATCCAACATAACATCACACCATATTTCTATGGACCCAAAAGTCTTGGGCAAAGCAAGATGTTCTTTTACAGTGGATAGGTGATGCTTAAAATTTGACTCAACATCATGTTTCACCTAGCAGTGTGGGTGCACAATTCCCATGGTCGTCATGAATTCACAATCAAGGAATTAAATGTAACAATTCATGAAAAAATTGAAATCCTACCTTAAAACATTTTACCTTGATAATTTCCAAATTTTGTTCCCACATTGTAGGAAAAATTGGTTCCATTTTCCTTGTATGTAGACCATCAACATGTAGCCATGCCAGCTCAATACCCACATGAAATGCACAACACATAGAATCATTGCTAGGGAAAGCATGAATCATAGCCCATAATAATGGTGGACTTTCACTTTGGAAGTTGATCAACTTGTTGAAGATGACAAAAACATCATCCTTGAATGCAATATCAATTGTATTGTAATAGTGCCATATATAAACTTGCACCAATTTCACAACTTTAATAAAATCCACAACATAAATGTCTTAAGCTTGAACTATCTTGATAAACCCATGGAACAACTCAAGCAAGGGCAAGAAACAATGGAAACCAAGCAAAATCCAAACATCAAGCAATGTAGTGACATTGGCATTGGCAACATCACATGCATCTTGATTTTCCCACATTTGCACATTGAGGGGTTTGTATGTTACCAACACCTTCTTCACAAGAGATAACATTGACAACCATTGTGTTTTCACATTTTAAAGGATCTTCAAACCCTTCACATCCAACAAAAAAGCCAACCTTTCAAGCTCAAAAGCTTTCTTACCAAATTTTAAAAGAAAAGAATATACCCTACAATGAGTTTATCAATTTGTCCACCAATGATTGGGTGGATAAATTTTTCATAGCCAAGTTTGTTATATGTGTAACATAATGGACAAGTGCAAAAAGTGAAACCACATCATGTTTGATTTGAGTGGTGATGCCATTGTGCACATTAGTAAACACAAAATGTCCATTAGTCCAAATGACACCAACTTCCTACCCATAACCTCTTCATTGATACCCTTGAAATTCAACATAACACATAACAACACTTGGGTGAAATTTGTTGTAGTTGTATTTATTGTCACATTTTCAAGGGTGAACATAATGGGTATTCGCTTCCATTTTCAAGCACATATGCATTGATCTTGATCTAATTAATGTTGTCAATTGCAAAAACCTCATCCATAGAGATGGACATGTATTTGGCAACCCTTAAAACCTCCCTCATGTTGCATTCCACAATCTCACACAAAATCATAACCATGTCCCACCTTGAAAAATCAATAGACAATATTTTTTTGGGATTGTTCTTGAATTTCAAAAATGTGAATGTCCTTCAAGCTTTAATATTCTATCATGGGCTGACTTCAACTCAAAACATGAAAACATGCAAAATGCAAATTGGACCTGGGGGGGACATTTTAGTTTTAAAATGTTAAAAATGCATTAGTAAAAACATAGGGTGCAATATACTGGTTGTTAGGTAAAAATTAGAAGTTAATTAGTTTTTAAATAGGGTACATTTTATTCAAATAATCAATTTAATTATAATATAATTTGAAATAATGGATTATAATTAATATAGGGTGGCTTTAATATGTATATATTAAAAAATTAGATAATAATAAGGTGATAAAAAATAGGTTGGACAATTATCTAATAATCCCCTTAAAAATGATCATTTGACATATATGGATCCCAAACTTTACACTAATTGTCCCCTTTGGGAAATTGGATTTTCTTACATTTTCCCTCTCCTTCATTACTAACACATACATGCTAGAAAGACATTCACTAATTGAGATTGAATGATAAACAACTTCTCATTTTTTTAATGGATGTTAATACTTTCAAAATAAATTATGCCCTAAGGCTAACCAAGGGTATCCACCAAAGCCTTTTACTAACCTCAATGCTTGTACAACCCATCAAATTTAGGTGACAAAATTTGTCACACCTTTGTATTTGACTACACACTTTGTAATTGACTTGTGAAATCATACCATTTAAACCTATCATAGATTCTACTTAGGGGAACTTTGTAGCTTAAATGTCTTGGAAACTTTTATTAACTTCATACTCCTTTTTGTTTGCAAATTTCTCTTGCTAGGAAGGTTTAGATGAAAAAGAGGAGATGTGGCTTTAACAATTTTTTCAACAATAAGGTTGTGGTTAAATGTTGTAAAAATAGAAGGAACATTTGAACAAAAAAATATTTTCCATTTAAAATTGGAAGGTGGGACAAGTGGTGCCATGATGGTAGAAACAGACAAGGAAAAACTTAGAGGATAAACACAAGAAGAACACAAAAGAAATCTTTTGAAACTTAAGCTACAATGCATGAGGCCCAAACTTTTAAAAAACACATAAATGTAAAGACTCACATGATTCTAAAATTGACAAACCTTCAACATGAGTGTTGAAATTCAATTTATAAATTGAGGTGCAAAGCTTGGGAATTTTAATACCTTCAATAAATAAATGTCTCATGATTCATAAGTTGGGAAGATGGCTCGTGCATGAATGTAAAGCCTAAGCTTGGAGCTTTGAGCTTGTAGCTTAAAGCTTAATGTGATTTTAATCCACCTACATGGATGAATGTGTCCATAGATGAATGATTTCATATGGATGAATTTCATCTATGTGTTGGATTAAGTAAATGAATTATTGGATGAAATTCATCCATGATTATAAAATAAATAAATAATCACTTATATCCATCTTCATTTTTTGTCCAAGTTTCAATATTTCAAATTCAAATGTCATTTAATAATGATGGATAATATAACAAATTTTGTTTGAAAAATAATTTTCATCAACAATGTTAAGTAATTAAAAAAAATTGTCATGGCATAAGTGTTA
>Ga0116227_10005763_pt1 | contig 25764 bp, 23 predicted proteins | sample S1TSphgellanicum_FD_89693 | JGI IMG/M metagenome (GOLD analysis project Ga0116227, IMG submission 89693) | Host-associated microbial communities from peat moss isolated from Minnesota, USA - S1T2_Fb - Sphagnum magellanicum MG | ecosystem: Host-associated > Plants > Peat moss > Unclassified...
CACTAGAGGAGGATATTTATCGATTTCTCCAATGGGCAGTCATCACCAAGTACTATCCGTTCCTCTCACTTCAACACTAGAGGAGGATATTTATCGATTTCTCCCATAAGATATTTACCTAATAACCGCACCTGTATCTCAAAAGCTTCTTGGTAGGTGCATTTATGCCCCATAATTGGATGTTTGAAACTTGATAGTTTCTTTTGTTGGTAGGTGGTGAGAAATGTACGTCTTCCTTCCTTGGTTAACTCTACAGCATGACTTAACGGTTCAGTAATAAAGTCAGCAGGGGTAAGTGATCGCTTATTAATTAATGACAGTACCATTGCATCAATTACCAAAGGACGAAACTCTTCCATTACATCTAGGGCTAGGGAAGGTCTACCGTAACGCTCTGTGTGTAGGTAGCCTAGATAAGGGTCAAAGCCGACAATATTAATAGCACTTTGAACATCATGGCGTAATAAAGAATAGCCAAAACTCAAGAGTGAGTTCACAGGATCAGTCGGTGGACGGCGATTTCTAGACGAAAATTGGAACTCTGAATTTTTGATTAACTGTTGAAAGCAACCAAAATAAGCTGCACTTCCTGAACCTTCTAGACCTCTCAATGAAGCAATTTTATTAGTTTGTTCTATTGGGGCGATCGCTTCTTCTAATCTAGTAATATATGAACTAATATCCAGAGAAGATTCCCGTTGGGTACGAAGTAAGTGCTGGCGATAATTTTTCAACTTACCTCGCACAAAACCCCTGACTACATGTATAGCTTGCGGTGTCTCTCCTGCTGCTTGCCATTGGGCTTTACGAATAAACAGGTTTTTAGTCATCTCTGGTTCTATGCGTCCTAAATAACGACCATTTTCTGTGAGGAATGTTAAAGCTATATTCCGTTCTAACAGTTCGTTAATCACTGCGGGAGAAACTGTAGCTCGACCCAACACAACAACACCATCAACTTTAATCAAAGGTACATCTAAGAGAGTTTTCTTTTCAGCTTTTACGGTTAGACGCTCATCAGTTTTGCCGATAAAAGCATCATTCTCAGAAATATAAACAGTTCCCATCTTTTCTCCCTAATTAGCTTCTCTGTAATGTTGCATTTTTTCAATTGCTTTGGGTAGGCATTGGGTTTTTAAACTACATCCTAAGCAACGTTTGCTGTAAACTGGTTTGGGCATCATCCCAGTTTCTAACAGATTTGTTACAGCTTGGATTGTGGCGATCGCACTTTGGCGCAACTCTGGGGAAATCTCCACTAATTGACGTTGATGGGATTGAGCATAATAAATATAACCTGTAGTCACAGATTGTCCTGTCATCTCTTCCAAACACAAGGCTTGAGCGCACACTTGTAATTCATCGTTATCCCATTGACCTTTACTGCCTCGCTTATATTCAACTGGATAAAATTCACCAGATGTTAATTCAATTAAGTCGGATTTGCCAATGAGTTTGTATTGTTCAGATTTCAGCCAAATTGCTCTAACTTGCCAGGTCTCTTCTCGCTGTCCCTCCCCCGTAGTATGGACTCGTTCATGTAAACTCGTACCTTCAATTGTGTATTGATTATCACTAAATTCTCCGGCACAAAACATCCGCCAACAACGATGGGGACAGTAGTTATATTGATTCAATGCTGCTATGGGAATATATTCAATATCATTCATAAGCCAATTTCAGAATCTAATCGACGTAACATTCCCATACCCATAGGTGTTTTCCTTCCTACCCCTGTATACAATGCAAAATTAGCCAAAGTGTTGATTTGCTTGATTTGATTTGGCTTAATCTCCCCTAAAATGCGATAGTTAACTTCACCCACTACCCCAATAAAAATGCCGCGTGAATCAGGGAATATATCTGTATGGATATTCAAGTAAGAGGGAAAAATTGAGTCGATGCCAATGTCATTAAACTCAATACCACTGTATTTATTCCATCTTGATAGCAGGGAGTTGAATACACATTCTCTTGTAGGCAGGGTAGTATCAAATTTTCCTTGGCGGAAGGCGGTGGGTGTACAGAAGCTGAAGTTAATCGTGCGCTCGTTATCACTAGCCGACTCATACAATTGCTTGTAAGAGGTAGCATTTGCCCAAGGTTGAGTAGATTGGACTGTACCTTGAATGCTAGTAATAAATAAATCAGATGGACCTAAATGCCAAGGTTGTTGGGGGTTGAGGTTTAACCATAATTCGGTAAGTTGGTTAAATAATGTGTCATCTAATAAGGAGATACGCCACCAACAGGGTGTCCCAGCAGCCATAGTTTCTAGATAAGAATATTGCAATTTGGTTCCATTTTTAGTTCTAACAGGGGAGTTGGTTTTACTCATCTGTAAGGGGGACAGGGTAAAGGCTTTATCTGCTGTGGATTTATGTAGGTGATCACCCAGGAGTTTATCCACAGAACTGACGAGGGTCAAAAATAGGGCGTGGAGATGTCTTCCAGTTAGATAATGTGGGGTGATGGGCGACTGGGGGAGCAGGTTTAAAACTAAGCTATGAGGCATATTCTTTGATAATAAATTGTACCCAATCTACAATTTCCGTCAAGGTAATTAACCACGAAAACGATATTCTATTTGAGTCGGCAGGATTATTTCTGTATTACCTTGCAATTGATAGTATCTACCCCGCATTTGGACATTACGGATGAGGCTAACAGGAGGCATATTTACGACATCGTAGCTAATTACTTGATTAGTAAACATAATATCCAAAGGATTTAAGGGATGTTTACAAGTAAATACTCCTTCAACAATTTTATGTTGAGGTAATTCCTTAACTCTTAATTCAGCTTTACTCATCCATTTACCTAAGCGAATCCACTTGGGTAGTTTAAGTTGTTTATCTGAAATAATGAAAAACTCAAATTGACTTTCAGGAGCAATTTCTTTAGTTCTGCCAAAACTAGGAATATTCTTCTGGGTTTTCTCCATTTCCACATGGTATTTATTATTCGCGTACTTCCAAGTGTTGAGAATAGCAGAGTGACTAATCGCTCTAGCTGGAGTTACATAGATTCCTTGTTGATTCAGTGGGATAAGATGTTGCTCATATTTTGGAACTTGTTCTTGGCAAAAGTAGCGATAGGAATGTTCTTCAGCTACGGTAGTTGAGTAAACTTGGCTATCAACCAACCCTAATGCATAACAGAGGGCGTAATTGTGAATTATTGGCTCTGTTTCATATAAACGGCCGATTTCACGAGTCGCAAAATATAGGCTGTCATGTAGTTCTAATTCACAGGAATAGATAAGAGTCATTTCAAACCCCCAGGAGACTACTGGCGTAGCTGTACTCACATTGGTGGTGTCCGGAATGGGGGGTTAATTGGCAGGCATCCCCTGAGTAATTTTGAGCTTGAACAAAAACTGCGATGAGGTTAGCCAAACCATGAATAGTTAACTTATGGGGCATAGGAATAGCCATCCTTTGGTGTGAATGTGTTTACAAACTTTCTTAGTAATACCGTGGGACCAACCCATTTTTAGTGCAACATTCTTGCTAACCCCTACTTTCAGTTACAACCGCTTTCAGTGTGTCGCCAGCTTAAGAACCAAAATGAAATGGAGTAGGGGAGAAAAACCAACCCTCATCCCCTAGTCCCCAAGCCAAAATTCCTAGCCCTTACTATACTCGTCAGAGTTAGTCGTAGGTAGTTAACAAAGAAAGGCTCCAGAGAAAAAGTATAAATAAGTACTTCAGCAGAATTAATTACACAAAATCAGGGCTGGAATCCTTTATCCAGTCTAGATATTAGTTTGTAAATATTTCTGTTCGGTTACTTAAAAACTTTAGTTCTGGATCTAGAGCTTAGTTCAAAAAAAGAATTGGATCGAGACTGCTCCACTCCAGCAAGAACCGCCTCCTGCCTCCTGAATGTCATGACTTAGTCTTAGCAGTAACTTTCTTTTTAGCAATATGTTCACTTGCATATTTCTTAGCTTCTGCATCGGCTTTTTGTAAAATTGATTTGATGCCAGTTTCATTACCTGTAAGAGTCTTAACTTCACTGAGTAGAGGGGTGAAGGCATCACCGATGAAGTCAGTATGAACGATAAATTCATCAGCCATTAATTCCTCAATTGCACTTTTAGCAGCAGTGATTACATCGTCTTCATCTAAAGGATCGGGAGATTTGAGGCTATTGTTAGACTTCATGACATCATATATAGTCTGAGTCCAACGTAGATTACTGGTGATTTCCCCATCCGCAAATATGACACCAATTAGCTCATTTCTTACACGTCCTGTACGGGTTGTTTGCGCTCCATAGTGACGTGTTCGTAAGATGTTATTAAATACATAGAGAAAACTAGCTTCAGTTGGGTCTTTTAAGGTGACAATACTAGGGAAAAAGACTTGTGGTCTGATGTGGTCTTGTTGATTGAGCCTACTTGTGATTTCACCAGGTTTAGAACCATTTTCCCCCTTAGATGCCATGGTGCCATTTTCATAGGGAGCATTCAGGGTAAAGGTTTCGTGTGATTCATCAAAGGATGTAATTGAAAATGCCGTATCGACGACAACTTTCGATTTCTCTGAACCAGAATCACCAATAGCAAAACCGTAGATAATACAATCAGGATTATCCATGGCAAATTTCTCGTTATACTCGCATTCCTCAGCTGTTACTAACTGATATTTACGCAATAATTCACGACCTACCAACCGTTCCGGTGTAGACTGTTTGCGTTTGAACATTGAGAGTCGGCTGATTGTAGCTTTGTCTTTAACTCCAGCTTTTACCCGTGCTTTATTCAATTCAGAATCTGTTTGAAATAGAGGATAGGATTCGGTAACACGCACAGTCAGAAAATGCACGTATTTACCCATGGGTTTGTAAGGAATTTCTGATTGGAAGAATTGAGAGTCAACAGTTTTTAACAAAGACATAAATGATCTCCAGGTAGATTATCAAGAAGTTGTTTATTGAGAGAAGATTCACCCTAAGTATCTCAATACGAAGGACTTTGAGTTTTCCCATCTCCCTGAGATAGAGGAAATTAGAATTTTACTGATTTTCATCATCTATTTCAGGAGTTTCTTCCGTTGCACCTGAGTTGTCTTTATCGTTTTCTAGACGATAGAGAAATTCACAGGTATCTCGAATTAAGTTAAGTTGACGACCTGCTAAACGGGCGCGATCGCCTGCAAATGATTTTTCAAATACCTCCACGACAAAATATTGAGCAAAGTCTAAAACAGCTTGTCTTTCCTCTTCACGTTTCTTCATTGTCCAGTGTCCTTCTGCTGTAGAAGCATGGACACGATCCATGAGCTTAAAGACCTCTGCTGCTACTGCTGCTACTAATGTTTCTCCTTGAAACACAGTGGATTCGGCTTTGAGAATTGTTTCTGCCGCAATATCTATCGGTTTTAACACAGCGTTAGATTTAGGATTATACCGCTTATTTGCTCGATAAAAGCGGCGATAAAGTTCCGTTAACTTTTTGGGATGATTCAAACTGGATTCTGTTGACACAATTAATTCCTCGGAACTTGGATCATATTTTGTATGCGGGTCAAAACAGGGATAAAAAGCATAGGTATAAAGTCGGATTTTCTCGATTCTAGCTGTCTCCACTCCTTGGTTACGTACCCAACGATTTAGATAAGTAAAAACGTAAAGTGGGCTGGTTTCAAAATCCTTGGATAATTCTGTAAATTTCCCCCAATTTGCATCATAGCCAGTCTTACTTTGGCGTGCATTTACATCTAAATGTATAGCATAAGCAGCGGTCAAAACATTTAGTGGTGCGGGATATTTAATGTTATTTTCTTCCCACCCCTCTAAAATGTAATCAAGCCGAAATCTATCTCTTTTTACCAAGGCACGGAATGCATGGGGTGCGCTATCTAAGAAAACGCTTTCTTCAAATTCAGACCCATCATTAAATGGGGGAATTGGTGACTCAGAAACCACAGTTTTGACATCTAAAATCATGGGAAAAGCCAAAGCTAGCCAACTAGGCATGATCCAAGACTCTGTATCTGTACCCTCTCTTCCTGGGGGGAGTGCCATGAAGTAGAATGTTAAGGGTTGGTCTTGAGGATAAGAAAGTTTAAATGTGCGGTCTTTTTCCGGTTGTAAGTTTTCATCAATCAAAAAAGCGTCAACACTTTGATAACGTTCTTGGTGGAGATTTGCTTGTAAGTCCTTGCTAATAAAGTGATTACGCACATTAGTATCAAAACGGGTTTGAGCTATACCACTGTAAGCTTTTTGCAAAAACTTGTTAGTTTCCGGAGTAAAATAATAAGTTGGGTAAAAGTAGAGATAACGATATTTACCATCTTCAAATCTTTTACCCACAGCTTGAGTTTGATTCATCAAGATTTGTCTCAACATCATCTCAATACCTGCAATACTCGAGATATTGCGTTTAGCGTTAGAACCTCCTAACATTTGTTTGTTTGTATAAACTTGAGGCGTGAATAAAACAGCCGATTCCATTTGCTCTGTTACGGTGTAAGCAGAATGAGAAATTGAACAGATTAATTGGCGTCCCCGTCCTGATTTTTTTGCTGCGTTGTAATTATCTAACTCATCTAAAAAGGTCTTCATCTCAGATTTACTAGATAATCCTTGACTAGTATTCGGTAACATGACAACCCGCTCTACCCAAAGCCTTAAATCATCCCAGCCATCAGGTAATTTATACTTTGCAATGATTGGGGAAATCAAACTTCCTAAATATGTAATAACTTGCTGACAAGTCTCGCGGATATCTTCAATGCCCGGATTTTGGGCGAGATATTTAGCTGCTAGATAATACCATTCATAAGGTACTCCCCCTGTATTACCCTTTAAATTATTTTCCTTGAGACTTTCATTAATGCGTTGGATTTCCCGAATTGCTGGTAAATCTGCTGCTAAGTGCCAAAATTCGGCGATTTTATGGGTTAAATCAAACTGGGGAATTTCCGGCAGTTTTTTATCTTTCTTCCGAGCCAATTCAACTTTATTAACTGTTTCTTCCCAAATCTTACGACTAATCAAATCTCCAAATTCTGCGAGTTGGTCAATCCGGATATCATCAACAAACTTGAAGTCATAATCAGCAGGTAAAACATTCTGTTGTTGAAATCTGAGCAGATTATCACTACGACTTTGAGCCACAGAAGGTTTTGTAGGATTGAGAATGCGTAATGTAGCATCTAATGCTACTTGCATTAGTTCTAAATCATCAAAGAATAAATTGTAATATTCAGCATATTTCATCCCTTTACCATCTCGACTAAATCCAGTTTGTCGGTGACGCAATTGACCACCACACAAGAATTTAATACTCTCCACCACCCGGTCTGGTAAATCCACAGGTGAGATAGCCGGAGCATCACGCTCAGCTAGATAAATTACCCCTGTGGGTAGGTACAGTAAAGGTACATAATAGCTATTTTCATCAGTATTCAGGCTTCGATAGGCCTGAATTAAAGCATTATTGACAACATTAGTTAAAACACCTCTATTTTCCGAAATACCATGGTAGGTAAATTTTAATTGTCCATCACTAAGACTGTGCAGAACTTCCTTGAGTCTGGTATGCTCTGCGTCTTGGGGATGCTTGACAATGGAAGCAAGAGAATCAGCTAAACAGGTTAAGTCAGATAAACAGCGAAGAGTTCGGTCATTGAGCAGGGGACTCAACCCAAACACAGAAAAGTTCCAGTTAGTACCCCAGCGACGTTGTGCATTATAGGCTACACACAATAGGTCATCAATATATTCTCGATAAGCTTCTGGTTTATCTGGGTTGATAAATTTGTCAAGTCCTAGTTCTTGAACTTTCTGCTTAATAATCCGACGATGTTCATCTAGAGGTAATTGGCGGCAATTTTCAGGAGCATCAGGGAATTTTTCAAAGTCATGTAAAATAAATCCAGAAATTACCAACCGCCGTTCCTGTTCTTGAACTAATCGCTTGACTGTGGTATCCAGTTTTTGTAAACGGCGCTCGATTAAATTAGCGGGAAATAACCCATTGAGTAAGTGAGTATTCAGAGATTGGTCAACAGCATTATCTCGTCTAACTTTGGATTTTCCCTCAGCTTCTCGCTGTTGGTCGATTTCATCAAAGAATTTACCCCCTTTAGCTGTTACCCCAATTGCTATCTTGAGCAAATTAGGTAAAACATACTCACCAAAGTCTTTCATGACTTTATCTCCAGGGTTTTCAGCTTGAATTGCTTCCCTGAGTAGTTTGAGTGTGAGTAGTTCTCCTTCGGTTTCAATAGTGCGATCGCCTGCACTATCTTCATGACTATCAAAACCGAAATCCCCTGATAACCAATTATCATCAGTTGTATCATTATCCAGATGATCAGCCATAGTTCAACTCCCTGATTGACTCTATTCTCTGGGTATCTTCTCAGATATGGGGTTATTTGTATCAATAGAATCTATTAAATACAATCGCCATTGTTAAGATATTTCTATCAGATCACACCTATTCAACTAGTTATGAGATTTGGATATCTATAGGAATCCTATTTGATTTTTGAGAAAAAACTCTGTACATCGCTACTCCTGTTTCCTGTTAAGAGTTCCCTGTTAAGCTTGACCATCAAACTGGATTCCTACATACCAGAGATTGAAACTAAGTAGAAGCAATCCATATCTCACCTCCTTCGCTCTTGAACGTATAAGCAAGGGTATCCAGTAACAGTGCAGAGTGACCAAAAGCTATGGAATAAGGACAAGTAGGATCATTAATGCTGTACTGATCGCTCATGGGGTAGATCTGAAAATGCATTGGTAGTCTTAGCCGCATCCTGACCTCAGTCACAGGACGATGAATCACATAACAAACCAACCCCTCTTTTTTCAGGTGTTTGTTAATTCCACCAATCCAGTGGTTTTCTGGTTGCCAAATTTCCACACCTGTTAGAACCTGAACTTTCCAAGCATCTGCTATGGGTTGTAAGTTCTCAGAGTATGTAAATTTCCAATTCAGCCGTTCTTCTCGATAGGAACGCAATTTCATAAACGCCAAGCAATGAGCAAATCTACCCTTTGCGATTGCCACTCCTGTGCGTTGAGCAGTTTCCTGCAATGTTCGCTCAAATCCGGCTTGGGTCCACATCTCGATTTCTAAATTACCCAAAATACCGGGTAAATCGTAGGTTTTAAACCGATCTACCTCCTGAGCTTCCGTCAAATCATACAACCCGCATTGTAGGGGACTAATACCTCGAAAGCTGTAAGCTTCCTCAGCAATAGGATTTCCTGACTTACCCGAAAGCTCTTTCCATTCCTTAGCCCAACCCTGAATCCGTCCGGCTTGGGACTTTAAACTTGTCTCAAACACTTGCTCACAATCTGCTTGGAACTTTTCCCGACTTTGGGCGTATTGTTCCTTAATCGTGCGATCGCCTAACTGATAAAATAACCAAAACGACTGTACAGCCCCCCAACGGCGATAATACCCCCGAAAGTCGTTGATTTGCCGATATTGCTCGGTAATTTGGCGATGAAAGCTGGGGCGATTGTAAATACCATTCACTACTAAGGGTGGAGAATCTACCTGAAACAACCGTCCAACTAGAAACTGGGGGACCAGAGCATACGCGGTAAAATTGGTAAACTTGATTGTTTCACCATCTTTTTCATATCCCTCATGTCTTCCCACACGTCCCAAACGCTGGATAAAGTTACCTGCGTCGGAAGACTCAAAAATCAGGAAGTTGATTTTAAAGTCAACCCCAACATCTATCGTACTAGTCCCAATCACCAAATCAGCACCAAGGCTTTTTTCTTTTTCTCCCTTCCCAGATAATCCTGTATTTTCGCCCACCTTGAAACCATGAGGTTCCAAAAGTGCTTGGAAAAATGGCGTTAGTCGCTTGACTGCGGCAATTGAATTTAGAATAATGGCTCCCTTGCTGCCTGGATAATTTTGCAACTGAGCCAAAATTAAACTACTATTTTCTTTCAACCAAGTTTCTGCAGCTTTAACAGCAGATTCCAAGGGGACAAAATTCAGGGTAATTGCTTGCGCTACTTGTCGCCATCCATCAGCCTTAAGTTCTTCCCCTTCTGCTCTGGTATCGGGAAACCGATATTTATCTTGTTCTAGAGGATTGATCTGTTGACACCGAAATCCGGCTTTGGCTAACCGTCCGATTAAGTTGGTGTCTGGTGTGGCAGAGAGGAACAAAAACTTTTTCCGCCGATTCGTACAGCGAATCAACAACATTGTATTAATGACAGCAGCAATTTGGGGAGCGGAGAAAACATGAAATTCGTCAAATATGAATAAGTCAAAGTCTTTATCAATGCGTCCCCATAATTTATCTGGACTGTCACCGCGAATGATGTAAGCTCCTCGATGCAAATAATGGAAGATATCTGGGTTGGTCAATAAGACTTCACTTTGGTGCGCCAAGGTGGCAATTGCCGCCCCTTTCTTCAATCCTTCATTTTGGGCATAGATTTCCAAATCAGCCCCACTTAAGCGCATTACACGCGGGTTGTTTTCTGGTTGGAAGGCGGCGATATATCTTCCCATTTGCGCTTCTTGGTCTCGGGCGAGTTCGTTGGTTGGGTAAAGTCCGAGGGCGGAAAGTTCCCCTTGTAATACTTCCAAGTAAGCGGCCAGGCTTTTACCATCACCTGTCATGGCGGTGTTAAACACTACGTCAATTTGGGGATTTCGCAAAGCTTCTAAAGTAGCAGCTTGATGCCAAGAAAGTTTCCAATTATCCGGTAATTTCACCCCCTTAGGTTTGGCAACCGTCTGAGAGTAAACAGATTTGAGGGTAATATGGTAGTTTTCGGACATACAGAAAAACTGTCCGTATGTAGTTGATATCTCTCATCATGCCATGCAAAATAAATATTGCCAAGGTATGTCCGTGTAAAAGTGTCCGTATAAATATGAGTCGTAAAGGTCAGTCCATCACTCTCTCAGTGTCAGAACGAGATAAAGCGGAGTTGGAAGCCATCGCCCAAGAATTTGGGATGATGTGGGGAGATCGCCCGAATATCTCCAAGTTGATTGAGGCGATCGCTAAACGCAAACTCCTGATTGGGAATAATCAAGATTGGAAGGAATCACGGATTAGAGCATTACATCGTTGTATTACGGCTCTAACCGATATTGGCCAAGTTGAACAGGCGCAAATTATTGCCGATTTACTCCTAGAGCGCAGTGAATTATCCTTTCCAATGCGCCAGGAGATTACTAATTTTGTCGGAAACTCCCCCCCACCTTGGCGCAAACAAATAGACCAATACATTTCACGTCAGCAACCCTTTGAGCTGGCTTATCAAGACCCAGCAGAGCGAATTTTTAACTTTAGTGTACGTCATGCTAGGATTACTCCCCACGAAAAACGTCAATACCTGGATTGCTGGTGTGAGGAGACCACAGGAAACTCTGATCTTCCCAATCTGGTGCATAATTGGTGTTTCCGACTCGACCGCATTACAGAAGCTGCGGTCACGGAACTTTCTGGTGAGTGGCGTTCTGGGTTGGATGAAATCGAGGTAGAAATACACTTGTTGAATAATTTAGCCTTTGCTTATCAATCCAAACCAGAAGATATAGCCAACCATTGGCTTGCTGATCAAGAACGAGTCAAGCGAGTGATTAGGAAGGTATCTAGTAGCTTTTGGTTTATCCGAGAAATAATGCAGTATACATCCGATTGTATGGTGGTATCTCCAGAAAATTTGCGCGATCGGCTCAAGCAAAAAATCTTTGCCCTTTGTCATTTATATGGTATTGACTAAAAAAATCTTTTACTAGCAATTTGGGTTAATTGAAGAGAGATTTGGTGAGTACATAAAAGTCTACAATCCTCTCCTAAGAGGATGTTTGAAAATGGTCAGATTGAGCCTCAAGTGCAACTCAGGGGGGCGATCGCATTCAAAATTCAGTCATCCCCTAATCATCGGCTGGAAGCCTTGCTGTAGAAGCGTTTAGCCCCAATACCCGTGAATGAATTTGGCTTCTATCTCTCAAATCCTCTTGGTGGGCTAATTCTGGGCTTTTTTCCGAATGGTAGGCGTTGGCTCCTACCGCAGTTTCTGCATCACTATAGAGCGATAACGTCGATGATCGCTTCAGATAGGCTTGGGTTATTACACAGCCATAAACTAAATTATTAACAAGGAAAATTGTACTGTTTGAGAATTTAATTATGGTTGACCTCAGTGCTGAAGCTTGGGAAAAACTATATCAAGAAAATCGAGATCGTTGGGATTTAGGCTGTCCAGCTCCACCATTGATAAATCTCCTGGCATCAGATCAAGCCCCCAAGCCTGGAAGAATGGCAGTTCTAGGCTGTGGAAGCGGACAGGATGCAATGTTATTTTCCACAGCCAGGTTTGATGTCACAGGGTTTGATTTTGCTCCCAGCGCGATTGCGCGTGCCAATACCATTGCCCTAGCACGACAACTAAACGCTCAATTTTTACAACGCAACATTTTTGAATTAGAAGCAGAGTTTCTACATAGTTTTGATTATGTATTAGAACATACGTGTTTTTGTGCCATTGATGTAACGTTGCGAGCGCAATATGTAGAGATTGTCAAAAACTTACTACGTCCCAATGGTCAACTAATTGCTCTGTTTTATACCCATGGTCGCTTAGATGGCCCACCATTTGCTGTAAAGCCACAGGCAATTTTGGATAGCTTTTCACCCTACTTCGATCTCATCCTGTTTAAGGTGGCCAAGGATTCCATCACCCGCCGCAAAGGGAAAGAACATTTGGCAATTTTTCAAGTGAAATCGACCTAGCTGCCACAGCCCCCTGCGGTTGCTTCCTCGTCTTCTGCTGTAAAAATCTGCTTTAAATCGTCCAATGCTCCACCCGATAGAACCTTAGGGACTTCCAACTAAAAAAATATCGAATTCCCAGGGGAGCAGAGGTAGTAACAGTCGTGTTGAGTCCATAAATTGGGATAATTTAATTTCTGGAAGTCCCTTATAGCTATAAAGGGCAAATCTTTGCGTCACATCATAGACATCGTTTAAAGAACTTATTGCTTCAATATTTCAACCTACGGTAAATCTAGTGGCTACCTCGTTACCGTAAAAACGGTGTAAAGTGATGACTGGATAATTGACCTTTACCTATTTACTAATGACTGCCATTTCCCATTGCTTTAAAAACCTGAGACAGAATCATGAGTGTGCTCTGATTCCGTTTATTACTGCTGGTGATCCAGATTTAGCCACAACAGCCCAAGCTTTAAAAATTTTAGATCGTTCTGGAGCAGACATCATTGAACTGGGTGTACCTTACTCTGACCCCCTGGCAGATGGGCCAGTGATTCAGGCTGCGGCTACTCGCGCTCTCCAACGGGGAATCACCCTAGATGCGGTGTTGGCAATGTTGCAATCTGTCACCCCCAGTTTACAAGCACCGATTATTTTATTTAACTACTACAACCCAATTTTGCACCGAGGTGTGGAAACTTTTCTCCAGCAAATAGCAGCCGTTGGAGTTGCCGGGTTGGTGGTACCAGATTTGCCCCTAGAAGAAGCGACAGGCTTACTCCAAAAAACCAGTGAAATGGGACTAGATCTAGTTTTGTTAGTAGCTCCTACCAGTTCTGCCCAAAGGATAGAAGCCATCGCTCAGTCCTCCCAAGGGTTTATCTACTTGGTAAGTGTTACCGGAGTTACAGGAATGCGATCGCAGATGGAAATACGAGTGTCAAATTTACTTCAGCAAATTCGCAGTGTGACAGATAAGCCCATAGGTGTAGGCTTTGGCATCTCCCAAATTGAGCAAGCCCAGCAAGTGAGGGCATGGGGTGCAGATGCCGTAATTGTCGGTAGTGCCTTTGTTAACTCGCTAGCAGCGCCTACCCCGGAGCAAGGACTAGAGGCAATTGCCCAATTTTGCCAAAATCTCAAGGCCGCTATCCTCAATCCGCCCTCTTGATGAATTGAAAAAAGTAGATTAAAAAGTATAACAGCGTAGTTTTTCGGTCAGGGCTTGGTGGACAATTTAACTAATATGGAGTTGAATAGTATACTAGCCTCATCTATCGCTTATATAGAGCTAAGTCAGCCGGAAAATCTATGAGTGTGAGAGCGAGTCAGTCACAATTGAGGAGCAAAGGCGATGAGTGAAAGTATGGCATTTATCGGTGGAGTCGCCGTAGCTGGTCTGGCGGCTCTCCTATTACTGAAGGGAACAAATAATTCTCTACAGCCAAACTTCGCTGTTACCCCACAAATGCCAGCGGTAGTAGCACCCCAAGTATTACAACCATCAATCCAGTATCCTCCCTACGGTGGACAGCAAGCATATTCCAATCCACAACCAGCAGCTCCTAATCCCAACCAGAGCATGGAAATTGAAAAATTGGATATGCAGATGGATCAGTTAAAAAGCGACAATGAGCAGTTAAAGTCGCAAAACACCCAACTTCAAAGCCAAGTCCAATACTTTACACAGCAACAGTGGCAACTAGCCCAACAAGCTAATCAACAAAAATTAGCAACACTTCCAGCAACCCAAAACCCTTGGTGGTCCTCACCAATAGTTTGGGCAGTGGGTGGAGCCACCCTAACTATTGGTGGTGGTATTGTTGTGGCTGGGGTATTAGCTTTATTCTCACCTAAACAGCGCCCCACTCGTACTGTTCAGGTAATCCACCCCTACAACAGTTCGACACCTCCTTTACCACCTGTCCGTCGAGCTGAGTTTTTGCCCTCTCGCATTGAAACACGGCGAGTCGAAGCCCCAGAATACGATGAAATGCACTAAGTAGGGTCTGCGGAAAAAGTCAAATTCTAGTGTGGAAAAGGAACTCTTAACAGGGAGCATCCAATTTTTGCAAGTTAACCATTTTCAAGGTTTGAAACCCTTACAATCTCTTTAATTCATGATGTTAACCGAAGAAAGGCTCCCTTGTTGTTATTGCTGGAGGAAGAAAAGAGATTTTTTGCCCTCCGCCAAGCGGGGTTAAAGCCCCTAAATTTATTTGTGGAAAACCAAAAAATATCTGGATTTCGAGACGCGCAGCGCCAGAAATAAAGCGTCCTGATTAAACCCCCTAAATTTATTGATGGGGATTCATAGCGGGAGCATTTCACCTTAATTGCATTGGGATACTCCCCTCTTAACAGCAGGCAGAAGGCAGATTGATTCTGTTGTCCACTAATCCAAAATTCCTTACATCCTATCTGGTGTGTTAATTCTGTGAATCCTTAGCCCACAAGACTTCATGCAGTTTCTGTGTCGGACTATGGGGGAATAAATTCTCGTGGTTTGGTCTCTTGAGTTCCCCACCTTTCACACCGAAAATGAATGAACTTTCCCTTATTCTACCCCTACAAAATTAACACGCCACATCCTATCTACTTCTCACAACTGAGTCATGCCTATTCACTTTTTACCATGATTTTTTGATTGTGAATTGGTATTATTGGCTTCCTGAAATAATGGTGACAATTTATCTCGCCAGTATTTAATATTAGGTAGCTTTTCTGGATGATTCCTGTAGGAGAGAACCTTATCCCATTTACCTTGATTGATTGCTGTGTTAATTTCATGAGAAAAAGCCTCAGCCTTGGCCCAATCTCGCTGCCACTCATGAATTATCTCCCTTGTATCCTTGATTCCAGAAGCAGCATTTGCGGGAATTGACTTGACAATAGCAATTGCCCCAGGCAAATCTCCTGACTCATACTTGAGTTTTGCCTGGGCAAGAATTTTGTCTGCACTAGGTTTTGACTGTAGCTGGGGAAGTGTGCGAGTGGTAATTAGGGAGCCATCATCTACAGTCTGAATGGCAATACCTTGGTCGCGGAGGCAAGAAATTAATTGTTCATGATTAGTAACTACCTGAGAATGCACCCAAGCCAAACGTCCGGAGTTGAGTTTAACCTCCATCCAGCCTCCCTTTGTCTGCTTCCCAGTTACAGGGAGCTTGGTTTCATCACCAACAGTTTGCACAATATTGTCAGAATTAATGGGATTTGGCTCAGAACGGACGTTAGAATTAGCGGCAATTTCAGCCAAGCAGCTATTTGTCGAATTGATATCCTCCCCTATTAACTTAGCCGCAAAGTTTTTCGCCTTGGGATATACATTAGCTACCAGGACCGCAGCGCTACCAGCCACAATGATGCCAATTAATAGGGGTAGGGGGTCAGGTCTGCTAGAGTTGTTACGAGCAGGTTTAGTAGCATAGGGATTTGCTGGTGCGAAGGCAATAGTCTGCCGTTCTAAAGCTGAGGTTGTTAATTCTACTGGAGTAGATGGTGTATGATTACTACCCATCTCTTTACATACTTGCATTACTTCCGTGGCGCTTTGATAGCGGTCTTTGAAGTGATAACGCACCATCTTTGTTAAGACTGCTGCCAATTGCGGATCTACTGGGGCTAAATGTTGCCATTTAATTTCACCCGTATCGGGGTCTTCTGGTAATTCACTAGTCGCTACCCCTGTTAGGGCCTGAATGGCAATAATACCCAGGGAATAAATATCGCTGTTAGGACGAGGTTTACCTTGTCCTTGCTCTATGGGCATATAGCCAGGAGTGCCAATGGCCACTGTGCCCGTCACTGGAGATGCACTAACTGTCACAAGTGAAGTCCGCAGTTGTTTAACTGCTCCAAAATCCACTAAAACTAATTTATAATCAGAGGCCCGACGGATAATGTTATCTGGCTTGATATCACGATGGATGACACCTTGTTGATGGACAAATTCTAGAATACTTAAAACTTCTTGTAATAGGTAAATTACTTGGCTTTGAGTCCAGGGCTGACCGGGTATAAGTTCTTCACTCAAGGTATGTCCGTCAATATATTCCTGGACTAGAAAAAATTCTTGGTTTTCGTCAAAGTAAGCTAGTAGTCGGGGTATTTGGTCGTGGGAACCCAATCGTTCTAAAGTTTCGGCTTCGCCTTCAAATAGACGCTTGGCAGTTTCAAATATTATCGGGCTGGAACTGGCAGGTTTCAGGTGCTTAACGACACAAATAGGCTTTCCTGGTCGTTTAGTATCTTGGGCAATGTAGGTTTCACCAAAGCCTCCTGTTGCCAGGATGCGAATTACTTGGTAACGGTGGTCTAGTAGTTTGCCTATCATATTTTCACGCCAAACTTTGCTGATAGTTATGAATATCTCCCAATTTTCTCCGATGAAATCCGCTATCTTGAGAAAAGATTTAGACTAAAAAGACGGTTTCTTTCTTTTCGGTATACTTATTTACAATCGATGCCACCTAAAATCACTAATCCAGCAGTATGGAAACAGGCTGAGATGCTAATGCAGCCTACTTTTATCCGCATTGTTGATAATCTTCGCAAGCATTTAGATGTGTCTTCTTGGACAGGGACATACGCAGACGTTTTGATTTGGCCTCCTGGTACCACTGATGAGGTAAAAGCCTTGGTAACTAACCTGTTGCAAGATTTAGAAGCTGCAACACCAGAACGAGTAGAGGAAATCAGAGGTACCTTAGCACATCTGCCAGTGCCTCATCCAGGATATCATTTGCGCCTGCAGCGTCAAGAGCAGCACGTAAGTATAGATTTATGGGATTTATGTTATCAAGTATGTTTTCGGAACTATAGTTCCGAAAATGATTACGTAGTGATTGTGGATACTAGTTTAATAGACGAATTTGGTGAGGTGGATTGGCAAAAATTGGAAGAGAAGACTAAGGGGTTAGTTGGTCAAGTGTTCGCAAATCTACCAGAAATTTGAATACTGTACACTGAACCTAGTTTTTCAGTGTTAATACTTACCTAATGATTATATATTTATGATGGAATCTTTAAATTAAACACTCCTACCTTGATATAAAGTTATTAATAACATTATCTTCTTGTGTAAGAATATTCTCTATATCACAGTCAACATTGCTCATAGTTAGAATTAAGGTTATGTGAATAATCATACCTAAGTCCTGGTTTATGGTATTTAGGCTGAAAAGCAAAAACCAATGGGCTGTGAATTAGAGAAGCGACAAATACTTGTCTAGGATTTGCGTGTAGAAACGGCCGGCAATCAACTCAAATCCTAAGCCGCTTACACAATGTCAACGTCCTGAACAAGATTGGGGTGGTTTCGTGATTCAACGCAAATCCAAGTATATAGACTTGATAAAAAAAGTAGCAATTGAGACACATACGCTAGAACTAAAAGGTGTTGAGGGTTATTCGTTAGATTTAGCGAATAAAGAAGACTTTACGTTTGAAGAACCCTATAAAATGGCGGATTCTGTGACTAATTCCCATATTTATAGCTCCAATTCGTCAGTTTCTCAGAGCACCAATTTACCAAGAATTTTAGTAGTAGATGACCACCTGGCCAGTCGAATAGGCACCATGGATATTTTAACTATCGAAGGGTACGAAGTCATTGAGGCAGACAATGGGTTGATGGCTGTAGAGTCAGTAATGCAAAAACAGCCCGATTTGATTTTGCTAGATGTAATGATTCCGGGAATGAATGGGTTTGATGTCTGCCAGTTACTCAAGCAGAATGAACAAACCCGATTGATACCAATAATATTTATTACAGCCCTAGGTGATAAGCGATCGCGTATCCAGGGAATCGAAGTTGGGGCTGACGATTTTCTCACCAAACCCTTTGACCATACAGAACTCCTAGCCCGCGTAAATTCCCTAGTGCGGCAGAAGCGTTTAAATGAAGAATTAGACCACGCTGAACAAGTGCTATTTTCCATAGCCCAGGCCATAGAAAGTCGCGATCCCAATACAGGGGACCATTGTCAACGGCTAGCCAACCGGGGACAAGCCCTTGGTCAGTATCTCAACCTCTCCCGCCAGCAAGTTCGAGATTTGAGGTGGGGGGGATATCTGCACGACATAGGCAAAGTAGGAATTCCCGACGAAGTGCTACTGAAAAAAGGCCAACTCAGCCCCAGGGAATGGGAGATTATGCGCCAACATGTTTTAATCGGGGAAAAAATCTGCCAACCACTACGCACGATGCGAGGTGTCATCCCCATTATTCGCCATCATCACGAACGCTGGGATGGTTCAGGCTACCCAGATGGACTTAAAGGGGAGGCGATTCCCTACATCGCCCAGGTGTTTCAGCTAATTGATATTTATGATGCACTAACTAGTGAACGAACCTATAAGAAAGCACTGACCTCAGCAGCAGCAATCTCCCTCATGCAGGAAGAAACCAACGCAGGTTGGCGTAATCCCCAACTCATGGAGCAATTTGCCGACTTTATCTGTTCCCGTTAAAAGGTAATTTGCTGCTATGATTTGAGCCTAAAGTATTCATTGCCAGATTATGGTTGTTGTAGCAATTCTCGCAGCAGGACGGGGTACCAGGATGAAATCACACCTGCCCAAAGTCTTACATAACTTGGGTGGGCGATCGCTAGTGGAAAAAGTCATCACCAGTGCCGAACCGCTTCTACCTTCACGGCAAATAGTAATTGTGGGATATCAGTCCCAGGAAGTTAAAGCTGCTCTGAAAACCAACCCTAAATTAGAGTTTGTGGAACAGCCCCAGCAACTGGGAACAGGGCACGCTATTCAGCAATTACTACCCCACCTAGAGGGTTACACCGGAGATTTGCTAGTACTCAATGGGGACCTTCCACTGCTACGCACTTCCACTATCCAACACCTGCGGCAAATCCACCAAGAACATCAAAACGCAGCGACAATTCTCTGTGCCAACCTCAGTAACCCCCAAGGGTACGGGCGGGTGTTTTGTAACCCGGAAAATTTAGTGCAGCAAATTATTGAACACAAAGACTGCACCCCAACCCAAAAACAAAATTGTCGGGTTAATGCCGGAATTTACTACTTCCGCTGGCCAGATTTAGCTAAGGTGCTACCACATCTGGAGGCAAACAATGCCCAAAAAGAATACTACCTTACCGATGCTGTGACTCAAGTGGGTAGAGTTATGGCAGTGGATGTGGAAGATTACCAAGAGATTCTCGGCATAAATGATCGCATCCAACTAGCTCAAGCCCAGGAGATCTTGCAAAGGCGAATTAAAGAAAAATGGATGTTAGCAGGTGTCACCCTGATGGACCCCGGTAGTATTACCATTGAAGACACAGTTCAATTAGACCCAGATGTCATCATCGAACCCCAAACCCACCTGCGGGGTCATACCGTAATTCACACGGGGAGCCGCATTGGACCGGGGAGTTTAATAGAAAATAGTCAGTTGGGTAAAAACGTCATTGTCCAGTATTCTGTAGTTACAGATAGCACCGTCCAAAATGGAACCAGAGTTGGACCCTACGCCCATTTGCGCGGTCACGCCCAAGTAGGTGCTAACTGCCGGGTGGGTAATTTTGTCGAGCTAAAGAATACAGAGCTTGGCGATCGCACCAACGTTGCTCACCTGTCCTATCTAGGTGATACCACAGCTGGTAGCCAGGTAAATATTGGTGCGGGGACCATCACAGCTAACTATGACGGTGTGAATAAACATCGGACAAACATTGGCGATCGGACTAAGACGGGTTCAAATAGTGTGTTAGTTGCTCCCCTCACCTTGGGGGATGATGTCTACGTTGCCGCCGGTTCAACGGTGACGGAGGATGTACCTAATGATGCCTTGGTAATTGCCCGGAGTCGGCAGGTGGTTAAGCTAGGTTGGCGGAAGAAGGGTTGAGGGGAGTTGCTGTTCTGACTCTTCCCGTTAAGTCCAAAAACCCCTGCACTCCAAAGAGGCAGTTCTTGCTGGAGGGTTTGCTTTTGCAGTGTAGGCTTCAGACCTACACTGATTGCAGGATACCTGGGGCTTCAACCCTGACTCCCTTTGGTCGTGGCTCCTGCCTCAAAACCTCCACAATGAAAAGATAACGGGAAAAGTCAAACAATTTTGGATTTTGGATTTTGGATTTTAGATTGATCCCATAACTTCAGTTATGGGGCTTGAGTAAAAAATTGTAGATTTTGGATTTATGCCACAAATAAATTTGGGGTCTTGAGACCTTTTTAGATTTTCGATGCAAGAATTTCTAATCCAAAATCTAAAATCTAAAATTCGGTCAGGTTGGTGTTGGGGAAGAACAGATTCATCTCTCCCCCCGCGCCCTTCTCACCACAAGAGTGCCAATTATGTAAGATAGAATGTGACAAGAAAAACCAGGGTTTTGTGACACTCAAAAAAAGTTCCTACCGTACTTATTATGCTAAATTAGTTGTTTGTAATAGGGAAGAGGGAAGAAGAGTTTTTTTCCGAAATCAAATAGGATTCCTATAGCGATATGCCCCAAAAAACCTATCAATTCAACTATACCCTCAACACCAACCCAAACAAACCCTTAATCCTCTTCTTACACGGCTTTATGGGTAGCATTGATGAATTTGATGCAGCCATAAAATTCCTAGCTGATGACTTCTCCTATCTCACACTCGACCTCCCCGGACATGGCAAAACGCGAGTTTTTGGTGGAGATGAATCCTATACTATCGAGTCCACTGCTCAAGGCTTAATTAACCTATTAGATGAGTTAAAAATAGCCCAATGCTTCTTAGTTGGCTATTCCATGGGGGGAAGACTAGCTTTATATCTCACCCTCCATTTTCCCCGACGGTTTGAGAAAGTTGTCCTCGAATCAGCATCCCCAGGGTTGCTCACAGAGGCAGAACGCTTAGCACGGATGAAAAGTGACTCACAAATAGCCAGGAAATTAGCAAAATGTGTTGATCAACAAGACTTTGCTACTTTTTTAGATAATTGGTACAGTCAGCCAATTTTTGGCTCCTTTAAAAAGCACCCAGAATACGATCGCCTCTTAGTAAATCGGTTACAAAATAGTCCCCTAGAATTGGAGAGATCATTGCTTTGGATGGGGACCGGATGTCAGCCCTCTCTGTGGGAAAAACTGGAGGAAAATTTAATTCCCCTCCTGCTGTTAGTTGGGGAAAATGATGAAAAGTTTCTCAACATTAATACAGCTATGACTCAAAGATGTAAACCTTCCCAGCTAAATATTATTCAGCAGGCAGCACATAACACCCATTGGGAAAATAGCCTAGAATTTGGGCAAAGGGTGAGAGTTTTTTTGAGTTAGTTTTTTAGGTGCTAGATGTACTGGTGTTGGTTTCTTAGCCAACAGGAGTTCTTCCTGCAACACTTTCTGATAAACTTGAGATAACGAGCGCGTATTATAATTAGGTTCTATCCCATATCCCAAACTTGTCCAAGTCGGAGAAAGTCGCTGCAAAACTTCATTGAATTTTCCCTGATGCAGTTTGCCAGCAATATCAACTCCCCAAAATCTTGAATCACTTAACCAGCGGTAAACCACCACATCTTGATACTCTGGTTCAAAACTATAGTTCATCCAGAACATCATCCGCCTCGGATTGGGATGATAACGGGGGGCAATTTGATACCAAGTAGTATTGATAATTTGATACCTACCAGCAGCGGTGGAACATTTACCTGTGTTAGGACCTGTAAGGATAGTAACGCATATTCCTGGATGATGGCTGAGGTCGTTGAATTGCTGACCACCATACAATGCAGAGTAGGGAAGGTTACCGTTAGACTCACTAGATGAGATTGTCCGCATTAAGGCGCGAATGTAAGGGTCCCCACCTTTCATCACCAGAGGAGACTGCTGATTCAAAAAAACTGGGTTATTAGGCGATCGCAGTTCTGTATCAATGTACCACTGAAACAGATAGACAAAACCGAGTAGTGCTGCTACTGGTGCAATCAGTTTTTCAATGCCTTTCAGATTTCAACTCCTTACACTCACCCATCTGCTCAAGCTACCTTAGCAAATAACTCAGCAAAACTCTGGGAAACAGCTTCCGGTTTGGACACAATCTCTACAATCTTATTATGTGCCGCTGGTTCAAATAGGGATGCCACAGCCACCTGGGCTACCTTCTGTCGGGGAATACTACCATCAAACAGAGTATCTGCTCCCTGCATCACAATGGGGTTGGAGTTATCTTCACTTTTCAAACCCCCAGGTCGCACAATTGTATAGGTCAAACCACTTCTCTGGATATACTCCTCAGCTTGCTTTTTCCACACTAAAATCAACCCAAATAGGTTCAAGGGATGGAAGAACTGGGACACACATAGAGACGAAACTAAGACCAGGTGTTCAATTTCCTTGGCTTTAGCCGCATTGACTAAATTTTTTGTACCTTCAAAATCTACTCGATAGGGACCAGTGAGGTCAAAGCTAGGTTTAGCACCAGTGGCGCATAGTACAACAGTACTATCTCCCAAAGCAGCAGTTAAACTTTCCGGCTGTAACACATCGCCCACAACTAACTCAGCTTCAGGAGGGAGAATACTCCTAGCCTGTTCTATGTCCCGCACCAATGCCCGGACAGGAATATCCCGCGTAATCAACTCTTGGACAATCCAGCGACCCGTTCCACCTGTTGCCCCTGCGACTAATGCCTTCATGAGAAACTCTATCCTGAGAAACTGTGTTTCTTATTTTAATAATTTAATGCCAAAAGAGGACTGCTATTTTTTGCTTGTGTAAACGATAATGGACAAAATTGGAATGTAACGGCATTTATGTCTTCAGGCAACGGGGAATCTGATTTACCATCTCTAACAGAGGAAAACCCTTTAAAAGAAGCAAAAACCAAATTTTACAGTCGTGCTCAAGATTGTTTGGAATTACCAGCCCCTGTAGAAACAGTGGCTAAGTATCTCAATGCTCACGCTGCATGGTTTACCCGCTGTGCTGAACCGATGAAAGTACAGCAGCTAACGGTAAATAGCTATGTTCTGGTGATTGGTCGTTTTGGCGCCTTTGGCTATGAGGTAGAGCCGAAAATTGCCTTGGAATTATTGCCCCCAGAACTTAATACATATCGCATTCGGACCATATCCGTGCCTAACCACCAGCCACCAGGCTATGATGTAGACTATCGCTCCTCAACACGGCTCAATGCTGTATCTACAGACCTAGGTGAGATAACTCAAATGGAATGGGAGTTAGACTTGACAGTGGAGGTTTACTTTCCCAAGTTTATTCAGCGACTACCCCAGAGTTTAGTTCAAACCACAGGCGATCGCTTGCTGCAAAAAATCGTTCGTCAAATCTCCCATCGCTTAACTCGGAAAGTTCAAGAAGACTTCCATCAATCTTTACCTAATCTCTAGATTGGATTTGCCGGGAAGAGGTATTTTAGGTTTGAGATTAGGGGAGAACAGATTAATTTCTCCTATTGTTCTCCCCACTTACCAATGACTAAGCCGGATTTAAAATTCTTTGGATAATTTCTACACCAGAGAAAGCCTGCCAAACAAATAGCCCCAAAAGCCCAAAGTTGAGTAAAATGTGAGTTACTCGCGCCCAGCCAGATCCCTTTTGCATGAAGGGAGAAAGGGAGGCAGAAAATGCAATTAGACTTGTCATTCCTAGTCCTGCTAGCAAGTGGGGACCGACAAATAATTTACCATTGTTAATGTAGGTGACGGTCATCCCACCAATTGCACCTGTTACCATCAAGGCTAAAAGTATCGATCCAACTTGGTGGTGTTTGATGGTGTATCTGCCTTTAATCAGTTCTGTCTTAAGTTCACCCTTCGCATTCCTAGTCCGCTGTACTTGCAGCCCTAAGTAGGCTGCATACAGTGCTAAGGCTAACAATACCCACATAATTACTGGGTGAACAAAGTTGAGCAAGTATTTCACTGAGGGAGAAAGTTCTAGGCTCATGGCAATTGTCTCCTAAAATTATTAAATCTTTATAAAACTTAGCATAATCTCAATACACCAAATTATCCACGCCGAGGGACATTGCTCTCCAATTAGTTCTACCACTACAATACCTTTTAGTTAAGGAGCAAGGTAACTTCTCCTCCCTCAAACCTAGGCAAATAACTATTGTTCTATGTCTAAAGTCTTGATCCAAATGTTACTCATTGGTCTAGTTGCCGGCGTTGCTGGTGGTCTCTTTGGTATCGGTGGTGGGGCGATTATGGTGCCTGCAATGGTCCTGTTCATGGGTATAGATCAGAAGTTTGCCACTGGGAATTCTATTGCGGCTCAGGTTTTGCCCATTGGTATTTTAGGCGCCATAGTCTATTATCAACATCATAACTTAAACATCAAATATGCTATTTTGATTGCCCTTGGTCTATTAGTTGGGAACCTGTTTGGGGCACTGTTTGCTAACCAGCCTTTTATTAGCAGTGAGATGATGAAGAAGCTTTATGGTATATTTTTGTTACTTATTGGGGTAAGATATTTACTGTTTCCGTGAAATGTTATGTCTAACATATATATCGAGCTAATACTCATCGGTCTAGCAGCTGGCGTTGCCGGTGGAATGTTTGGTATTGGTGGTGGGGCAATTATGTTGCCTGCAATGGTGCTTATTATGGGTCTAGATCAGAAGTTTGCCACTGGCACTTCCCTAGGTGCTCAAGTTTTGCCCATCGGTATTTTGGCAGCCGTAGTTTACCATAAAAAAGGTAATCTGAATATCAAACATGGTTTAATCATCGCCATCGGCCTGCTAATTGGTAACTACTTTGGGGCGCTGTTTGCCAACCTCCCTTTTGTCAGCAGTGAGACGATGAAGAAGCTCTATGGGATTTTTGTCACGCTCATTGGGCTAAGATATCTGTGGGTTCGGTGACTTCCCTACCTTTTCAAACCACATCAAACATCATCCGGGTCATGACTATGGGGAGTACGATCACTGTGACGCTCCTACATCTCTCTTGCGAGTAGATGTAGGCTTCTGGCAGAAATTATCTTTCCAGAACTTCCTTTGTGGTACTCCCAAAGTTTCCCACTACGGCGGTTTATAGTCAGGTACGCGC
>Ga0116227_10005764_pt1 | contig 25756 bp, 11 predicted proteins | sample S1TSphgellanicum_FD_89693 | JGI IMG/M metagenome (GOLD analysis project Ga0116227, IMG submission 89693) | Host-associated microbial communities from peat moss isolated from Minnesota, USA - S1T2_Fb - Sphagnum magellanicum MG | ecosystem: Host-associated > Plants > Peat moss > Unclassified...
CTGAAGCAAAAAAAAAAACTGAGTGAGAGTAATATCTTTAGCCGCTCCCGCCCCCACTTTGCGGTTTTTTTTTTTTTCCAATTGACTTTACATTCGTCAGGAAGGGCCGACCGACCGACCGACCGACCTTCTCAAGACGGATCATCGTCACTGATCACCTTAACTCAGATTTTTTTTAAAAAAAATTTGTTTATTTTCTTCTTAAATTATGTGTCTGTGCGCGCGCGCGTGTGCGTGTGTGCGCGTTTTTTTTTTTTTTTTGTATAATTATCTTTTCAGCTTCTCTTGCTCCAATGGCCGGAAACGTTTTGCACCGTCGTAGACGGACCGATCACGCGTCGTCGTCGTCGCTGAAGGCTCCTCCTCAGCATTGAATTTTTTGATCACGAATTTCCGTCATTTGATCAAAAGGATTAAAAAAAATAAAAATTAAAGAAATTTACTAAAAACGAAATCGCCAATTTTTTGTGATAAATATTGCCTAAATACGATTTAGGGTGCTTAAGATTTTTTATTTTCATATTTTGAATATGATCTTTAAATTTGGCTAAATATACTTATGGATGAATGCCGCTTGAGCAACATCACAAAATTGGAATTCTTTTTTTGCAGTGATCCTCAATGTTTCTTTTGTTTTTCAATTTTGCAGTCATCCATTAGCTAATTTAGCCAGATCTGGCTATTACCAAAATATGAATGGAAAATTTTTGAACCCGTTTTTTTAAAAACCAAAATGACAAAAACATTTCTCTCGGTCTCTTTTGCACATCATAATCATCCGAAAGTTTTAATCATAGTTTTAATAACACTACCATAGTTCTAACAAAAATGAAAAACAAGTCAAATAAGTTTCAATTAAACTCATTATTTGCTCGATATTTCATTAAACCCACCAATACTACATACAATTATTATACCAATGTTGTTGAGTATCTACATTCAAGCATATTCAAGGGCTAGGGCATTAAAAATAAACCCATTTGTGAACCTTGTAGGACCTAGGCCTAAGAATTGTTTTAGCATAGAAATACTAGGTTCATTTTATTCTTACACAAAGGCACAAGTAACATGTATGAAAAAGGGTGATGCCCATCACACATGAACCCAAACATGTGCATAAAAGAGCATGGTCATAATTCACATCATTTTCAATAAAAATAAAAACATGTTTGAGTACAAGATGTGAATGTGTGAAAGTGTCACACACAAGTTACAAAAAATGTTTTAACTTTCAACAAATAGTTTCAATAACTAAATTTCTCTAAATATCAAAGTTGTAGGCTAGTTAATTGCAAAATTGTAACCTCTAGTTGGAAATCCACCAAGTTGGAGTCATGGATGCCATAAGAAATGTTGATGGCATAGGCAACTAGTTGCCTCGACATGTAGCCTTAGTAAATGGACATTTGCAAATTAGTGGTGAGTGCAAATTGCTTTTTCAAGTTTTCCAAACACACAAAAAGAGTAAAAACATTTAAAGCAATCACACATTCAAGATCTTTCAAACAATTGATGTTGCATTGAATTTAACTTGACACAATTACATCAAAGGCTTAGAGGATTCTATAACCCAAACATCTCTACATCAAACATCAAACCTACAAAAATAAATTGACATGTAGGTAGAGTTTTAGATTTGACTTTTGGACACATAAACCTACATTCATTTTCATCACACATAGATTCACATTCAACATAGTTCAAGTGGTTACATTCAATTTCACATAAACATGCATTGGGCTTCACACTTCACACAAACCTACATTCAACCTCATAATAAAATATTGCATAAGGTAACTTTGCTTTATATTAAGATCTACAAAGACTATATGTGAAACCTCTTATTTGAAATAAATCTTATCCTTGGAAAGAGAAGCTAATTGGATTTAACTAAAGTACGAAGCACTATTTTGTTGTGAAGGTTCAGTCATCTTTAAAAAGATTATATAGTCTAGATGTGCAAGTTTTAAAAAATGGAAGGATTTGTACAAATTTCTAATAAAAAAAGTAGATGCATGAACCGTTGGTATATATTATTTATTATGCACTTTAAGCATCTTACAAGATTTGAACCTATGACCTTCAACTTAGAAGGTTGTTGCTCTATCCAACTAAGTTAAGAATGTAGTATAATACAAACATGTTGCCAAAAAAAACTGAACTCCAGAAAAGAAAGAAGTTTGCTTCTTTCTTTTCTCATGCTATCTTTGCATAACAAGCCAGTGATAAATAATTGTAAATATTTTAAAACAAATTGGAAAATATATATGTTTAAAATGTAAAATGAAGTTCTATAATGTGATTTTTTGTTGTGAATACCATAGTGTTATGGCATCGTTGAATTCTACGTGTTTGTTTTAAAATATCATTTTGGACATGAAACAAATCTTGATAATAACCTTTAATTTTCAAAGGTGAATAGATGCATTTCTACCAGCTTTACCCCATTCTTGTTTACCTTTCCCACTTTTCTTCATCCATTGAGTATGGTCTTTTAAATAGAAGATTGTGAATCTTTATCGAAACCTCTTTCATTCCATTACACACTTTGAAACAATTAAATATTAATAACATTTTCACATGGCTTACCCAAAGCAACTAGTAGAATAGGGTTGGGGTAAAGTGATTAGAACATAAGAAATGATGCTAATTAAAGCTATCGTGAGGGTGTTCAAATTAACACCTTCATCTTTCACATACAATATATGACCTTGTCTAACAGCTCATAACAAGTAAGCAAATCTCGAAGTTGAATAGCCATGGTGGTCAACAATGTATTCTAAACTTCAAAAATGCTCACAATATATGACATAAAACCCATCTCTTATTGATGTAATTAACAACCAATGCAAAAGTATCAAAGCTTCCTTAATACATCCACAAATCAAATGTACAAATGATTGTATTAACTTCAACAACTAGGGCAAGAAGGACATGGCATTCCATGGTCTTGTAGGCCATGTTAAGGATTACTTCATTACCAAATTGTTTTCTACTTGGAAACATTGGCCACATTGCCAAAGGACAAGACTTCTCAATCAAATGTTTTCAACCAAACTCAATCGGCAATAACCTTTTGTAATGTATAACATCAAATCTTTAAAAAACTACTTTAGAGTAGGGTCTAATTTTTTGTAAGGAATTCCAATGCTAAAAAATCAACAATGGAAACTTCAATTGGTTTTGTCCTCTTCTTAAAGAGGAATTTCAATTACTATTGCAATAACAATTTGTTGTGTATTACACAACTATAATTTCTTTTGGTTTTGTTACAATTGGAAGAATTACTATTATTGTATTGCGTCTTTTTTAGCTCGCAAAACCTCTTCAACCTCATCTTTGTCACTTGCCAATTCATTACTTGTTTTAGATGCAAGCCCACCACCACTCCTAACCCCACTTTGATTGATGCCAACAATGGCCACAAAGATAGAAAAGCTTTCATTTTCTATCATTCCATTCCATATTAAATCTTGCTCTTTAGTCATTGAACATGAGCATTGAGCACCTTCAAATCCCAAAACAAACATTAAAATGACGAAATACCAACAAACAAAGAACTCTTGAAACCAACGATGTGGTAACAGTACAATCCGAAAAAGCACACAAATATGAATTACCACCAATAGAATGGTTCTACTACACAAGCACCAAATTACCACCAACAATGTTCCACTAATTTTCAGTTTTGTGTTTAGGATTGCACCAACAAAATCCTCACAAGCACTCACAACAAAATAGTAGCTTGCAACTTGCAACATTGAAAGCAAGAAAGCTTACCTTAATATGCAAGTGGTTGTTGAACATCAACAACATCAAAGAGGAGAATGCAAAAATCTAATGTTCTTTCCATTGCATTTTCATCTCTATGATGAGAGGCTTTAGCTTTTTACAAACAACACATCAACAAACACTCAATAACTCCAAAACCTCAAGCTATCATTTCTAAACCTTTGAAGTTTCTAAACCCTAAACCGAATGCCCTGCTGAAGTTGGTAGTATGAGATGCCCACCCCATCAATGCATCTATGAACCTTGATTAGTAAGATGCAAACCAGAACCGAGTCTGATTTGCAAAACCCAAACTGGCGTCCAGATTCCTGGAACTGCAACCAGAACTGAGGCAATGCTCTCTCTCTCTCTCTCTCTATATATATATATATATTTGAAAGGGTACCAGAGGGTCTTCATAAGAGTAAAGAACCATCCAACAACAAAACTGGTATATATATAATTATACACTTGATAACTACTGAGAAGTAGTGAGAAGCATGATGATGATCCACATCCCTTGGTGGACTGATTGTTGCCAAATTGGGTAGCAATTCCAAGGAAGACAAAGGGGGCATCATTGGGTAGCTAAAAAAATGAACAAAACAGCACATGAAACCTCTCTCTCATCATCCCACTTTGTAATTTTTGTTTCTGTGTGGACAAGAAGCAAAGCAAAGCAAAGGTACCTACCTAGCCTACTACTAGATCATATCTGATGGATTCATATCTCTGTCTCTTTCCAGTTAATTATTATTAGTCATAGATCTATGCAATTTTGTGAAGAAGCTCAGATGGCCTTCCTTCAGTGCACTATATAAAGCAAAATTTTGAGGGAACTTACAACATGGCTCTTCTTTGTTGCAGGTTTCCAAAGAAAGAAAGAAAGAAAGTGGGGTGTTTTTTTCGGTGCCGACATGCCTATTGCCTTTGAAAGCTAGAAGCATTATCCTCCAATGATCAAATTTTGGCTCTAGGGTTGTCCTGGGATTTCTTTTCCTATTTTTTCTTTGATAGCTCAGGTTATGGGCAGGTGGGGGGAAAAAAAAATTGGGTCAATTTTATGATATGAAAATTTTTACAATTTTTTTTCCCAAAGAATTGGAAATTTTAGTTCAAATTTATACTAGAAAAAAACATTCCAAAATTTTCCCCAATTTTTGGGTTTAAACATGGGTTCTTTATTTATTTATAATCCTCATGATTTTGTTTGAATGGGCCATAAAAATCTTCAAAGAACTCCTCCTTTGCAGCCTGAAAATTACATACTTCCCCAAGTGGTTAGCTTGGAAAGCTTGCAGTCACCTGCCTTGGTAAACCAAGGCACTTGCATCAACTTTGGCTAGTCCTTTTGGGGGACTTACCTTGTACCCAAGTCACATTTTTTTTTCAACCAATTGAAACCCTATGGGATTTTCATGGCCGCCGTTCATGGTTAGGAAAAATCCCTTGGTTAACCCTTGGACAATGAGAAGTTGAGATTGACACACAATTGAGCACAATAGTTAGGTGACAAAGTACTATGGTCATGACCTTGTCAATTTAGTTGAAAAGTTTTTGCGATTGTAAATTATCAAGTGGGTGGATATCATTTGGTGACATCATTTCATCCATCTTGATGAAGTCAAGAGCTCAACTTACATTTTAAACTCCTTCAAAATAATGGAGACTAAACATATTGATGATGAATGGCAAATTGCAAAACATCCTATTGTAATGTGACATGTCACTATTTCATTCATCATGGTGAAGTTGATGACTCAACTTACGTTTTGACTACTAAAAATTCCAATCAATATGTCAAAAAATCTCTTTGCATTGAAAACTAACCCAACCCATGCACGTCACATGTATGCTTGCCATAAAATATTCAAATGTGCATAATGAATTATTTGTTCTCACATGAGATTCAAAATTCACTGCATGCAATATATGTGTCAAAATTCTACACGTGTGTTGGTGAACACAATAAAAAGATGAGTTCTAAAAACTAGTTGCAATCAAATCACAAGAGACTCAAAATAAAGTCAAGTATTATTGTTTAGTAGGATTTTTTTTTTATAAATGTAATGATTACATGTTTAAAATAATTCATATTTACAAAATAATTGCAAGTCTAGTTAGAAAAAAATCAACAAATACTTAAGAGAATACACATAGTTAATGTTCAAATATCCAAAATAGTGTGAACACATTTTGATGTCTAAACACACAAGCAACTTACATAAACATAGAACATAAACAATCACGATTCCACCATTACATATTAAGACCAATTAAGCTGGATCATATACATCATTTTTCACAAAAACATTGCCATATAAGGCCTTTTCAACCTTAACCAAGTAATATATCTTTAGTTTCATTGGCGAAACATGTGAGCAATTAACAATTAAAAGTTAGCCTATAATTTTTTAGTTGCAATATAGTTTAAAAGAAGGTCACAATTTTTTTAATTAGAAAAATAATTGAGTTAGATAACAAGTTGAAACAAAGTCAATTCCTAGTTATAAATATTAGAAGTGCAAGCCATGATTAGACAAGTAGATAGAAAGATAGATAAGAGTTAAAACATTTTGACTGCAACCACAATAATAAAAGCCATAGCAAGTGTAAGGAAAGCTTGGTTTTCCATGTTTTAATGTTTAAAATTGTAGTAATGTTGCAAGTTGTTAAAATATCTTTACATGATGCCCCGTCTAATATATTATGGAAACATATAGAGTAATTTAGATTGAATTTAATGTGCATATAATATTCAAAAATTACATTAAACATTTAAACCAATGTTTTCGTGTTTTTCATTTTTTAGAAAATTTGAAATGTTTTCAACATGACATAATCATTACAATAAATATCCATATTTTTACATAAAAATATAATATGTTACAAAAAAAAAGGTGAATATTTTTTGTCATTATAAAAATCATGGATTTTTAGAATCCATCACAATAACGTTAGAGGTGCAAGGCTTGTTCCCCATTCACAACTTATTGCAAATTTAATTATGTTTAATTTGTTAAGGTATTGCCATGTTGAAAATGAAGTTATGTGATGTAATCCTTATTCCTTCATGCATGACATAATTGCAATCATGAATGAATGTCATTCATACCTTGCTTTCATAAGGGTTTGCTTTGATGATGGAAGGTGATTTTCATTTCCTTTCCATAGTGTTATGAATCCCATAACAAAATCAATCAAAATAAATTTAAGATTAATATTATTAGTTATGATGAATTGTTTGCTCAAGTATTATTCCTTTCTATTTCCAAAAGCAATGAAATTATATGCCAATGAATTAATAGTGTTACATCTTGCTAATGCTCATAAGGTTTGCCATAAAAATAATAATACCCCACCTCGTTGGTTGTGATCCTTTACACAGATGTAAATAAATTATATATATATACACATACAATTTAAAACACAAACAAGCCCTTAAAGAATGGATTTTAAAGGAGAAAAATTAACACAAATGAAAAGGAAAAAAAAAAGTTTGAGCCACAAAGAGAGGGTGAATGTAAGGAAAAAGGATTCATTTTGTCAAATTATATATTTTAAAAACAAACTTGCATCACGGTTAATTACCTTAGTTGAAATGTCGATTAATTTTTGACTATGCAAGTTGACACAATCATGACTAAAATTTTCAATTGTAATTCAAAATTCAAATTTATGTCAACACATTATCATTGATATCACAAATTTCATTCAACCAATTTAGAACAATTTGTTCATCTTTTATCCATTTATATACAGGGTCCATTAAATAATCAAGCGATTATCTTGTGTTACAACTATGTTATCACATATTCATGACATGGAACAAGGGCAATGACAAAATATGGCATGACAATGAACATTATCACACAATTGACATTTCGACTATATTTGAACTAATTTTACTTAAATTTTTTAAAACAATGAACACTACTTGGTGGTCAACAATATACACTTACCAATTCAATAGACAATTTGACTTATATGGTAGAACTAGTCGTCCCACATGAAGTTTTTTGAAATAAATATAATTTATATTGTGAAAACAAAGTTGAGCAGGACATGCACAACAACATGCAATTAAAAAGGCCCTTTTTCACCTAGTGTAGGTTTTCAAGTCTCCTAGCGAAACAAAAAGTGTGACTTGACTATAGGTAAGCCTCCACCAAAAGGCCTAACTAGAGTTTGTGCACGGGCTTATGACTCTAAGTTTTCTAAGCTGACCATTTGGCGAAACCTTTTTTTTTTTTTTTTTTGGTTTCCAAGCTGCCCAAGCTAATTGTTAACCCAAGTTAGTTTTGTAATCAAGCAAGGTGGGACTCCTTCCTTCCTTCCTTACTTCCTTCTTTCCTTCCTTTTGGGTGGGAATTGTATGAAACTTGCAATTTGTCAGTCAGCTGCCAAAAGACTGTTCATAGTAGTAGTAGTAGTAGCCATGTGGCTCACAACTCCAAATGGGTTTTAGGGTTTGGCTCTCCTGCACAACACAACACACATTGTCCTGGCAAATCACACTTATATCTAATAAGCCCCTTTGAGACCTGACAAGTTGAAGGAGGGAGAGAGGGAGGGAAGGAAGTGGGGACCCACAAAAAGAAGCTTCCTTTGTGCTATTGTGGGAGATGGGTAGTCATATAATTTTGTTGTTTTGTTAGGGAAAGGGGAAGAGAAGAGAAGAGAAGAGAAGAGAATAGAAGGGGAGGTAGGTAGGTAGGTAGCACTATTGTGCTTTGGGCTCCACTCACATTTACATACTCAAATTTACACTTCAAAACAAAAAAAAGTTCCAAAAAGTTCCCATTTTTTCTTGGGTCATAAAAGGGATAATTTTCTTTTCTTAAATTTTTAAAATTTATAAAAAAAAATTTACAAAAAAAAAAACACTGACCAAAACCCTACTTTTCCTTTCCAGGGGGTACTAAATTAGTTGTATGTAGAATAAAGGAAGGATTTCCACAAAAGAAAATTTAAAATAAAATAAAATATGACATGATACATAATTGAGCTTGTAAACATTTCTATATATGTATCAAATTTCAAAAAAATATATAAATAATTAAAAATTTGGAAAAATAATAAAAAAATCTAGGAAACTGTATTTTTTGAATATTACAAAATATTTCAAGAAATTTGAGAACTTAGGAAAATAATAATAATATATTTAAATACTTCCAAAATCTATTACATGCTTGCTTTTTGCGTAGCTACTAACTAGCTTAGCATGGCTTTTGTGATCTATTATCAGCTTGTTGTCTGGCTGGTTTGTTGACTCTTTGAGAAGAGTGAGTGAGTGGGAACACATCACTCATATCTTTACAGAAGAGCTTCAATTATTGTTGGAGCTCGAGCTCGAGATGACTTGCTTGAGTGCTTGAGTGCTGTCACCCGTACCATTGGATACGGTTGCCAGCACCAAGCCACCTCAGGCTTGTAGAAGAAAGAAGAAGAAGAAGGAAGAAGAAGAAGACCAACAACAACAACAACAACAACAAAGAAGCTTCAGGACAAGCAACAACACCGACAAAGAAGCTTTCAGGACAAAGAAGCCCAGCCACTTCAGAGTTGGAGAAGAAAGGAAGCTCTTCAGTACAAAGCCCATCATCATCATCATCATCATCTGCTTTATGAAATCCTCCTCATGCTGCTCGGGACATTCATGTCATGTCCTGAACAAATAATGCCAAGCAAGCCCGATTTAGGGGTCATCACGAATGAAGAAGAGATTTCATGAAGAAGACTTTGAAGAAGAAGAAGAAGAAGGAGGGCTAAAATGGAAGACAAGAGAAGAAGGGACTAAATGGTAAGGTCGCCTACCAAGCATAATTGATGGGTTAGTAGTTAGTACCTTGGATCAACCCATTTTGCTCGGGGCTATAAATTGCTTCCTTTCGGGGATCATGGTGGGTGGTGGTGCATTTTAACAAGCTAACAACAAGGGAGCCTTAGTTAAAGGTTGTAAATTACACAAGGACCATACCATGATATATTCATTATTATTATTATTTTTTTAAATTTTTTATTATTATTTTTTAAAAATTATTTTAAAATTACAATTAGTCTTGAGATTGCATTATTTGTAGTATACAATAACATAAGTAAAGTAACACTACATAATTGTAACCAAGAATTGCACAATCAATTTTTTTATTTTTTACTTTTTTGAGATACCTGACAAATTATTTAGAATATGTATTTTTAGTTGAATCGTGTATCGAATTATTTGTCTCCCTTTACCTACTTCTAGAGCTTTAAGTTTTGGCGGTTTAAGCTAGACTTCTTCTAAATTATTATTTTGTTGGGAATGTGTTTGAAGATTTTAAGCCTAGGTATTTTGTTCAATGGAATACCCAAGGGACCAACCAACCAACTACCTACCTTATGAACATGGAGTGATATAACCATCCTTGAAGACCAAGTTCACACTTGCAAACACCTTGTATTCAATAATGTATTGTCACATAATGGAAGTTCAAAATTTTGACTACACAATTATAACAACATCTTTTAAGAGTCAAGATTGGCTAATGGGTCCACAAAAATGTGACTTATGTGATGAGGTCTCCCTATACCCTATATGACAATAAACTTGCACATTCTAGAGACAAGAGCTAGTACCAAATGCATCTATCTATACTAAATCCACATACCTAGCCAAATTTTGTATGGAAATGTCATCTTGATCTTTTCTTTCTTTTTAGGTTTTTCTCTTCCATAGCTTTCATCCCACCATCTTATTATGCTCCCTTCACTAGCATTGTTAAGCCACCCTTTTAGTACTCTATATGTTGGTTCTATTTGCTAGTGTGTGAGTTTAGGGTTTAGGGTTTAGGCCATGTTAAAGGCCATATTTTGAATTATCGAAAAACCTATCTTGATGTTTTGTGAATTTTCAATAAATTGTAAAAGCATCTTTTAACACCCAATTCGACCATAACATTTTATATGTTGGGCCAGGCAGATTCAAAACTGGGGGTGAAATCTTTTGAGGACTAATTTAGGTGAGAAGACCAGTTTGGTCCCCTCTTTATTATTGCTATCATTATTAGTGTACTGTTTTCATCTTGGCTTTTTTTATTTCATCCCCAGTTTTGGTAGAACTGGGGCCCAGTACCCCAAGTTTGGGGGTACTTTACTTTTACAGATAACTCTCCAATGATTAAATAAGTTTTAAAAGCCTAATTGTGACCATATTGAGAACATATTTTCTAAAGGCTTTCCATTATTGTAATTTTATTAAAATTCAAATAGGAAAAAATGCACACTGAAAGTCATAAAGACTCATGAATATTGTTGCCCAATTCATGGGTATTTGTTGCCCATGTGCCCATGCCCATGGCATGTATGCAAGTTGTGGGAATTGCCCATGAATTCATTCATGCCCAATTCTGACAACTTGCAATCATACACATGCTTGGGCTAGAGGGGCAATAAAAGCATGGAAGAGCTGTCCAAGACTCCAGCCATGGTGTGAACAATATGGCTAAATTAGAACATAATAAAAAGAATTTCAATGTGCATCTGAAAATCCAAATTGGATTCAACCATGTAATTAGAAACAATTTAAAATATAAATTGTTGTTAATATGCACATTTGGTGCAGTATTTTATTTTCTTTTTTTTCAATTTTTTGATGTTGCTCAAGTGGTGATCATACCCAAATGTATTTAGCCAAATTTGGCAATATTGAATAGAAACTATCTAATCAAACAATCAAATTCTAAAACTTTGGACAATTCCTTTCCACCTCCCTTTCCAAATTTTTTTAATTGCAACTCAAAACAAGAAGAGAAAAATTGGGGCTTTTTTTTTTGGTCAAAAATGTTTTTCTCTATGATTTTAATTCCAATTAAATCGGCATTTGAATTTACTAGTACCATAATAGGTATTTTTGGTGGTAATAGCCAAATTTGGGAGGACAACTCAATATGTGGTTCCACCATTTCCAAAATGGATGCCTAATATGGGATTGCCAACTTTGATGGGTTTAGGGTCCATAACAAATTTCTATGTGGTGGTGCCACCAAATGTATTCAATTTTTAGGGGAACATACCATTGAATTTTATTGAAAAAATGGAAATGATCTACACTAATATCTAATGTTGATGATGGTATCAAATAGGGTGCAACAATAGAGAAAGGTTTGAGAATATTTCATTAGAACATTTGAAAATGATTTGAATTTCATAAATTAATGTGAAAAAATCAATATAAATAGTCAAAAATAACTATAGCTTTTATAGCCACATGGTGATATATAAAGGTTAATGTTTGAAAAATCTCAGGTAATAGAGTATTAAAATTACATAGAACTATCTTGTTTACTTTCAAATAAATACATTCATTGGTATCATTATATATAGACTTCTCAACCAAAGACACAAATATATTAGCAAGATAGTTATAAGGTTATGTTTGTTCCGAATTTTGATAGCTAATTATATAAATTTTTTTACTATTAAATAATGGTCACAAATTTATTTTTGTGTAGCAACAAAATGACCCATGGGAAAAAAAAAAAAAAATCATAATTCCCTTCAACATGTTTTTTCCACAAAGTCTTTTAGTAAAATTTACTTCACATGAAATAGTGAGAATCTTAAAGCCTTTCCAAGACCCAACCGACTCTCATCAGCCTTTCCTCTTGTGCAAAATTTTAGAAAAAAATTGTCGTTGCAAATTCAATGATTTATGGAAAAGAAAATTACAAAAATTCTCAAAAATTGCCAAACTTCTATAGATGCATCAAATAGGTAGCCAAATATATATAAAGATATTTACTTTAAATTTCTTTTCATTTTATTATTTTTTAATAGCCAAATTTGGCTAAATTGACTTATGGATGATCCCCGTCTCAACTACATCACAAAATTGAAAAACAAAACACAAACTCTCATGACTAATTCAATTTGCACTTCACAATCCCTATGCACTATCATTGACAATGAATAATGAAACAAAATTGGAAATTAAGTTTCATTTGAATGAAAATATTGAATGCAAATTGGTGCATAATGTACATTGAAAATTCACTTTTTATTTCTATCATTCATGACTATGGTGTTGAAAAATATAGCTCCAAAATGACACCATTCCATCCTCTTCATAACAAATTTCAAACTTAAATCTATTTTGGTAGGATGAAATACTATGAGACTCGCTTGTAGTCATCTCCCCAAAAATAGTTCCAACATTATCATTCTCATTGTAATTTGTAATATATTACTTAAAAAATAATTGCAAAAAATCCCAATGGCATCATATTTGGTTCATTAAAATAAAAAATAAACAAAAAATGGAACAACAAGTTTTGAATTAATCACTTAAATGGCCCTTCATTTCATAAGACAACAATCTACATTTTGGAGATAGTCATTTATGGACTCTCTTATCTAACTCAAACGTTTGGCTTCATGTTGGCCAAATATTGAAAAAGTAGCAAGTTATTAATAAGGGCATCAATAAAAATATTAATAATCTATTTGTTGATTTTTCAAAAAAATTGCTGAAAATTGATTAGGGAACTTATTTGCCCAATAGGTAGCATCCTAATAACTAGAAAGACCTTTATGAGGGCAAATATTGATTTGTCAAAATGTAATACCTTAGTACATGTATGTTTGAAATTTTCATTTCTCAATCCATAAACCCTAAACCCATTAATTGCACTTTGTAACATTTCATATAATAGTACCTTTTTTCATATAATGATAAAAGTAGTATTTGACAATTTGGATTAAAATTTGTGTAAAAGACTAACAAAATATGCTCTTACCCAAAAAAAACACAAAGATGAAACTCCCAAAAAGATTGGCCCTTACTTCATGACTAGAACATCATACAAAGGGTGTCAAGGATTTAGGTCAAGGTAGCTACTAGGTGTATGTAAAAAGGGCATTGGGATCAACCCACTTGAAGCTATAAAATAAAATGCAATTAGCCTATGTTCCATTCTCTTAAGGTGGCACAACCCAATCAAGGATTCGTCCAATGTTCTTTTTCTCTTTTTTATTTGGTATAAAAAAATTGGCGAAATTTGACAAAAAATTAGCAAAATTAGTCAAATTTACATTTTAAAAACAAAATTTTCCAAAATTTTCCCAATTTCTTTTTTGAAAAATGGGAAAAAAATGGTAGAAAAAAAAACACTTGATCCATCACTTGAAATTTGATTTTGTTTTGTTCACCTTCAATAAATCCACTTGAACTTGTGAATTAAGCATCAAATTTCACTTTGCATTCTCACATTTGTACATGTATGGAACAGCTCTTGCTTAGTGGTGTGCAAGTGTTACCAAGGGTGCAAGTGCAAGAGTTTCATAACAAATGCAAAGGACAAGTGGGTGAGGATTTGTGTCCCAAAAGCATGTTATTCCTCCCTTCTTTCAGAGCGAAACATGGCATGAAGTTGATCGGTAGGTGCCAACAACAATCCGGACTTTACATGCTTTAATGAGGTTCAAAAAGTATAAGGTAAAAAAACTTGCTCAAGATAATTAATGTGAAAATTCAAAAATAGATTGAATTTGATTTTTTAATTAAAAAATTAATACATCATAACTAAACTCACCTCAAAACAATTTCCTACCTTTTGATATAAAAAAAACCTCAAAATTTATGTACAACAAGTTAGGTAAAAATAGGCTAATCCTCATATATGTTTTATCGTACTCTTTGACCATGGGTATATACTTTGGTTAATGTCTTACCCACCCAACAATGGTTGAAAGTTGAAACTTCAATGTTTGCGCATGGCCTTTGTTACACATGTGAATATCATGTGAATTACCTTAGATCAATTTAAATATGTTCATACACAAATTAAGTCAAGTTACATTTTTCTTGTGTGAATATACATTATATTATTGACATGCTTGATACATATTCATCATGGTTGTAACATTAATATTTATCATTTTTGATGGAAAAATATTGTTTGAATGAAAAAAACTTCACATTGTAAGTCAATGAATGTCAATTGGTTGGCACACCAAAGTCTTTCATCCAATTTCAAAATTTCAATTGGGGAATGAATCTCTTGGACTGAATATATTTGGTTATTGTTTCCAATTATCAATGGTTAAAATTGAATTGAAACATTTAGTGAGAAGAGTATTTCATTAACTATGAATCATGAATGAAACATGACCCACTCCATAAAAAAATAATTTGTGACCAAAGGAATAGAATTTTGTTATTTACATGTATAGAACAACACTTATGGTGGAATTAAAAACAAGAAATATTATAGCAAAAATAGCCCTTGTATAAGCAAATTCCACATTTTCACACCCAAACCAAATGTGATGTAACGGTTATATGAATTAAGAAAAACTGATTTAAGACCAAATAAAACCAACCCATTTCTTTAAAAAGAATAACCTTTTGGTTATAAAAGCTTATGAAATTGGGCAAATCTTCAAACTAGTTTTATTGGTTGTTAGCACACAATTCACATTTTTTTTGTGTGATTAAAGGATATAGTTAGCACTCTAATTGGGCATAAAGTTTCAACAGCGTATCACTGAGTTGTTTTGCAAGGGCATTAACATGGGATGTCGAGCATTTATCTAATAACCAAAATGATCATGAATTCATGATAACTAGATTTTTCTTTGTTAGGAATGTCTTATCTCAACTTCACATTTGACATTCATGAAAATACATTATTGTATCATATTATTATATTAGAGTTATCCGTAAAGTCAGGAAAAAGACAGCACCAGTACCCTGAGTTTGGTCATAAACAAGGTGAGATTCAAAAAACAGAAAGACAGGGTGAAACTAAGAAAACCATCAATTTTGATGATGGTTTTCTGAGGTTCACCTAGTCTTTCTTCTCTCCGGAGCGCCTCCACTGCTGCCTCATATATTTTCACTGCTCCTCCTACCTGTACAGCTACTATAATTCCTCTCTCGAACCTTGTGCATTAAATGCTGAGTTTCAGTATTTCATGCTGAGTTTTAATAAAGTTTCATTACTTTACAGATACCACCACTGGAAGAGGGGTGAAAGGAGAACCCAAAAACAGGGTAAATTTACGGATTTCTCTATTGTATTATTATTTTGGTGGCTATGATGTCTAAAGCAGCTTTTACACTCCAACACCCATTTAATTAAAAATGCTTCTTTGCCAATCTTTTGGAAGTGGAGTGCTCTTTTGGGGACAGAATTAGTGGCACCTCAATGGTTCAATTCACATAAAGTTCCCCCACACTTGTGAATTAGGAATGTGTTGGGTCTTTTTGTTTTTTTTTCCAAGTCAATTAGTGTTGTTATTACACTTCCCTTTTCATTTTCCCAACCAAAAACAAAGTGCCACAAGCACTCCCATCACCACCCCTTTGAAGAATGTGACAACAACAACAAGAGCTAGCATAGACAAAAAGTTTGAGAAAAGCTCGGACAATACAACAAAAACTTTATTCTCATCTTTGACAATTTTTTTGAAGTTTTGGTTTTGGGTGTCTAGGGCCGGTGCTTGTGAATGAATTTTAATCCATAGGAAAAGGGGAGGGCGGCCATCTTTTGGGTTCTCATTTACACATGAGGAGGGACCACCCGCACGCACACTATTGTGACCAACATGGAACCAAAATTTTAGGGCATGGCTATATGGGACCCAAGGGCCAACTTTTCACTCAACACTTTGACCTAATGTCCCACAAAAGAGCCACAAGTAATCACCACCTCTTCACCTTCTCCTTGAAACCCATTTGCATGTTTCACTCCGCAAAACCCCCAAGAATTTCTTGGTCTAGGCATGATGGTTGGATAATTAGGGGTTTATAAAATGGGCCCAAATCTCACCATTCCCGGTATGTCCGGGAGACCCAAGGCAATGAGCTACATGGCCACAAACTTACTTCTTAAAGGTTGCTTTTGTTTTAATCCTCAAAAGTTTTTCAAATCCAACTCATTTAATATCTCAAAATGAGCATAAATGGCCTCAATTTTAGGATCAATGTTTGATCATTTTTATTTTTTAAATTCTCTTTTTAGGGTATTCGCATCTTTGTTGGATTGCATTAAAATTCTCCTTTGAAGATTTTGAGGTATAATTTACACCTACCATTCAAAAGGGAGTCTAATTGACTACCTATTTAAAAAGATCTTAAGATTCTAAGATTTGTTCTCAAAAATTCATAACTAATTGAAAATGTACCAACTTCTAAAAAAGGTTGGCCTTTTTTCCTCCCCGAATGCTTTTCAAAACTAACCCATTAATATCTCTATTGGACATAGGTGGCTTCAATTTTTATGATCCATTTTTGACCATTTTTTAAATTCCCTTTTTAGGGTATTAGGATCTTTGTTGGATCACATTAAAATTCACATTAGAATTTTTTTGGTATTAGGCTATACCCATCATTCAAAAGGGAGTCTAATCACTTTTTAAAAAGATCTTAAGATTTGTCTTTAAATATTCATAACTAATTGAAAATAAGTCCAAATATTTCACTTCAACTTGGGTTGAGTCCTTTACATTAATTTTTAAGGATGGGAGTAGGGACTTTTTTAACATCTAGACCTATTTTACAGCTATTTAAGTATGAAGGTTGTTTACATTTTTTTTTGCATAACATTTCCAAGGTGAAATGAAATAATTTTTATGTGATTTTTTATGTAACCTAAGTTGGAGATAATCTCAAACAAGACGGAGCCAAAAAAATGACAATCATCCATGACAATTCATGAATCTTTAAATTTTTATTTTATCACCTAATGAAGAAATCCTGCACATTTTATCAAAACCAATTCAACATCTCATGATAAGAAAGCTTGCCACTCTTGGAGTATAATTAGCACAACCCTTTTACAAATTTAAAATATAAGTCTTAATTTTCTAATCCCACCTTGACACCCACATGTACAACCCACATTTTTGTTGGATACTTTTACAGCTATTGTCATACAACTTAACATTTGAACCAAATGGGCAAGTTGGAAAAACATACAAATGGACAAGACTTGAAATTTTGTTGAACAAGGGTGGTATAAACATTCATAATTTAGTTTAAAAAATCAGTCAACTCTTAAGGTTCAATCAATAGCCACAAACTAACACTCTAACCTTTCTATTTGTATTTTTCTCTAAAATGAAAGTTTCTCTCACTCAAGGGTATTAATGACAAATAAAGATAATGACATAATATTCTACCATAGCCCAAATATTTGAAATAGAATCCTCTAAAGCCCTTATGCAAAGGCTATCCATTGTGCATTGTGAGCTCATGAGTTATTGTTCAAGGCTTCAAATGGAAAAGAGGATGCGAAACTTGGGTCATTCAACATTCATCTTCATAATCAAGTATGAATGAAAACTTTTTATTTCAAGGTGAGCAATTCATTTTATTTTAAGTCTCTAGAATCTTGAATCCTTGCTTGTCATTGTTTTGTCTTCATGTCTAAAATAATGGATTATAATTAATATAGGATGTATGTATATATTAGAAAATTAAATAATAATAGGGTGATTAAAAAAAAAGTCAATGGACAATTATCCGAATACCCCCTTTAAAAATAGTCGTTTGACACACGTAAATCCCAAACTTTAGACTAAATTTTTTCCTAGGTCATTAATCAACATAAAATCTCGTTATAAAAGTTATTCACAATGTGAAATGCAAGTTTGTCAAGTTTGTCATTGTTTTCCATTTGTTGTTTCAAGGTTGGGTAATGATTGATTTGAAAGCTTGAGAAATTTGTTGATGATGCTTAAGGTTTGAGCACATGCATTAAAAAATGGAGTGATTTTTCAAATTGGGAAATTGTTGAATGAATGAATAATGTGTTGTTAAGTCCATTTACGATGTTGTCAAAACTATTAACTTTTTATTTATGAATTTAGATGAAGTGACAACATTGGACAATGTTTCTTAAATCTCTTCTCACTTTTATGTTGTTCAAGCTTGGAAATGCTTCCAACTTTTGGTTTGTGGGGAATAGGTTGAGGTGTAAGGAACAATTGATAATGTGTTTCAACTAATGTTTAGAACTTTTTCTGATGTTTGGGTGCATTGTGAGTGTTAAGGAATTACGAAGCAAGTTCATCGTGAATTCATCTCCATGGGTGCATCTATGGTAAAAATGTGTTTGTAGGGTTCAAGAACCAATGTGACTATTTAGATGAAGGAGATAGTGGTTCCATTTGTGATGGAAATGCACTACTTTATTCATTAGACAAACTCGATAACACTAGTCTTATCAAAACTTAGCTTGGTCACTTAGTTGGAGAATTGTTGCAAGCTATGTGTGCATTTTTCTCCAATTCATCTAAAAAATATCTGAATTTTAGAAACAATGTGAGGTGCTCACTAAAAATGGAAACAAGTTGTTCAAGAATGTGAAGATGAGATGGATTAGTATGTTATTCCCTGTTAAAAACGATATGGAATAGTTTTGACCCTTTTACAAAAATGCATGATGATGTTCCCAAGAACAACATTGCTAGTGAGAACATGAACCTCTTTTATGATTTGGAATTGATTTTGGGGTTACATGTCATCTTTTTTATGCTTCTAGATTTTGTGCATGCTTTAACCAAACAAGTTCAATCTCATGATGTGTTTGTATACATGCTTTTATTAATGTGCTTAAAGTGAGTTAACTTTGGCTTTACTAACTTTATTTTAGTCCATAAATTAAGTTTGATGACCCAATTTTTCATGAATTGAATGTTCTTGAGTCATTCACTAGCAAAAATATGTCAGTAAGTTGGTGCACATAAGTGAATAGTGAAGAAGTTGGCTTTTCATTCTCGAATTTGTTGATTTTAGTTTTTTTATCAACCAGCATTGTTTTGCAACAAACTTTTTGAAACTTGTGTTGAGGCCAAACTCCCATTTGATTATGGCTCATGTGAAATCAAGTTGTGAAGAATTTGCCAAGGTTTTAGTGGATGAATTGTAAAATAAATTCCCAAATGATGAACTGATGTTAGCATTGGGTGTCATGCACTAATATGATTTTAGAAAAAAAACAACTATGTTTACAACTACATTTATAGTCATATTGGATTAAATGACCATGGTCACTAAAGTCATATTGCATAACTTGTTTAAACAACTCAACATGACATGGTGTCAAGTCTTGTCTAAAACAATTATGTGTAATGTCCACATGGATTTACACTTAAAATAAAAACATGCAATCATTTTATGGTCATTTAGGACACAAGTAATCATGTTGTAGTCATTTAGGACCAATCATTTGAGGGAATTGAACCCTCATCTCCATAAACACAAACCAATTCCCTGACCATCAACCAATAGTTCAACTTGCGATATAGTATGTCATTGCATAAATATGAACATGTGTATTTCAAATTTATGCATTATCATATCAATATTTATTTATGAATTTTCATACTGAAATTAAGTTCACATTTTAATTACATAATTATAATTTATTTCAGTAAATATTTTGAATTCAGTAAACAATTTTATTTTTGAAAAATATGATTTCAATTATAAATTAAATATAATTTATAATTTCCACCTCAATTTAATATTTCATATTTTAAAAAAATTATTTGGTTCATTAATTTTTAATAATTCAATTTTCTTGGGTCATAAATTAAAATAAAATTAGAATTCTGAATTAAATTTAATCCATATTTTAAATTCCATGCTTCTAAAAAATTATAATTTTCACAATTTTGAATGTAAATATATTACATCAATTTAGAATATTTATTTCAATAACTTCATTGTAAAATTTTAATATGTTTAATTATAAACATACATGTAAATATCACATGATTTAGTTCTTTAAAATAAATTTAATTATCACTGGTTAAACCTTTATACATGTATGCATTCCATTTGTAAAAATAAAGAACTAAAATATAACATTTTTATAAATCCTTAAAAATTTATTCCACTTGAACTTCATATATACATGTGCTTTCATGTAATGCATACATGACTATTGCCATGACAAAATGACCTATGAAAAACTTTATGAATTTACATGTTAAATTATATTTTATGATGTATGGTGATAATTATTATCCACATTTTTTATATAATTCACAATATACAATTAAGTTATGACTATAATTATGTTAATTTGATTACATATTTACACCCTATGGTAAAAGTATACATGTTAAATGTAAAATGATGGATATTAATTTTTCACATCATATTTCAAATAATATCACAATTTTTAAAAAGGGTGGTTGCATAAGACACCAAATCATTCTAATATCATATGCCATATTATAATGTCATATGTTACATAATTTCATAGTTATTGTTGTTGGTTAGTCACTTAGACAAAGTTGTTTCTTTAGTTTGAGTGTATATAAAATTGAATATATGCTCACATTATGCTAAAAATTCATTCCATTAATTTATTAGTTGTAATAACCACTAGATTGCAACTACACATATTGTCACAAAAACTAGATAGTTGCAAATATGGTTAATAGTTGTGTTTTTAGTTGTTGAGGACCACTAACTGTTTAAAAAATGGTTGCATATGATTCTTCTAATAATGTACCCAAAATTTGGGGTTCAAAACTTTAATCATGTCAATGCATAAACATGGTAAAATAGACAATTTGTGTGTTTTTTCATAAAAAATGCCAAGTAGCCATAAATCAACTTCAATGTCTTGAAAGTATAAATGTTATTTTATTCAATGATTAATATGAGGATAATCTTTTACATTAATAAAATTGACTAACCACATTTTTTATATGCATTCAAGTAAATTTTTTAAAATACATGTTTGAATTTTGCAAATTAATAGTTTGCAAGTAGATGAAATATTGATTTTTCTTATTTTCAAATTAATGGAATCATTAAAGATAATTGTTTACTTTCAAATCGTGCATACTATAGTCATAATATATGGAATTTTTAATGTAAAAGTAGTTTTGAGCACTATATTGATTGGGTTGGTTTGAAAGCTATTTGTTCCTTAATACTTTTATGATACTAAAGTTTTTCAAATTTTATATTCAACTTACCACAAATTCAATAGAAGACCTAATAGTTTTAATTTTACTTACAAAGGTTTTTTAATCCACTTTCTTCTGTTTATGTCAAAAATTTATACTTGATTTTGGGTAGACAAAATTCTTGTCTACTTTACCATGCTTCTAATTGCCGATGATGATTTTCACTCATGCTTGATTGTCATAAAAATTATCTACTGTAGTTTTCACAAGATCAAAAAAAATTGGGTGCAAGTGAAAACTCTCCTTGATGGTCATCTTATAGATTTGAAATGTTTTTTTTAAAGATGACTATGACTAGAGACAATGAAGCAATCTTGAAAGAGGTCTCTAATATCCATCACTCAATTGTGGGCCAAAATTGGTATCTATGCCATCCTCAAGCACAAGCTTTTGAAATTTATAAAACTAGTTGAAATAACATGTGTCTTGGGATCTATGGAAGATGAATGTTGTTTTTCAATAGTGGTGTTCATTAAAAAAAAGATTAGAAAACACTTGACTTGTCATTTGGATTTGTGCAGTTGAATCTATGCACAATGATTCTACGCAATTGCAAACTTCCCATTTGAAAAGGCCATCAACTTGCAGGCCAACACAAAGTGGTAATATTATGTTGATTCTTGAAACCATATGCTTCTTTTCAAATGGCAATTGCATTTTGTTTTTCAAGTCCTTGGTTGCGGCACCTTGCATTCTTCATAATGCACAATGCACATTTATACTAAATTTGGTTCATTTATCTATTTTGAAACTCATGAATTGCTCATCATTTTGTTTTGGATGTCATGTATTCTTGGGACCTAAATCTTAAATTATCAACTCATTGCAAGTTTGTTGGTTAGTAAGGACTTAGGAGTGCAACACATGGCATGGAGCAAGGATGGGGTTTGTGTTTATATCTTGTTATATTTCCATTTTGTTGCTTGTATCATGGTTGGGAGTTTTGTTGGGTTATAGATGTAGGAATATTGTTTTGAATTAGGCAAAGTCTCTTTTGAGGTTGGTCTTCAACTCCCCAAGCAATGGTTTACTCCATTATGCAATGTGCATAAAACTTAGATTGTTTCAAACTTGAAAATTTTGAAGCTTAGACTTAGAGTGAAAGTTTGAAATGTGAAGTTAGTATGCAACCCCTTTTGTCACCAAAGTGTGGATTTTTCAAATGCCTTCAATAGCCACATTCACTATTAAAAAAACCATAGAGTTGCCAAACTCTCACATTTGAAAAAATTGTGGTAGCCAAGTAAATGACCATTAAAAAAAAACAGTATCCAATTTTTAATTTTAAAAATGATTCAATAGCCATATTACACATTCTTTCCGTCTGATTATAACCACATTAGCAAACTTGAAAAATACAAAAATAATAATGCCACCTCTTGTATTTCACCCAATGTTTCAACTTTCAACATAAAAATTCTCATCAATTGCACCCATTGTATCATGTCATTCTAATGCCCTCCCTTGTGAGGATGCCCATTCATTTTAATTTTTGAGTTAGATTTGCTTCATGTTGTTGGTTGGGAGTCAGGATGTGGAGACTTTGATTAACATATTCGTTTATTTCTCATAATGCAAAATTTATGTTTTCTGCATACATATATATATATATTTTTTTTATTTTATTTTTTAAATTTTAAATTTTGATTTTTTTTTTCATATATTTTGGCATTATTTGCTTGACCAAGTCTTTTATCCCTAATGATGTTCATTTGTTGGTTGGAAATTTGCAAAGTTTTTTCTTAAAAAATTGTACTTGTCATCAACTTACAAAACTTGGCGCAAATATGATCAATACAAACATGGATAAAAGAATAACACCATGGAGATTTTTAGATGGGATTTTAACTTAAGCTTGTTATCAACTCAAAGGGCTGAATTTCATTCCCCAATTACTAACACCTAACTCCAAAAATCCTTCACAACCTTGACAATGGACACCCACAAGAGAAAAACTCGACAATTGCTTCTTGTGGGTGAGAAAAGGGACATCATTCAACATCAAATTTCCCTAGTTAAGAGGTAGTCCATATATGCCCATGTATAGAGTACCATTGATAACCATAATGTGTGTGTAGATTTATATTGCATAATTATGCAACCCCATTTATTCTTCAATTTATAAATTTCATAAATGTAGTAGCTAATGCATGGGAATATAATTTCTTCTTTGTATTTAATTTCAAAAGTATATATTTTTATATTTGAAAATTTCTTTTCACCAAGCCATATATTGCATAATTATGCAACCCCATTTATTCTTCAATTCATAAATTTCATGAATGTAGTAACTAATGCATGGGAATATAAATTTCTTCTTTGTATTTAATTTCAAAAGTATGTATTTTTGTATTTGAAAATTTCTTTTCACCAAGCCAAACAACAAGGAGGTTTAGGGTTTTAGTTTTGGTGACAAAGAGAGAAAGAAAATTGATCTTTGATGACAATTTCTCATCTAAAACAAAGATCGATGAGTCACTCATAAGTTAAGAGTTCAAAGGACGTTGTTGTCCTAGTTAGTAGTAATGTGAACATAGCTTACGCCGAGTTTTTAGGAGGTTTTCATGTCCTAGTATGAACGTAACTTATAAGGTGTTCCTCGGAGGGTGAGGCAAGAGGTAGTAGTACCTACATGCAAAAATGTCGGAGTTCTACACAAATGAGAGTTAAAAGTGTGGGTTGGGACGACACATTGCGACTTTGATGCACAAAGTTGCGGGGAACTTACAAGATGATGAGGAGGAGGAGGAGGTCCTTAAGGACCAACCTCTCAAGGGGGTGGTACTATCTTTCTTTATAGTACCCACCCCCTTGAAGAAGCTTCATGATAGATGAAAGGAATGGCCGTCCATCTAACCGGAGTGAGTGAGTGTGCCCTAAATTTTGCCAAACTCTTGGCATCGTATTAGATCGTATTTTGATGCACTTCCTTACACAAAGTTGTATCCCTTTTTGTGGGCCACTAGGCACATACATGCCATGATCATTAGGCCGTGCGTGGTCAATAGGCCGTGCCCATTGGTATAACACCGATTGATTATTGTTTCTCAATTACGTTTTGAGGCTTTGTCCATCGGTTTAGTGCACCTACCACAAGGACGGTCATAAAGTATGTCGAATGTGGGGTGAAGGGGGGGGCGGGGGGGGGAAACTAATTGGTTTTTTTGGGCCTTTTTCATGTTATGCAATTATTATTATTATTTAAAAGGAGAAAAATGGGGTTTTTTTTAAAAAAAAAGTGTTTCAAAGTGTTTTAAAACTCATTTTGAAACACTTTAATTTTTTTTATAAAAAAAACCCATTTTTCTCCTTTTAAATAATAATAATTGCACATGTGTTTTTGAAAAACCCTAAAATCATAATATCCCATCACCCCTTTTGTCAATGGGAAAATACATTTTTAATAACTTGGAAATTTTTTGCCAAGCTTTTTACAAGTGTTGACGGATTCTTCCTTTTAAAGAGATTCATCTCCAAACCCAGTTTTTACCAATGTTATTATTCGGTTTTTTTTTTTGACGGGTTTTAGATCCAATTCTCGGTTACGTGGTGCACGTTTGGTTTTGAGTTTTTTTTATAAAAAAAATCCAGAATCGAAATCAACCTCATAATCGGAAAACCGAGACCAAGAACCAAAACCAGCCCCAAAATTCCGTTTCTACAGATTTTGTTCTTCATTTTTAAAAAATATTTTAATATTTTTTCTATTTTCTTTTATATTTAAATTTATTTTTTTCCTTGACAAGGGTTACACATATTGTTGGGATTGAATTTTTTTTTTTTTCATGAATATGAATTTTCTGAATAATAAAATTTGGGGGATCAAGTGGGGGGTAGAGGGGGGTGGCATTAGGCATATGTGATTGTTATTTTTGGAACATGTTTTAACCATAGTAGGTAAATAGAAAAAATTCAAATTTTGACTATATTTTAGATAAATAAAACTGGACCCAACTAAGAATTTAAAAAAAAAAAAAAATAATAAATAAAAAAAATAAAAAAAAAAAGAAAA
>Ga0116227_10005765_pt1 | contig 25755 bp, 14 predicted proteins | sample S1TSphgellanicum_FD_89693 | JGI IMG/M metagenome (GOLD analysis project Ga0116227, IMG submission 89693) | Host-associated microbial communities from peat moss isolated from Minnesota, USA - S1T2_Fb - Sphagnum magellanicum MG | ecosystem: Host-associated > Plants > Peat moss > Unclassified...
CTTTGACGACGAGGAATACAAAAAGTACCATGACCATCATCATCATCATCACCGTGGGAAGCGTTATTCAGAAACCGGTGGCGATGATACGGCGGAGACTGACGATGAACCCTCGACCTTTGACGACGAGGAATACAAGAATCAACATCACCATCATCATGATCACCATGGGAAGCATTACTCAGAATTGAGCGATGAGGAAGCCAAAAGCGTTGAGGACAAACCGGAGACCGACGACGACGACTACTGCAAATGCCGATGGATCCAATACGACTTTTGACAACGAGGAATGGAGGAAGTATCATCATCATCGCCATCACCATCGTGGGAAGCATTATTCAGAAGTGAGTGACGAGGTCGAGAGCAAGAGCGTCGAGGCCGACACTTCAGAGACCGACGACGACAAGGTTGCTGAAGCCGACGAATCCTCGCCAGCACTAGACGACGAGGATTGGAGGAAGTATCATCATCACCATCATCAGCATGACCATCGCGGGAAGCATTACTCAGAAATAAGTGATAATGAAGAGAACAACAGCGTTCAAGATTCACTGAAGACGGACAATAAGGCTGATTCTGATGGACACTCAAGCTTCGACGACGAGGACAAGAAGAAGCATCATCATCACGGAAAGCATTACTCAGAATTGAGTGACACGGTCGACAGCAAGAGCGTGCAGGAGGAGGAGAAGACGGAGAGCCCCGACGACAAAGTTGCTGAGGAGAATGATGACGAATCTTCAAGCTTTGACGACGAAAAATGGAGGAAGAAGCATCATCATCACCATCATCATCGCGGGAAGCATTACTCGGAATTGAGTGACGAGGAGAGCAAGAGCGTCGACGAGGACACATTGGACGATCAGACCGACTCCAAGGACGTTGCAACTGGTGCGACCGATGCTGAAGAATCTGATAGGGTCGACGCGCACGAGGACGAGTCCGAGAAATCAGACCATAAGTCCAGCAGCGGCAAGTCGCCGTATAAGAAGAAAGCTCATCGTCACAGAAAAGATTTCTATAACGCGTCTGATGCCAAAGAAGGCGCAGACACCACGACGGATCCGTAAACTTCACAAAGGTTCTCACCAGAGCAACAGCAGCAGCCGGCGACGACGTTCGACACAGACGTCGTAGCCGCAGCCGCCATGAAGGCTGCTTGATCTGCTCGCCGCGTGTTCCACCCGCAGAACAAAAAGGGATGTGCAGTGGCGATTTAAGTACATGTATGGTTGCATAGCGCCATTAAACAGCAAATTACACAATGGGGGAAAAAAAATTCAAATTTTTTTTTAAATGCACATTTCATGGCAAGATTATTATGGGAGCTGTGAAGTTGGGGAACTATTTCAAAACTATTTGTAGTTGGGTTTGTTCATGCTTAATTTCTATCTAGGCAAGATAAGTATTTATTAGTTATTTATCTGGCTTTTGGCAGGAATTAACTTTATGATAATATTGGAGTGCTCTTTAAACTACTTTTCAAACTTCATGCTTGATGAGCAACTGGTTGGGTTTATGCTTCTGTCTAGGCAGATAATTTACTATTATTATTATGCTTTGTTTCAAGTAACATATGTTGGGAAAGATCTGTAATTTGTGTTGTGTATGCCCTTTCCAAGAATATATGAGAAGTTGGAAAATGGTCTCTCAAATCTAATTATGCTAATTGTCTAGGTTGCTTGGATACGGATATCTCATGTAAGATATTCAGCTGTTTGCAACAGTTCATTGATGTGTGATCCGTGAAGAAATCAGCACTAAAAGACTATTATATGAAGCAAATTGTTTCGAAGGTCTAGTATGCAGGCGAAGGTTAGACCCTTTATTTTTAGACGCTTACACCAATTGAGACACTTGTCAAGATGCCAACAGGCTGTTGAAAATTGCAAAATGGTCTAAAAATAGACCCTTCACCTGTACATCACTTTAGAGTAAACAATTCTGTCAGTTCCAACTTCCAAACAAAAACAAAAACCTAACAACACAAGAATTGAGTACGATCACAACCTCTTAAGTATTGGACGCATCACCTTCATCATTACACAGTAGTTGATAAGTTGCCATAACTGCCCCACTGACTTCATCCGGTTCACAATGCCGACTCGTGTAGATTAACATATAGTAAAACATCTGTCAGATATTTCAAGCAACTGCCTGCTTATAAGGCCTGCTTTAGACTAGGAGTCAAGGCTGAAAAAACTTGGGGCAAACTTTGAGCAATTTTGGCTTCTTGTTTGGCCCCAAGTTACTAATAAATGCTAAAACATTGACGTCAGGATATTAGTAAACGCTGGAACATTGGCCCCAAGGGTTGCAAATTCACTTCTCAAATTCCATGGTATCCCTTTCTTTTTAAGCCTTGAGGCCAATACAAGGGCATAAAGTTCAGCATGTATCAGTAACTTAGGGCAGATTGAAAAGATTTTTTTTTGCTTCAGCCTTGATTCCCAGTACTTCAGCCCTTGGGGCTGATTTCAACTTTTGCACCAATAGGAATGCTTGAGTTGAGTTGAACCTTGGCCTTGAGTCGTTGTGTAAATTGGGTCTAAATATCTGCATCATTTCCAGAAGCAACAGGAAAACTTTGTCATGATGTTGGTTGCTAACAGAGTGCGATGTTGTAGCAAGCCCAAGGTAACATAAACTTTGCTTGGTTTGTCTCTCAGATGGATCATGCTATGGATAAACATATAAAGATTCAAATCCTCAGCCACAGAGCCAAAAGAAAATGGCACTTATTATCCGTCTATCAACCAAATCAGAATTCATATCTTAGATTCCTATGGTACGAGGGAGCAAAGAAAAAGCACATGCGATTCTCATAAGTCTGTTCCTTCTTACCAACTTTGAGATCACAAAGTTGCACAAAGTTGTGTATCGAATTCTATCTCTCTTCATGCAACATCTTCGGAGGCAAAGGAGAATTATTGCCTTGCAAATGCAGCCAAGACACTCGCCACAAATTACTGCACACATCAATGAAAGTCCAACTTCAACTCTGGATTCCCCAGTGACTAATCCACTGTCGCCAACAATAATGCGAAAGCACTTTACTTGCTCCTTCTGTAGGTCAGAAATCTTCATTTCAACTTCAGAAAATGACATCGTGCCATGATTGTTTCCAGCAACAGATCAGTACTGGTTTTCAGAATTACAGAAACTCATCATTAAGGTTGGTCGGCATGAAAACAGCGTTCATATGTTAGCCCCATCTAAGTTCTCACCGCCCGCTCATTGTCCGAGGAGCATACCCCGAGACGAATTCTCATCGACAACATCTCGACGACGTTCCGCCACGTTCATCCTTAAAAGCTGTTAGATTCCAGTAGTATGAAACGAAATCTGTCAGTGAAGGATGAAATCCTCTGGGTTTCTCTTCAGCAGTTGGCTATGAAATCTGCTGCAAGTGCAATTCCAGTGACATTTTTAGCAAAGGTAAAAGGAGCTTAATTCTCTTCTAGCTTGAGGATGCCAAAGAGAGAAAGAGCTGAGGGAGAGATACCATGGTGATGATGGTTTCAGGACATTGGCTGTTGTTTCTGAGCCTGCATTGTGGATATGCATCATTGCCAGATTCCAGATAAGCTTGCTGAGCATTACATGATTCCAACGTCCTGACATTTGAATATAAATATCCTTTTACCTTAGCTACTGTCTTTAGTCTGGATGATGGATGCTTCAAGCAGTGTCTTTCATCCTCTTGCTCATTCTATTATTGACTTAATTACTTCATGTTCCTTCGAAGTCATCAGAATTCATTTCTTTCTTTGAAAGTGCAATCATTGAATCTTATTACACCAGTGCTTATATATCCATTCTTGTCAATTCACAGAACGAGGCTTGCGTGCATAGCTGCTGAGAAGCTCGTTGGAGAAATTTGTAGTGATGCTGTGCAGTAAGTTTCTGGATCCTTCACAATGGTTGCAATTTGTCCAAGATATGACATGATGAGAAGTAGATCTGATCAAGCTGATGTAAAAGGCCCGTTTCAGGTTCTGCATCTCGACTTTTTCCAGTGTGAACAACTGGGATGTCACAGGTACCATTCATTTTCTCTGTCATGCTCCCAGATGCAGATGAAAGACTAAATTGCATGATTTTTCATAGGCAATGCATTCATATCAAGTCAACTTTGTCAGAATCAGCTGCTCTTAAGTCTTCACAGTTGTTTCAATGCTACTAGTACAGTTGCAAAGGTGTCGAGATTTCACAGTGTGTAACTGTTTGCCCTGAAATTTTTGGCAGATTATTGCATGATTATCTAAACCAGCAACTTGGGCCTGATAAAAATCAGTGTGGAGTCATGGCAGCTAGTCACTCCCATTCATCATGAAGGTGATGATCTGATGCTCTGTGAGTGACACTCATAGGGTTATGACTGTATATTCATTCTAGTTGTGTGAGTTACAGTTTTTCTGGAATTGACACAAGAATTTAGTACCTTAAAAGTGTTATTCCCTTCAATCAAATAGAAAAGTGCAATGTTCATGCCAACGCTTTTCTTTGTGTGGCTTGGAAGTTCCATGAAAGCCCGCATCAAGCCTCATTTTATGCCAGGTTCAATTCTTTCAAATTGACTGAGCTCCTCCAGATAATTTGCACCCTCATTGCCACAGTCTCACAACTCTGAGTGGAGTTTCTCTTCTTCCTTGTTCCCAGTTTGGTTCTTTCTTTCTTGTCACCTTTATAGTGTTCTTGTTTATTGAGCCAGCCAGCATCATGGCTGCATGTTCCTGTTACCTCTGGACTGTAGAAACTCATTATGTTGGTCAATGTCTGACATTGACCTATATAGAGTGGGCATGTTGTGGTAACTAGTCAATAGGAGTTGCTATTTATGGTTGAAGTTCAGTTGGTTTCTTCTCTGCAATCTAATAGATACACCTTAGAGATTTCTAGGTGTGATTCTGGTATGCATTTCTAGATCTCCTACATTTTGATCCTCCCTTGATGTTGTGTCATATTGCAGGAAGTATGCAGATCTTTTGCCTCTGTATAGAGAGGTATGCCTCTTGGACCCTTGTGGAGGCCACTCTTGGCACCAACCATGATTTCAAATGTCCTATTAGAATAAATTGGGTGTTGGGCATGGTTATATATGCCTCCTTTGACATGAGACAAAGACAATGAACTGGTACGTGTTGTACTACAATCATTACTGCTATAACTGTTCGCAGGATTCAATTTGTGGATATTTGCATATATATGATGCAGGTGCAGCCCCTTTTTTGATAGAGGAGAGAACTTTTCTAATAGATGGAAATGAAGGGGATACAGGAGATGACATGATGGTTGATGATAGTGAAAACCTGATGCTTAAGCTGAAATTTCTGCCTTACAAGGTACAATCTCTCAGTCATCAATGAGTCAGTATGGAAGCTGTAAAGTTCTTTATACTGACAACCAGAGGCCTAGGGAGTTTGAAGGTTTGGTTCTGTGTGCTGACACCTAGTTATACCTTACATAGGCCTAAAATAGTTTACTACTTCTGTTTGCAGCTTCATACATTCCTCATCTGAAATGGGTTAGCAATTGTCTTCAGCAAATGATTTCCTGGTTACAAAGAGTACTATGTGAGGTGAGTGAGTGTATGGCACACATGCTCCAATTGTGAGAAAAGTTACATGAATCAGAGTAACCTAAATTCATTGCTCCTGTACTGATGTGTCAGTGAATGCTGCAATGCCAATTGACGTTCCCTTCAAAGAGGTAGTGAGTACAGTGCAACAACTCTGGGCAATTGCCAGTGATAACTTTAGAATGCAAATAGCAGTGGAAGCTGAAGAGCAATCATTCTGGACCTTCACATTTGTGGCCATTGCTTTACAGCCAAGTCTAGTGTTGCATGCACTGAAAGAGGTCTGTTTGTAGCAGAAACTCTTCCTTTTATTTCACTTGGGGAGCCTGTCAAAAGTGGTCTTTCGATTTCATAAAGCTGCTCTGAGTTCTCACTGTTGTGTGACAATCAATGTTACAAGGTCCAGAACTAGCCTTTACTTCTAGCTCACTTCAGTAATTTCCTGGTTCAGTGTTGTCTGTTCAGATAACAGCAAAATCCCCTCAGATTGGAAACTTTCTGGCTGACATGAACTACAAAGACTCACTGGGGAGAGCACATGTAGCCCTTGCACATAAGTGGGTGTTCATGGAGGAGCTGCAGTGGCAGCCATTGGAGTTCTGTGAGGTTGTCAAACTTCAGTAGAGTTAACAGCAATTCTCTTCTCTGAAAAGCTTTATGCACTGCAGGTCCACTTGGACGATCAAACAATTCAGTCTTATAACACCTGGACCCATTTGACGGTATATTCAAAACTATCTCCTATTGTGGTGTGTCTTTCATATTCTCAACTCTCATAACAAATCTGTATGGATGGTTTGTTCACCTCACCAGTGGAGGTTATGGTATATGCCATTAAGTTGGTTAGGAAAGAAAGAACTGGCAGAGAAGGCAGACCTGTAACATCATTATCTATCAGACAAAGCATTGAAAATGTGGACGTGCTGAATGGGCTTGAATTTGAGAAGGTATATCTGAACCTGGAGTTGCAGCTAAGGAAACAAACCTATTGCCAACTATGGTCTCTGGAGACCAAGCCAAACATCCGGATTTCAAACTTATCGGCCTGACAGGAGTTATCAATTTCTTCCGAGCAGTCTTTTTTTGGACACCCATGAGGCTGTTTACAAAGACTATTTTGGATTCTGAAGGCAATTAAAAAAGCAGCAAATGTGTCTAGCAGATCTATGAATGGGAGACCTGGCAGAGATATATATTACTTCTCCTTCAGTCAGAGATCATCTATAGGATGAGAAGACCCTGGGGAAATACAAGAGAAGAATTCCAGGCCCTATATGATCTTGAGAAATCAAAACATAGGGAGCAAGAGAGGGGACCTACTACAAGAGACATTAAAAGCAGTTTGTTTGGGATTGATTGCCTTCAAGCTGGCATACAAGCTGCAGATGAGCCCTGGCCACAACATTGGGTCCATATCCAACCAGGATTCATATCGTACTAATTCCAAAACAGTGGAGCAAAAGAATTGAGAAGTTGACATCCCCTCTCTTGCCACAAGTACGATGACCTTCTTCCTACTTTAATATCTGCCATCAGGAACATTGTTTTTTCAAACACACATGTTAATCTCATCAAGTTTTAGCCTTGCATAAGTCTTTGGCTGGGTTTGTATCCTGGCAGATATCATAGGTGCTGCTGGTGTGTCAATGGAAAGCTTCATATTCTATGACTCATCTCATCAATTCTTGGAAAGACACATCTTCTGTATGGCAATCAGGTCTTGAAGTCATGAAATTCAAATGTTGGTGAACAGCTTCAATAAGGACAGAAGTGCATTGTAACAAATTGTAATGTTTACTGGCTTCTACAGATATCCTCAAAATGATTCATGAGTGAGCCTGATGCATGTAGTCTGCGGTGAGTAACAAATTCAAGTGGAACTTAAGAGACTCCGGAAACAAGTCCCAATGGAAACAAGTCTTTACCAGTGTTGGGTGGCTGTCAGAAATGGAAAATGATAACTGGCAGTTCGCAGGGGGGTTCTCAGGGATATAACCATGGTTGGCAAAAATCCAGACAACCAGTTTCTGATACACAACTATGGTTCTCAAAATCTGAGAACTGATTCTCATATATAAGTACAGTTCTCAAAAAAATCTCAGAATTGGTTGGATAACCTTCTATAAAACTGCTGATTATTTTGTGCAATCCTTCAGTTCTTTGAGGCTTTTTGGAAAAACTAGATCTGGATGTTCTGAAATCGTTCAAAAGATCAAAACCAGACAGTCTTTGTTTCTCAAATTTTGAGAAAAACAGAACCCATCTTTTACTTTCAAAGTTTCTTAAAAACTGGAGCCAAAGGTTCTTTGATCTCCAAATTTCTCAAAAATCAGAACTGGAAGATATTAAAAAAATTGAGATAACCCCCCAACACTCGTCTTTAGTCTTCTATACATCAATGGTATGTGCAGTGTTGTATTGGTGTATGGTTGGTATCATCATTAATATGTGCAATGTATGATCAGTATCATGCCCTTCTAGTGTGAGTTATTAAACCCTAATATTCATACCATCCTAAACCCTAAAATGCCCTCATTTCACCCAGTTTGGTATAAACCTTGCACAACAACAATTTTTTTGAGAGCTGCAGAGATGTGAAGATATTGTCATTGCCAAAAGAATGTCATTTTAATTAAATGTTGCTACCAACGTTCATGTCAGAGGTTTTTCCAATCAACCCTAAGATTTGGTGCGATTGTTTTACAATGGTTATTGTGGTGTGGTGATCATCTCTTTTATGTGATTGTAGCACCTAAAAGGTTTGTGTTTTCTACAAGTTGCACTTTGTGCTTTGCTTTGTGCTTTTCTACAATTATCAATTCTCCATGTCACATTGTTGTACATTTCATGCAATGACCCAATTTGTCTTTGGGAGCTCCTCATTTTGTGGTGGCAGAATGTCACTCTTGTGGACTTCTCTCATTGTGCTAATGATTTGGTGGTGTTTGTAATTGGTTGAATGATTGTTTTGCGTGATGTGACCTACAAGCTTTGTGCTTAAAGTTAATGTTGTTTTCTTTGTTTATCTCACAATCACTCACACAACCATCAGCAAGTTCTATTCACAAGGTCGATATCATAATGCAAATGTAGCTCCTCCTTCCTTGCTACTAGCTAATTACAATCCTTCTCAATGTTAAGAAAACCCTAACCTTGTGTTTTGCATATTTGCTATGTTATTGCATATTGGTCAACCTTTTCTTTTGTTGCATGTTTGAAACCAAAAGTTTTGGAAAGCAACAAACCTTGCTAAGAATATGTATGATTATCTAGGGGGTTGATGGGGATGAGGATGGGGAAACAAGGCTTTCAAGCAAGTCCATTCTTCAACCTAAAAGTACCATCAAAGTGGTCCATGTTGCAAAGATTGAAGCTTTTTGGAAGCTTTTGCTTGTAATGGGTGTTCCAACAAAAACTAGAGCTTTTGGTTTCCATTCCATTGTTCAACAATAATTTGGGCCTTTTTTTGTTTTCAATACACTTGGCTAGGAAGTTGATGTGAAAGCTATCCTTGAGTCATGTGATGTATTTTGCATCACTCCACAAAACATGTCATAGTAAGCTCCTAGATTAACATCACCAAATTTCACAAGGGTATTTTATGGAAGAAACATGTGTAGAATGGGCATGTTGATATGGTGTGATACAAATCTAAGGAGGTTCCAACAACTAATCAAGTGGCAAATCCTAGATGTCATAATAGGAAAAAACATTAAGTGGTAAACCCTTCTACCATAACCTAGTATTTGGAAAATGAGAGTCCTTAAAAGAATAATGATCAAAATGAAATTCAACATGAAGCGTCTTTAAAAGAAGCATAATATTTTTGCAAAAGACTAACACTTGGACTAAGAAGTTCAAGAAAGGTAGGCAGGAATGGGACCTTGCATGTGTTGAAAATGGTTTACAAAAAAATTGAAATCCATATTCAGGACTCATTTTTGTCAAAAGTAATATTTTTATAATAGACTTCAAAATATGTTGATGCCATTAACATGTGTTATGGTTGATAGTTGTTACATAACTTTGATCTTAACAAACCTATATTAAATCCAATTATGCCCAATGATTCATTGTTTGGGGCTCTTGCTTCACATGAAAAAAAAACAAATGAAGGTGTGATATTATCAAAGTCATTTTTGTATTGTCACATTGATGCATATGTTGAGGTTGTAATGTTTCTTTTATTGTGGTGGAAAAAACATGAAAAGAAATTTCCAAATGTTGAATTCTTGGCCCAACAAATTTTTTGCATTCTTAATTCAGAAATTGAGACCAAAACATATCTTTAACATTTGTGGTGTGATAACAACTTTGTTTGAAATGTTAGGTTAGTGTAGAGAACCTTGACAAATTAATCATGATACAAAAGATTTGGCCAAATGATGTTTGATGTGATTGTCCTATTATAAACAAGGGTGTTGAGGATTTTCTCATAGTTAAATATGCAACCTTAAAGGAGCACAAAGACAAGCTTTAAAAGAATGGCTTTTATGAGGACTTATGCGTAACAATGATGTTAATTTCAAAAAAAAACATAGTAGTGTAAGGTAACATGGTGTGCAACTTGTAACATGCTATATATTATTTTCTTGGATATTGAATGTTTATTCTAAATAGATTAATCATGTATTAATGAAAAAAATCTACTAGATATTTATACATGTTAATTATTATATGACAATTAATATACCATTTGAAATAATACATATTCATATGAATATTGGCATTTGGTGTTTCCTTTCATATATAGAACAATTTTTTTTATTCATAATTCTAAAATATGATTATTCATACCATTTTGGTCTTTCAAATTTCTAGACCTTGTAATACTTGTGTTAGCTTAATATGTCTAAATGGTGATACCAAATGTATAACCTTGGTTTTAACCCTACTTGTGCAATATTAACATTCACAAAAAAGGTGACATGCAAATATTGTATCTATAAATTCAAAACTAGAGTAAGGCTTAGGCTTGGAAAAACACACAAAAATGTAAGTAGACCATGAAAATTGGGAGTTAAAGCAAATTGCTTTGAAACCCCAAAAAAACAACAATTCACTTTGATTTTGTTGTAAAAAGAGATTTAAAACAAGAATGTTTTCAAAAAATGTAGCCTCTTGGATCAACTATGTATTATTTCCCACATTGTAGAAACATCATGATTAGTATTTTTTTTTCCTACAAATTTCGTCACATTTTCAACAAATAAATTGGGGAAATCTTGGGAAATTTTTGAAAAAAAAACCTTTTATCACAACTAAAATTATATTCAATACTCAATATACCAACAAGCTCAAAATGTACTATGGAATGGTCAAGCCCCTACTCATTACTACCAAATGAACCCAACATAATGGGCAAGGGTGAAACCATTCCAATGTACTAAATTTCAAAGTGGTAACTTCAACAACTTTTGAAAAAAAACATGTTCAATAGATATTTTGATCATTATTAAAAGCATATGATCATCACCAAAAGATTATGTCGAATAATGTGGTCAAGAAAATGACATAAATTGCCACCCTAAATTTTAATGCACATGAAAAAAATTAATAACATTTCAAAATAATATTGTGTTTTCCTATTGTTGAACTAAACAATGTCCATGTCGCAACCTTACTTTGTTGCAACCCACATTTTCAACTTTGGGACTTGGGAATCTTTAAGGACTCCCGAAATTTCAAAGTTCAATTACAGGGGTCAAAACACTTCGCATTGGGGTGTTCTTTATATCATTGGAAAGTTATCAAAATGTAGATGTCGCAAATGAATTCGCATGGGCCATTTGGACATCTGCAGCACATGTTATAGCAAAAAGAAGGGTCGAGAGTCAAGCTGGCAATTTGACTCCCAACCATTAAAAGTCGAAAATCGACCTAACCCTGGTGCGTGCAAGTGGAATGCAATACACCATTGGAAAAATCTCAAGAAGAACTACAAGTTTGATTTAGAACTCATCCCAATCGGAGGTCTGAGCAAAAAGTTATGACCTTGCAAAGTCTCGGGAGTCCAAACTGGGACAATTTCGGGACTTCTCCTTGGGAGTCCCGGGACAAAAAGCCATTCGGATGTAGGTGCTGCGGAGAGACGCAGAAAATACTATATGGGGGAAGGTGGTGACTTCCCCCGAATCTGGGTCGTGGTGAGTCTTGTGAGTCCAGAGTTGCCCATGGTTTGTCCTAACACTAAAGAGGCTTTAGAAAGTGAACTAACCAACTTGTTAGTTAGTTTGATGCAGGTTCAAATGAGTAACTAAAGCTTGTCACTCTTCCTAATCCCATCTCGGAGTTTCAACATGGCCTTCTACCCCTTCTAGTGCTGAGAGCTGGGAACGTGCCTCGAATTCCTCACAATTCCACTATTTGAGTAAGTTAGACCCACCTTGGGTCTAATTAGGAACTTGGGAGCGCATCAATCCAACACACATAATAAAATTAAATCAAGAAAGTTGGCACCCATTAAACATAGAAAACCACTTCACCTATTAATAACATAATTTTTGTATTTCAACCAATGTTGGCCAATTTTTGGATTTTAAAAAAAAACCCTTAGGTTTAGGTTTATTTGTTTTGACTCTAACTTTGGGCTCGTGACCAAGGCAAGGGCATGGAAAGGTATGGGCTAAAAGTGCAACCCATGAGTCACATTCACATTCTTAAGAGTGCAAGAGAATGTGAGAGAATGAACCCATACATTCCCAAATGAACTCCCACTTTGGGAATTGGAGTCTCTATGGAATCTTGAATTTTCATAGAGTAATTTGAAATATCAAAATTCATTGGATTGAAAACTTCTTTATACCATTGGAAAATTCTTAAGACGTAATGTCTAAAATGGGTTCACATGACCCATTTGAATACTTGTAAAACACGTTATGGTTAAAAGAAGGGTCGGGAGTTAAAGTGTCAATTTGATTCTTAACCAGTAAAAGTTTAACATCGCCTTAAATTACGTGCGTGCAAGTGATGTGCCACATATCTTTGGAAAGATCTCAACAAAGACTATAACTTTGCTTTAAACCTTGTTTAAATGGAAGGTCTGCACAAGAAATTATGGGCTTCCAAAATGTCAAAGGTTTCAATTTCGGGAATTTTGGGATTCCCAATTTGGGAGTCCTAGGAAAAGTGACATTTGGGTGCAACCTTGTGGCTAGTCACAAAGAATATTATAAGGGGGAAGATGGTGATCTTTTCCCCAAATCCAAACCATGGTGAATTTTGAAAATCTGTGTATGTTTGTGACTCGTCCATGCACTAAAAATGTTTCAATTATGCACTAAACAACTTGTTGTTTGGTTTGTGTAGATCCATATGAATAATTGATCCACTTGTCACTCATCATATTCCCCATTTTGAAGCTCTAACACGCCTTTCTTACTTTTGAAATGTTATAAGTTAAGGATCATACCCCAACTCCTTTTTCAGTGTTTTCACTTTGAACTCACATTTGAATTTTTTCAAGGAATTTGGGGGTGGATTAATTATTTTTTATTAAATGGATGACTTGTTGGTTATGATGTAATCATGATTTATTTTTTAGATGAACAATCTATCACTATTAGGGTTTATAATGTGAAAAAGGAACACCATGTTTGTGTCTAAATGTAAAAAACCATCACTTGTTCATCTTTTATCATTCAATGGAAGGTGATTAATTTGTGAAAGAACGATGAAATTAGTCTAAGTTCATGGTGGTGCAACATTTTTGAGATGTGTTTTGTTGTTGTTTTGTTTTTCTTAATATTCTTTCATGGTGCATGGATGTTATTGACATTAATGATAGAGTGAAACTATGGAAGACAAAGATAAAAACAATAACATTGAGAAGCTAACTATTTTTGCATTATGTGTTATTTTCTTGGTTTTAAAACCATGATAGTTTTCAATTAAGGTTGCATTGAAAGAAGAATGACCCAAGATGCAAAGTTTTAAATTGCTTAACTATGGATTTTCAAACTATCAACTACCATAAAAGATTCTATAATTGGAAAGTTGGTGTTAATATTGGCATGGGTGGAGTTGATGGTAGGTTCTAGGGGATTATAAAGGTTAATTTATTCATGGCATTACAAGTTCAAGTTCTATATACTGATTTTGTGCAAGGGATTGGAGATTATGTACTTGGATAAGGAAAATGAATACATGTTTATGTGGAGCTCCAAATATAACTTCATTGCTTTTGAAAAATTATTTATTGTCATTGGGTTTGATTCTTAGTCTATTTGTGTAAAAAGATAGTTTTTAGGAAGTTGAAGTTATGTTTGTCAATACTTTCCTATGTTGAAATCTCTAAAGGAGAATTTGAAGTTGGTTGTTGTCAATTGTTAAAAGGAAAGGTTTGATTGTTCAAACCATAATTGCCAGGCATTCCTATGGGAGAATTTTAAACCTTTAGCGAAAGGTTGATAGACTAGGAGTAACCTTGATGCCATAGGAAAAATCAAGATAGCTTATAAAAGGATATTGAGAGTAATCTAATCCACTTCATGCTTTTAGGTTTTTGGTTTAATTTTTAAGTAATGTAGAGTTAGTTAGCAGATAGGAATCATAGAAATATAGGGTAGGCTTTGACATCATATTGATTATGAGTTGGTGTAATGTGTTTCTACTTTGGATGCATACTTATCATATACTCAGGACATGTGTGGCTAATAATTTTCAGTTTTAGCAATATCTATTTTTGGTTACATTGGGTTTGGGAATGGAGTCATTTTTTCTTGATTGACAATTTCAGATTTGATGGTTTGACTGTTGAGAAGACACATGGTTTCACATTCAAGTAGGCTCTTTGAAAATAAAATATTAATTGAAAATATAAATTTCACTCATACAACATGCATCCAAAAGGCCCATGTTTTTCTTTAGGTTGAGGGAGGAGCTATGGGGAATATATGTGGTAGTACCATTTTTTTTCTTTGGGAGAGGGGCATTCAAGACGGCCTTTTTTCTTTCTTTTTTTGGAAGGGGAGAGGAATAAGGAATTGTTGGGATACGGAAAGTACTAATTTTTTTTCTTTTGTGAAAGGGGGGATGGAAATGTGGGCATATGGAACAAACTTGCAATCTAGATGAGCCCCCTATCTTGGAAGTGATAAATAAGCTCTAAAATCAGGTGCCTCTCCCATCTCCTTGCTTGAAACTGTAATCTGTAGATCTGCTGCTGCAAATTTTGCCCTGATGGAGAGCACATCTTATTAAGATGATAACAGGACACTGGACAAAAGAGGGGACTAAACTATTTTGTCATTTAAAAGCAAGTCTTGCAAGAAGAAAATCATGCAAACCTTTGAACCCAACCCATACCCAGTTTCAGCTCACTTAACCGTTACACTCAGTTTGGGGATGAAACCAGGATTACAAGGTCGAACTAGGGCCCAAAGAAAGGGTGAATTTAAAGATAACCTCTAAATATTGCACCCACCAAACAGAAAAAACTGTCATCTACAACTTTTCAGGTCCCATAACTTTTCGCTGCTACATGTGCTCATGAAGAGCTTCCCAAATTCACCATCAGTCCGCCACATAAAGGATCTACTGCACAGAATAGTAGGACCAGACTACACTGGACCCATGCCCTGCTGATTGTCGTCATTATAAATAACAAGCCTCTTGGCCTGCATGGACAACTGGAACCGCTGTTGGGAGATCAAGGAGATCCGAGTTACAGGAGCTCCACCGCCCCACTTCCTATTCGAGCATGTACTCTTGCCATCAACAAGCAACATAGAGTCTTATTTATTTCCCCATGACAACCCACAAACATGAAAAATTGAACAATATAAAGTGAGAGACTACCTATTTAAAGGCCACCATCTACACCAGCCCTCATGGCAAACCAATTAAAAGCAATCATTTTTTGAATATTCACCATTTTACTATCCTAATATCTTGTGCAAATGCTCCACCCACACCACCTATTTGGGTGTCTACGGATGCTTACCATATCCAACATAGAGTCTTATTTATTTCCTCATGCCCACCATACACATGAGAAATTGAAAAACATAAAGTGAGAGACTCTTTAAAGGCAACCAAGGCTAACCCTTATGGCAAACCAATTAAAAGCAGTCATTTTTTTGGAATTGGCCCTCTTTTACAATCTCCATTTCTTGTGTAAATGCTTCACTCACAACACCTATTTGGCCATCTATCAATATTTATTTCCCCATGCTCACCCATTAGAAGGTGAGAGAGTATTTAAAGGTCAGGAACTAGGCCAACTATTATGGCACGCCAATGAAAAGCAGACTTTGATTAAAAACACAAGTCTTTCAGATTCATTGTATCTGGTGGGACTTTAGAGCTTCAGAACTCATTTTTTCACACTAGTTAATGACTGTACTTCATTCATAGTACACTGTAAGTCTTTTGACTTGTGGAATATTTCAAAATTTAGAGGGCTAAAACTCAGTTGTACACTATTTAATGGCTGTACTTCATGCCAAAGTACACTTCGCAGGTCGATTTTACTGCTGCCCTGTGGAGGGTACTAGATTAGCTACAGTAACAGCGTTTTGTAAGCAGCTGCTGGCAACTACTTCCAATTGTGGAAATGTCTCCAAGAGCTGCTGCACTCGACTGCTTCCATGGTTGAAAAGGGTCTGGAAAGGTGCAGTTCGATTTTTGAATAGTACTTAGCCTGCAGCGTCCTAATGAACTTTGCTTAGACTCATGAGAGAACTGGGTAAGGTAGATTTGCTGTGGGATCAGATCTTGTAAGGAAAAACAATCTCAGAACTGCCTTGGCTTGTCATGTTAAACTAAAAACTATGCTAAACTATGCTTGTCATGTTAAACTAAGACTATGCTAAACTAATCAGAGAGTTTAGTGTTCATTAACAGTGAATTTCTTCCTCTCACCTCTCTGGGAAAATCGACTTATTAACGTTTATTTTCACATAGGATACTTTTGTTGGGGCTAACCAGCACCCAACAACACACGATCCACACTGGATGTCCATTATGACTTAGCTATGCGAGTGGATGAACCTCAACTGAAGTTATATCACCTTGGTACCCAATGGCCAGGGCAAACTAATGACCCCCACATTGAGATCACGGTAAAAACCCCAAAACCCATGTACATGGCCATATTAGGCCCCTAAAATAATAGACTTGGACTCAGGGGCCCTGGCTTAGTCTATAGAGATATATTTGTAAAAATTTAAACGGGCTTTGGGGTTTTTACCATGATCCCAATGTGAGGGGGTCAATTTGCAATGCTCTAAGAAGTAGGTCATATTATAGGTAGATAGGTCCAAAAATAGGTGATTACTAAATAGATAAGTAAGTGGTTTTTTAGTTTTTGCATAGGAAAAGGCTGTTTTTACTACCTACTAACAAACCACAAAGTTGAACAGGAAGCTTATTCAGTAATAACTCTGCCTAGCTTTATGGCAGGTTCAAACTAATAACCTCCCTTGCTGGAATTTATTCTTTTCTTATATATTAAAAAAATTAGAAAAATTAGTCAAATTTAAACTAGACAAACTAAATCTTTCCAAAATTTTCCCAATTTCTTTGTTGAAAAATGAATTCTTTACATTTGGAGTGGGCTAAATCCCATGTACTTTTGCTTAGGTTCCCTGAGCGTAACCAATTCTCCAAGCTGAGAGAGTGGATTAACGTCTTGTGTTGTTTTCAAAATACTTAATGCATTGTAAGAAACCTCCATCTGTGCTTCACATGATAACAGGCTTTTTCACTCAGGTTCTGCCCTTTGGATGGGCAGTGCCTCACTTTACACATAATAATACTTTAGATGGTGTATGTTTGGTTTCGGTACTAAGTGGTTTCCTTTGCCTCCTTGTGGCCCACCTCTTGTGGGCTGTTTGCTGGCCTGGACTTTGGTCCTTGCCCCTTGTTTCTTTTTCTCTCCATTTCTTGGGTACTTTCTTTTGATGAAGTTTGCCAGGGTTTCATCATCTTTAGATGTCATTCACACATTTGCTCAAGTTTGAGCCAAAATTTTATGCCCAACTCTTAACACCAACGCATTGTCTCTCTCACTCTATAGGCATAGCAACAAAAAGAAAAAAAATAAACTGAGCTTACAGCCAACGGTCAAGCTAGCTGGGAGCAAGAAACCAACAAAAAAAGCTGTTTCCTGACCACTTTATTGGTCATCCATCATGGTATCAGCCACAGTGAACTAGCACCCACCAGCACACTGTCCACTGGATGCCTGTTATTACTCAGTTGTGGATGAACTTCAACTGAGTTAACATTTGGTTTCACCTTAGTAACCAATTCTGTAAGGAAATAAGTCTCATATATAGGTAGTTACGTAGGAAAATAGATAACTATTTAACTATTATACATAGGTAAAGCCCCTTGTTCTACCTACTAACTAACAACCTGCAAGTAGGTTGTTAGTTAGTAGGTAGGTAGGAAAAAAAAAAAACAACTGAGCTAATCACCATGGTTAGATAGGGAACTGGGACCCAACAGAAAACTGTTTTATGACCACTGAACATTCATCCTTCATGGTGCACTGGTGGGCACAGCTGGTTCACTCTCCTGGGTCCTTTTCTGGGGGCAATCTGCCAACAAGCATGGGGAAGAAGCTGGCGGCAAAGCTATCTGTGCATGTCCTATGGGTCTAGTATGATAAAGAGGAGATGACAGAAGTTTTTTACAATAATTGTCAGTTGGCGTTACGTGATCTGTTGATTGGGAATTGTGCGTCACCTTAACTGGGGGGGGTGGAGACGATGGGCTCGGGGTGGCGTCGAGACGGGACGGTGTTACCTTCGTTCCGATGTGCATAATTAAACAACCTCTTCCAATTCATTTTCAAACGAGCAACAGGCCATCAGCCTTCGTGTGCGTTCTCTCTTCCTCTCCGTCTCCCTGATCTTTCGTACTTAACAAGAGATAGTATACGTGCATTGCAATGTTATTGGCGAGCTTTTTGCCTAACTTCGTTCAGTAGCATGCAGCATTATCTAGCTTGAATTTCTCATTTTGCCGATCCTTTTTCATATTAGTACAGTATGATCATAGTGCGTTGAAGCTTGACGTATTTGTTATTTGTGTTGAGTCCAAAGTTTAAACTAATTAGTTGCACTCCGTCACCCTTTGAGCTGCACCGCTGCGTTACAAGTCTGATCCCTTGAGCCTGCTTTTCTGTGGTTGCGCAGGTGAGCTGTTTGGAAGTTGAGCTTGTGTCTGTTGATCACGCTAGAGGAATATATATTGCTGCGTACTGTTACAGGTGAGATATCGCCCTTCGCTCATCGGCTTTCTGGCTTCTAGATTGACGTAGCTGCATGTCTACACTATACTCTGGTTCTAACAGTCTTGGTTATTTTCTTCATTGTCCGGTGGTGTCTCATCATCAGCTTCCGCCTTCTAGATCATTGGCGTAGCATGTATACCCGGTACTCTGGTTCTAACAATCAGGAATCGCTGCTTTCTCACGCCAAGTTCTGCACAAGAATAGAGTGTTATTGGATTACCAAAGCTTGCGTAGAAGTCAAGTTGAATCTTTTCGTGAGAAATGGATTGTGGAAGAATGGCAGGCTAATTTGAAATGGTGAAATGCAGGCACTTCAAGGATGGCAATGGAACGTCGCGTTCTGCACATGATTTTGTTCCTCGCTGTTCTTCTAGTTGCAGCGGCGAGTGCCGCAACTGCTCGTGATTTGCTCCAAATTGAAGTAGCTGACCCAGAGTCTCAGCCATCGACTCTCCACCCTGGCGTGTTCGACGACGATGAATTCAAGAAGCAGCAACTTGCCGAGGGGACGCATTCAGAAGTAAGTGACGAGGGGAAGAGCGTCGAGGACAACAACTCGGACGAAGAAGAGCTTGCCGAGGATAATGATGATGATGATGGCTTCAACGATGAGGATAAGAAGACTAACCATCACTCCAAACCGCCCAAGAAAACTAATCATCACCCCAAGCCCCCCAAGAAAACACACCATCACAAGAAAGGTAAGTATGCTGCCGACGACAGCAACAGCAACGATGAGACAGAGGACGCCAATCCGTAAGCAGCTTCTGCTGACAATGTAGCAGCGCATCTTGACAGAAGTCTCACCTGAAACATCAAGACTGAACTGCTATGGGGGACCGGGAGTTTTGCTGCAGGCTAGCTGGAGAAACAGTTGTTTGCCTAGCCTTGGACGCTAGCTAAATGTGAAAAGGCTCTTCTTTTCATCGGGGCAATCTTGGGACTTAGCTCTTCTTCTACTGCTATTGCTACTATATGAGTTTAAATACTTTGTGATGCAAGGCTTTGTGACACAGCAACAATTATCTAAGTGGGCTGATGGAACTTCTGTGTTGTGTAACTTAACTTGCAGTAAAGAATGGGGGGTTTATAAAGGTCTTTGTCTTCGTGATGCCATGGTGTTTCTGAGGTTTTGCCTTGTGAACTGAGTTCGGCCGTCCAGGGCAGAAGCCACCAACAACAGTGCCTTCGCTTATATGTAAAGCACCTGTCCTTGGGCCTTACCATACACAACAAGGTTGCTCTAAATGATGTTTTGACAACCTTGGTGGATGTTGTATCTTCTATCGGGCTACATCGGAGAGTAGCAGCAGATTTGAGTCTAAATTCTTCAGCTGTGATTTGACCCTCACTCCACACTGATCTTTGAAACTTAAGTTGTCCTGACAGTGAGAACTTGTACTAGTAAGCATTAATTATTTGAATTATTTTGTCAAAACTTAAAGCGACGTTATCACATTCGGCAAAATCTTAGGTTGTATTGAAGAGGTCTTTTGAATTAATTACTTGTGGCCTAAATTTCAGAAATTCTGCAAAAACTGAAGCCACATCCCAGTCCCTTTTCAATGTGACTATCTGAACTGAGATGTGGAGAATCACTTAATACTAACTATATAATTGGATATGAATTCATGTTGACTGGTCCTAGTATCTAGACTTTATTAGCACTTTTATTGGTCTTGCTTACTAATGCAGGGATATTGTGTTTAGACTCATTATAAACACATACATACATTATAGTATAGTTTAGTGGATTTTGACCCCTAAGTAGTAGGTTTATTCTTATATGAGGATTTTTGAAAGATGATATGTTGGCTTGTATTGAAACTTGAGATTAGTTATAGAGTTATAATGTCTTGAAGGATTTTTGTTTCTTTTAGAGGATTTTTTTGAAGATTATATTTTTGCATGGTGAGGTTTCTACGTTTCCATAATTCTTCTTTTACGTTAAGCTACTTTTTAATGGAAATGGCAAGGCCACAATGTGACACACCCCTTGTTTATGTAGTAGACATGAAACAGTATGTTCGGCCAATATTGGAACATAGAACCATATATATTGCTTAGCCAAGGTATACTAGTCATATCTTTATATCCAATATCAATTTAATATACGGCCTTTAAACTTTACGTATATTTGTAAGTGCAATTACAGAAACCAAGTTGATGATGAATTTGTTCCGTTTCAACGTGGAATGCTGCAACAAGTTCAGATTAGATTAAAGCCATCCTCATTGTTTTTCAACTCAACTTAGATTTTATTCTAAGAAATTATTAAGCACAACTGTAGTTAGTACATGTCACATACTGGATCAGCTAACCTGTTGTGATGAGTTGACAGTTTTCTTTTTTTCCAATCTTGTGATGATGTAGCGAAACTGGCAACCATTCACAGGAAGATTTAGCCAAATCTGGCTATATATTAGATTTTCATATTTTAAGAACCTTTTCTATTTCGCCTACCTGGCAAGTCAGGGCTAGTTCTTTCACAAGAATCCTTTCATCTGTCAAAATCATATTTTCCTCCAAAAAAAACACACTGATGTAACTAGTTGCTAGAGACAATCTAACCCCTGGTCTTGGAATGAAATGAAGCACCCTAAGTGCAGGTCCATCAGCAATTGGAAAATACCCTGTACACTGTACTTTGGATGAAGTACATGCTTCAAATACTGTGAAAATAGGTTTAGAGTCTTGGACCTGTAAATGTTCATGCAATACAGTGACCTGATCTACAACACCCAGTAGAGACTTTTTTTTTTCAAATCGGTCAACCAAATGTATTGATTGGCTGAGGTGGTGGCTTTTAAATAATATCGCACTTTAGACTGTCTAATTTTTTTTTTCATGTGTACGGGTAGGGTTTTGAAGACAATCAACACGGTATGCTGGATGCAATAAACCCTAGTACAGGCCCCAGTACAGGGGTGTGGGTGGACCTGCTCTGATAATATCAAGAAATGTCATTGATTGGATTAATTGTGACATATGCATCAATCAGACTGTAATCTAAACACAATTGAATCCGTGGGGCCTAGTAAAGATTGCACATCAATACTCTCTACTCAAAAGAAAAGCTGGGGTGAGACAAAAAACAGAATGACATAAACCATATATGTATATGCTTCAAAACAGCACCCCAGAAAAGAGTGGAGAACTAAACTTATCACAAATTCAAATATAGTTATATATGCAATCAACTTTGACATAATTTAGAAGTACTTGAGACAAGTGATGATGGCTGTGACTGGAAACCTATGCTGCAAATCCAGACATGAAAAACCTGATCAGAGCACCGACACAGCCTGAAAACATATGCTGCAAATCTGGATGGAAAAAACCTGATCAGAGCACAGAGTTGAGGCATCACTTGCACAACTGTGACGGCTATGACGTCCCTCCTCTGAATGCACAATTCTGACATAAAACACAGAGAAGCATGGATCTGTGAGACTTTTGGGGCATATGAGATAAAATTTGAATCCTTTTCACAATGATTTAAAAGTACAGAGTACACACTAAGGAATGTATACAAAACTGTGCAGCAAAAATTCCTCCTTGAAAGAGACCTTCAAACAAATGTAATTAATTCTCTGTGGAAATGTGGATTATAACCTAACCAGCACCCAGCAATGCTCCATCCAGTGGAAACTCATTACGACCCAGTCATGGATGAACCACAACCAAGTTACCAAGGTTCCATCATCCTTAGTAATCTACTGTCTCAAACGTCTCATACTCCTCTGACATTACCTATGTAAGTGGGTGGGTATCATAGGTAAGTCGCCTGGGAATGTAAGTGATTACTATGTAGGTAGGCAAGCAGGTAAGGCACTTAATGACTTCTAGTTTGGTAGATGGATGTGCACAGTTAATCAAAACAGTTAGCTACAGCACAAGAATCAAATGAAAAAAGGTTTCATGTCCACACACCATCCATCTACATAGTTTGTTTGTGGGTGAAGAAGGTTCACTCTAGCCATGAAATGCAGACTTCACTTCACTGCAAAGAGGATTATATAAAACCAGAAATGCAAAAGCAAAGAGAAACAACCATGAAATACTGATTAGCTATTAAAATAAACTACTACTTGCACTCATTAAGAATGGACATTTGTTTAGGGTTAACCCAAAATCATACCCTTTCATACTCTAAGGGTTGCGTTTGGAAGACTAGTTCATCTTCTTTGTTTTCACAATCATCCATACCTGAAATCTACAAAGACCATTATGACCTTTACAATGTGTCGAAGTAAGTCATAACAACAACAAAGTAAATTACAACCATAAACAAAAAGCCTGAAAGGAAAAGGAAAGGAAAGAATGAAAAGGTCCTTTAAGAAGAGCTATTCAAGATGTCATGATTTTGTGAATTGGAAGTCTTGATCTGTTCACATAATTTTAACATCCACCCTCTCACTATTTTTCTTCATCTTTGTTAGCAAAGAACTGGTAGATTCAAATGGGAGGATCACATGTTTCAAATTGCTAACAGCTTTCTAGATATAGCATAAGATTATGACATTCCCTAGAAGTCTCTGAAACCAAATCCCAAGTTTCCAAGGAAAGGATTTCTTTAGTTTTCATTCACACATGATTTAGTTGGTTGGAAATGAAAATGAGACCAAGGGCTTATTGTTTGGATGTGAAATGCAATTGCTTTTGTGCAGGAATTCGCAGGGAAGAGCTTTTGTTTAACCATCAAATAATGAGGCTTTTCCATTGTCAGTTTGCATTTGAAGGCTAGTGGATGGATGAGATGCCATGACAACCCACAGACATCATCAGTTTCCAACATTGGGTCTTTGGTAAGGATATAATAATCCACTCAAAATTTCATTACACAATCTCAGTCATGTCATGGGTTTCTCTCACATTTCCAGAAGCAATGGGAAGACTCATGGAATTGGCTAGCACTCATGAGACTCACCTGATGAAAAACATCAATAATATCACAATTCAAGCTGCAACAAGTTTCTGAGGATGATGGATGATGGATGTAAGATACTGAAGGGACACAATGGAATATCAACAAGTTACTCAGTAGCATCATATGGCATCAATACTGCTTAGTCCACCCCAAGAAGAATACAGCCAAAGCCAACCCACTGAAACCATTGCAAGCCCCTCATAGACTTCATGTACTCCAGTAAGGAGATCTAAGGGTTCAACACTGATGGCAATGAGTTGTAGAAGGAGGGCAGTGCAAGTCTTCGTAGCACAAATTTCCATAGTGCACTGATATATTCCTTGTCTTGGAAGTGCTGGGTAAATAGCATCATTCATGCTGCAGGACAGAACCTGCATGCCACCCATTAAACTATCAGCACATTTCAATCTGCACAAATGCCAGACTCAACCAATGCAGTTCATAGCACAAAGTTGAAGAAAAACGCAAACAAAACAAGTATTGATTGAAAAACTCCATGTGATGATGCACTATATGACATAACCTTCAAGTGATGATCATACACTATTAATAAGATCATTTTTGACTCTGAATTTACATGACCAGGTTTTGTTTTGATGTCCACCGAAATCAGCTATACAAACATTCAAACTGTACCTAGGAAAAACAAGGTTAACAGTTTACAGGCATAATAAGGAATTTCCCATGGACCCAAAGTATGGAAGCAGTCCATGGTAGGCTTGTCCCATACCCAGCCATTAACCAATAAACTGAACAAACTTAAGGTTCCCTGCTCTAAAAGAGCGCAGGCAAGGCTGTCATACAACCCATACAATTGCCCTCTCACAATACATGTCAAGTCCCAGTTCTTTGCCCTATCTGGATACCAAGTACAGGATCAGAGATTCACATGACATCAGTGAGATGTATATATCTCATAAGAACCAAGAATTCTCCATTCTCACAATTAAGAAAAGGAAAAACAAGGTTAAGAGTTTACAGTACAAAGGACCATAAAACAAATACCAAACAAGGACAAAAAACCAAAATAAAAACGCTTTCAGTATGAATAACAGTGACAGTCACATGGCTGTTCAGGGACCATCAACAGTCACATCAGCGAGATATATAGCATACAAAACCACTGGTGACTCCAGCTGACCAAAATTCTTTATGGCCAACTCATACTGAACATCTGCTCCAATATAAATCTTGGGACAGTGGCAATTATATTCCATTGATTTCCTGCTTGCACACTATTCCTTGTACTAGCTGTGGCATAGTAGATGGACTTTGTCAAATAAGACCTCATACTATGACAGAGTGTCAGCACATATACATTCCAATGCTGACATTGCAACACACAACAAAAAAACTAGAAAACCCCTTACTCCAAACCCAAGCTGGATAACTAGGTACTGTGAAATAAATGTGGAAATACATCCCTCATATAGTTTTGTAAAGTAGCCAGTGTCAACAAATCACACAAATGCAACAGACAGAATTTTGTGGTAGAAAAATTACACATACTATTTGGATTGATGATCATGTCATGCTTGCGCAAGGGTATACTGGAAGACATGAGTCTCAGAAAGATTTCTATGGTGTTTTTTCATCTCAGCACAGGTAACTAAGTATGGTACATGACATGTTTTTCTCATCAATGACTTTCTTCCAATTTCCAAGAGAATGAACAGTGAGATGAAACTCTTCGCATGACAGTACCATGCCAGTAAACCAAAGCTTGTAGCCAAATAACAGAGTTGCTGCTCAGCTAACCGCAACAGGATTAAGGTCTCACAGGCCACACCCATTTCAGGGGCTAGCTCTCAACCATCCACTTTCCTCATCATTGCAACAAAACCTCCATGTATCCAGGCATGCAGACACAGCAATATATATATCTTTCATAAGAATAGAGAAATCTCCATTCTCACGATGAAGAAGAAAACAGCAAGGTTAACACTTCTTCAGGAAGCCACAGAAAGAACCAGCCAAGGGGAGATACAAAACAAAACACGA
>Ga0116227_10005767_pt1 | contig 25753 bp, 13 predicted proteins | sample S1TSphgellanicum_FD_89693 | JGI IMG/M metagenome (GOLD analysis project Ga0116227, IMG submission 89693) | Host-associated microbial communities from peat moss isolated from Minnesota, USA - S1T2_Fb - Sphagnum magellanicum MG | ecosystem: Host-associated > Plants > Peat moss > Unclassified...
CATGTAGTGAAAGAGGCATATTGCCCAGCAATTTTTAGTGATACCCCAACTTTTCTGCAAGAGACTACTGGGAGACAGTCAGTGACTAAATTGATTCCCAGAAGCATGGAAGCAGCTCTCAATCAGGATTCACTTGAAGGTACCATCCTACATAAACCTGTATATCATCTGAAGCTGGTCCAGATTTCAGGTTCTACTCTTGGGTTGATCATTGCTGATGTTGTTTGTGCATCAGTTTATTGGTTGATAATTGCTATTTATTCTTCAGGCAATGCCTAGATTCTTTATCCTTGTATAAACTATATTCTCTTTGATTGGATGGACACAGAGGATATGATTCTCAGTCTACAACAGGCAAGTTGGCAAAAAGTTGATTTAACCTTTCATTCTGCCATCTGGCCATTTTTTGCTCACAGCCCAGTTGGTGTAAGCTTATCTTCCCTGTCTCAGTTTCTCTATGCAAGCTTCACCTCAAATGCTTGGCTCTAGCAGTACCTAAATTTTCTCTATTGATGCTCATATGGATAACCCTACAATTTCATAATGAAGAAGAGAATTTCAGTGACTGGGCTTGGACTGAAAGAGTAAAAACTGTGGCCACTCTGATTCGCAGTATTCAGTTTTTAACATGGAGAACTTCCAGTTCATTAAACAAGTTTGTGGGGGTTGAACCATAAAGCATCTGGTTGATGCTGAATTGAGTGATACAATATCACACCAGTGAATTTCTCTTTGAAGTGGTTTTTTGTGAATGAGTGGCAGGTGCACCATGAGTGGTTATCCGATGATGCAGCAGGAGTCATTGCACACATTATTGACATGTTCAAGAAGAATGAATGCCAAACAAGTGTTAAAACAAGTATCAGGGCCAGAACAATAACACCTACTTATCACCAGTAGTTCAATGCGGTACTCTCATTCACTTCATGAAAATGTTCCAAGTTCACATACTTGCCTTGACAGTGATGAACAGGAGCAGAGTTTATTTATGATAATCTGGATATGGAAGCGAGCTTTTGTGCATGGGATATTCTCCATGCCAACCTCATATGAGGAATTATGAATGGAGAAGAAGGTGACACTACAGGGCTACCACCCTGCACTTTGTGAAGAGTCTTTTGATAGCACCTGGCAGAGCATGGTGGCTATGGAACCCCATCAGCCAGCTTGCAACCAAGTGGTCTAAAAGCATCTTTGGGAAGATAAGTGGTTTCCGCACTAAGTGTAAGGCCTAAAAGAAATCAGGGTTGGTTTTGCACTATGCCAAACCTGAGGAAATGATGTCTTTACAGCCATGTGACACAGTTTTAGATGTTCCAAATAATCAAACACAACCCATCAAGCTGACAACTTGCACTTGATGAGCAAGGAAAGGGGTAGCTCGTTGGGGGAGGTGCGGTTGGAGGGTGTGAATATTGATCAATATGCATCAAAGTGTAGAGGTGATTGCTCCCCCATTGCTTTAAACTAATATTGTTGGGATCCATAAGTCCTATTAGGATTTATGAAGCTTTTGAGCCTAGAGCATCTGCATCCACATGTGCCTATTGGAGTGTCTACCAATGAATACCACATCCAACATAGGTCTTAAATCAGGCTCATGCTAGTCATAGACTGTATACATCCAAATGTACTGATGATTATATTGCTCCCACTAGGGGAGATCCTCTTAGGTGAGAGGTGTCCTATGTCCTCATGAGTTCATTGAACCATGCATTTACGTAAGGACTACATTGGGTCTAAAATACCTTAATTATCACATTAATATATAGTGTTAATTGTTTCCCCATCCCCTCTCCTAAACATGAAAAATTAGACTACTAAGGGGGTTTAGACCTTTGATTATCTTCCAACTTGAATGCTTATTCAAATCAATACTAATCTTCAGAGAATCAATCATATAAAATCGGGAAAAAAAAAACCTTTAACACTCACATTGCATTTTTAGGATTATCATCCCCATTATGCTTCTTCCTTCAAAATGATAAGTAGAGTGGAAATGGAGCTCTTAAGATCATTGCTGATTGAAAAAGGACCTAGAAAAGGTTGTTTTGTTGTTTTGCAATTTCAACATAATCTTTGCATGTGGAAGTGATTGTCACCCCAACTTTATTGGGGATTCAAACAAACTTTGAAGTTGGAAGATAAATAGAGGTTTGAACTATCTTTTTTTTATTTGTAAAATTTCACCAAAAAAAGAAATTAAAAAAAAATTTAATCCAAAATAAATTATTTTGGAGATTTTCAGTAGCAAATAGTGGGGGGGGGAAGTAAAAATCAATAGACTTTTATATTTGGTTTTCAATGTGTAGCCAAAATATAGAAAGATGATTAAAGATTCATACTTTATATATAGTTTATAGCCAATCTTTGTAAGGTTTATTGCCACTTCTTTTACATTTTCCTATGGACGATTGCCACTTTGGTTACAAAGCAATTTTTTTTAAAAAAACATTAGTTTGAACCCTAAACCCTAAAAGGAAGTTGAGAGATGTCACCACTTGAGTCCAATCATTACACCTGACCAATTACAATTAGTCATTTTTTTCACTAAGCCTTGCGAAAACCATTATCTCCTTTGGAAATTTACAAGTCCAAATTATAGTTGGCAAGTTTTTTTTTAAGGAGAACCTTTGATCTAATTTTGACACATTAGGTTTTTTTAGAGATTCTTTAAGTGGAGGTGTGAGCTCAAATTTCGAATTTTTTTGGTTCCAATTTTGACACTTTTTTCCAATTCAAAAGCCTTTTGAACCCAATTTGAATATGAGGTATAGTTTCATCTACACCTTATGCATTTCCCAATGCTAAAGATTGTCTAAGTACATAAAGCATTTTGCAGAAAAAAGGCCCTCTGGATGTGAGCTAAATCACATGAACCCAATCTCTAAAATGGTTAATGTCTTGAAAATGCTTTATGGAGGGTTAGGGACCTTCCTTCAGTGCTTCACAAGCTCACACCCCCTTTCAATCAAGCTTTGTCCTTGTTCACAATGACTCAAACTTGTGAAAACCCTTTAGGTGGTGCTTTACCTTATACAAAATTTGACAACAAATTAAATAGAGTTTTTCAATTAAATAAAATTATTTTTTATCTACGAATGTTTTCAAAAGAAGTTCAACTTGTCTACTTAAAGAACATATGTTCAAAAAAAAAAATCATGATTCTAATTTTGATTTCAAATCTAACAAAAAGTTATTTTCATGGTCCAGGTTCTGGTGTTAGTTCCAACAATAGGATGCACATGATGAACAACCCTCACAAAGGAGCATTATGTATAGGGGAGGCATTGCCATGAGGGCACTTCACCTTGAGAACTGAAAGCTTTACATATAGTGGAGCTTGATGTCACATGCAAAACGCAGAAATGGTAGTGCCTCATTGTTGTAACAACCAAGGAGAACAATGTTTATTTGGATTGACAACTAGAACTCCCTAAATTTATAATACCCATTTGAGTGAGGTTTCCTATAGTGTAATTCTCTCTCATGTGAGATCTTTTGTGTAGACTTCACGCGTTGGGCTAGCATGGGAATTTCTACTTGGGGGATTGGCCTGTTGGCCTGAATAACAGAAGGCTTTTGGGCCTAGGTTGTTACATTTGTAAAGCCCCTTACCAGATGGTTTCAGCCCCTTAATAATGTTCCACATGTGAGGGCATTGTGGTTGTAAGCTCTGTATACAATGGAGGGTGTTAGTTTTGTAAGCTTCCTATACCCCACTGATAGTTTAGATAATAAAAACATAGGGTAAAACTCTAAATAGGTGCTTGTTGGACAAATCTAACTCAATCCCTTAGGAACCTCTTTTTTTATTGGGGAAATTAAAATTTGAATTTTCAAAAATGAAATGATTTTTTCAAAAAAAATCAATCACTAGAAAAAACAAAGGTAAAAAAATAGTAACGATTGCCAAAAGTTTGTACTTATATTTGGTTTCAAGTGTGTAGCCAAAGAGATAAAAGGACAATTAAAGGTTTTTTTACTTTCATAACCAAATTTGGTTAAATCTTCCTTGAGGATGATTGCCACTCTTGTTACAAACAAACAAAATTTGAAAAAAAAACACAATCCATAATATAGAATTATAACCTTGGGTTAAAATTTTGACACCCAAAAAAATAAATCTTTATTTTTGAATATAATACAAATCAATACCCCCTCCACTCCCATTCCCTCTTTATTCTATCTCCAAATGAAAGAATAATTCACCTAATGTGGGACCAACTCCCCTGTTAGTCTCCACTCCAAGTGCAACTCATTCATTGAAATTGCTTTGTTGTGACAACAAAAAATGTTTGATTTTGATTTTTCAACACCAAACAATTTTAAGGAAACACAAATGTAAATAGTAAAAAATCGACCATAGAAGGAGATTTGTCGAAGAGCTTTGTTGTTTTGCGGATGGCTAAAAATAATGCACACCAACAACAACAAACGACACACACCCCATATCACAACCAATATAAAAAATCTAGCTTCTTGGAGGATGTGAAATCAAAAGACATCAACGATGTCAAAAAAAAAACTTTTGCAATATTTGTGTGATAGAAAGTTACACAAGGATGAAAATGTTGATGAAATCAAACAATGCATTATATCAAAGAAAGTTTTAGAGGTTGTGGATGATGTTGATACGACAAAGAACCTTGGAGCCTTGCAACTTCATATTCACAAGCATGCCACTAATGTAGATTGCAAGAACAAAGTACTCATAAATTGTCGAAATTGGCAAGAATTGAAAAATCATATAAAGGAGTTCACAAAAGTAGACATGGCATTATTGGAGGAAGAACAAGCAAGGGAACTTTTCATGTTCCATGCATTCAAACATGCAAATCGTGTGACAAATGATTTCAAAAACATTTCTATGGAAATTATAAACGCTTGTGGGGGCCTCCCTTTAAGCCTTGAAATATTGGGTTGTTATTTGTTTGATATTCATGATTTGGAAATATGGAAAGATGCATTGTGCGAATTGAAAGTTGGGCAAACATAACAAGGGGCTCCAACAATGAAATGCTTTGGAAAACTTTGCAAATTTCTTATGATCGCTTGATAAAAATAAAACAAGACATTTTTTGAATATTGCTTATTTTTTCATTGGTTTCAATAAAAATACATTTTGTCAAGTGTATTGGAATGCTAATGGTTTATCACATCCTATGCTTAGATTACAAAGCTTGAAAGATAAATATTCAACCAAATGGGCAGAGGATGGTAGCTTGTACATGCATGAACAATTACAAGACATGGGTCAAAATATTGCAATGGAAGTTCCAATGAGTTAATTTATATGGAAACCAAATATATCTTTGCAAAAGAATCAGGTTTGAGCAACACATGTTAATTCAATCCTATGGTGTATATATTTTCTTGAAATTTGAAATGAAACCATAAGTTTTGATTTTATTTAAAAAGATGTAATATTTTTTCATTAAAAACATGGCATTTGAATGAAAATTTGTTTTTATTGATGTTCACATTTTGTTTGTAATTTATTTGATGTGATATGTGGTGAAAATTTTAGAAGGCATTTCTCTTAAAAAATGTGAAATGTTGCCTTCATTTTCCAAAATGGTTCAAAGGAGTTTCACAACCTTAAGTTACTTGACCTAACAAAAGTCTCACCAAATATGGTGGAAAATTTCATCCAAGGTCAAGATTTGAATAACCTTTGATGGTTGAGTCTCCAAGAATGCATGATCCAAAAGTTGCCAAATAATTTGTTTAATTGTTATCACTTACAAGTATTCCATTTAATGAAATGTAATCGTTTACAAAAAAAATTTGATATTTTAAGTCATGGCCTTAATATGTCAATATCTATTGATATGAAAAAAATATTTACATCTATAAGCAAATTGAATGCACTCTTAGAATTTAACATATTAAGGTATTCAAGCTTACAAGAATTACTTACATCTATTGGCAAATTGAATGCATTCTTAGAATTTAATATATTAGGGTGTTCAAACTTGTAAGAATTACCTACATCTATTGGTCAATTGAATGCACTTCAAGAGCTTAATTATCGATGTGTTCAAGTTTACAAAAATTACCTACATCTATTGGCCAATTGACTGCACTCCAAAACCTTCATTTGAATGATTGTTCGAGCTTACAAAAATTACTTTCATCTATTGGCTGATTAAATGCACTTACAAGAATTACCTACATTTATTGGCGAATCGAATGCACTCCAAAACCTTGAGTTGTCAAGTTTCTCAAACTTGCAAAAATTACCTACACCTACTCGCCAATTGAATGCACTCCAAAACCTTCATTTATAAGGGTGTTCAAAGTTGGAAGAATTACCTACATCTATTGGCCAATTGATTGCATTACAAAACCTTCATTTGCAGGGGTACTCAAGGTTGGAAGAATTACCTACATCTATAGGTCAATTAACTACACTCCAAAACTTTCATTTGAACGATTGTTTGAGGTTGCAACAATTACTTACATCTATTGGCCAATTAAATGCTTTCCAAAACCTTAATTTGTTAAGGTTCTCAAGGTTGGAATAATTATCTACTTCTATTGGTCAATTGAATGCATTCAAAATTATTGATTTGAACAATTGTTCGAGTTTGCAAGAATTACCTACATGTATTGGCCAATTTACTGCATTCCAAAACCTTCATTTGTTCAAGTGTTCAAATCTATAAGAATTACCTACATCTACTTGCCACTTGAATGCACTCAAACACCTTAATTTGAATAATTATTCGAGGTTGTAATCATTACTTACATTTATTAGTGAATTGAGTGCATTCCAAAACCTTCATTTGTGAAAGTGTTTGAGTTTGTAAGAATTATCTACATCTATTGGCCAATTAAGTGCACTCCAAAACTTTAATTTATTAAGGTCTTCAAGTTTACAAGAATTACCTACATCTATTGGCCAATTGAGTGCATTCCAAAACCTTCATTTGTCAATGTGTTTGAGTTTGCAAGGTTTACCCACATCTATTGGCTAATTAAGTGCACTCCAAAACCTTCATTTGAACGATTATTCGAGGTTACAAAAATTACCTACATTAATTGGCTAATTGAGTGCCCTCCAAAACCTTCATTTGAACAATTGTTTAAGCTTGCAAGAATTACTTACATCTTTTGGCCAATTGAGCACATTCCAAAACCTTCATTTGAATGATTACTAGAACCTGCAAAAATTACTTACATCTATTGGCCAATTGAATGCATTTGAAAACCTTCATTTCAATGATTATTTGAACTTGCAATAATTACCTATATCTTTTGGCCAATTGAGTGTAATCCAAATACAAATCCGTATAATGTTTACAAGCAACTATTTAAGAAATGGGCCTAGGGTTTACCATGGTATAACCTTGGGTTTAGTTAATTCCTCAAACATGGTCATAATAAACTAATGATTGCACAAACACAATGTTCACAAGCATATCAAAAGTTGATAGAGAAATTTTGACTAAGCAAAAATTCTAATAAGAGTTGCCAAGTATGGACTATGGTGAACTATAGACTTGAACTTCAAACTTTGGCTAGGAATTGTGTGCTTGGACAATCTTCCTACGTGTATATTTCCTTTTCATGACTATTTGTTGTTCCTTCACCCAAAAAGGGAAAAAAATACACACACTATAACCTTGTGGCCATGAACAAGATTTGGATTAATCCAAGGTTATATAGTGTCAATTCAAAGATTTTATAATTAAATATAATTATACTTTATGATTTATATATTATAAAGAAACTATATATATATATATATAATTCTCAAGCATCTACAATGGTAGAGAATGTAATATTATCCTTGCTACCAACCCCTAGGGTAAGGTGTGAGTTTTTTTCCAAAAAAGTTAAGAATTAAAATCTCATTGGTTTGTCCAATGATCCATCACAACAAGGGATTTCTAAATTCTCCCTTTAAGCTCCCTTGTTTTTGGAATATTTTATATATCTCTCTAGTCCCCTTCCTCCCACTTTCCTCTTTCCCTCTCATTTTTCATCACTTGTGTATATATCACAAAAACCAAGCTCTTTTGGATCATAATTAATTGGACTAAATTACTCTGCTCATGGGGTGGTGGACCCAAAACCAATTGGCAAGAACAAATAAATGAATAAATGGGGTTGGATTAGTAGGAAATCTGCCCAAAAGATTATGGTGGGGTTGGACATGCCATCATCATTATCTAATGAAAATCTTCAAATGGTTTGTTTAGTTCACCAACTTTCTTTGGGTGGGGACTAACGGACTTGCCCTACATTATTACTAATTGGAAAAAAGCTTATAGGTGGGGAAAACAAGGCCATCCTTCCCACAGACCATGAGATTAGTACATATGTACGTGAAATTAACTTATAATTGAAACTTTTTGTGAATGAAGTTAGAGTGGAAGATGTTATGGACCATCCCCCTTTACTTTCTCTTTTACAGATTGTTAAGGTTTTTTCTATTCTTCTTAAATTTGGGATTTTTTATTTGCTAAATCTTCTAATTATGGTTTAAATGATATCAACAGGTTGTTTTAGATCAATAGTTTGTGGAAATCGAATATAGATGTTTTTCCCAAACGCAAAAGCAAAATTGAATTTAATCTTTCATAGTAAATTGAAAAAATAAAATGTCAAAGTTCTAAGTGAACATGTTCATAAACCAAAAATAATAGCTAGAAGCAATTTCCAAAAATTAAAAGAAGAAAGAAGTTGCAAAGGTTGAAAAGTTCACCAGAAGTTTCAAAAAGACCGTTATTTATCCTTCAATCCTTCTATTCATACCAAACGTAATATTGTTTTAAAATAAATAATCATTAACTCATAAAACTTTTAATTTAAACTACTATAACTACTTGTCACAATTTCAAACCAACTTGTTATTGTCAACAACTAGTTACTGTAACAGACTTTACTTACTAGTTTACTTAACCCACTGGTTACCCTAACACATGTTATGGTTATTTCAACAGATTGGTTCACTTAAAATCTTGTTACCAAATAATAATTGAAAGTTTCAAAATCATATTGCTTCATTACTTACAAGTTGCATTAGGAGAAAAACTAAGGTTTTCAACTATGGTTTCAACTATGTTTCAACTACATTTTGAAGTTGAAAATGTCACTTCCAGCTGTAAAATGTTTTTTTCAACTCAAAATGACATTGTCAACTTCCTACCAAAATAGTTGACAATGTTGAGTTAAACCCACAACACAATTGAAGCCTACCTACACATGCCAATTTTTCAACCAACATTGAGGTGACAAGATTTTAGTTAAAAGCAACAAACCATTTTAATTGACGAAACATTTTCAACTTTTGGATGAAGTTCATCCATTAACAAACCATGAGGTCATCAAAGAATGAGTTGAAATTTTAACTACATTCTAACTAGGTCATCAAATTGTAATTTCAATTATCTTATAACTAAACCAATCAAAAAATAACCAATAGTTTGTTGCCATGTGGCCTTACATATAGTTATGTCTAGGCAAGGAATCTAAACAATAGTTTGTTGACATGTGTCCCTACCTAAAATTATGTGTCGGCTTAGGTTTAAATATGTAGGTCCACTTAGAAATAAATAGATAGGTATCTACCTACTAAGCCTACCTATTTATATAGACCTCCTTGACTTAAACTTAGGTAGGTAGGTAGGTAGGTAGGTAGGCCTAGGTAAATCAACAAACCATAGTGCTACTTAGGGTTAGGGTAGATAAATAAGCTTTAGGTAACCCTTTTTTCCACCACGTGGCTTTTAAGGTCAAACCTTTATTATTAATTTGTCTTAGGTGCCAATTTCATCTTTTGAAAACACTCAGTGCATCAACTTCATTATGTAATTTACAAACTTGGAAGCTATGACAAATAATATGGAATGAAAATTTTAGTTGCACTCTAGTTGATATTTTGTCTCAATTGTTTTGAAGAAATTTTTTTAAACCCTCTTTAGTTTGAAACCCCACATCTTTTTCATTTTAAGTCCGTTTTGAGTGATCTAAAAAGCTATGGGTGCAACAACTAATGATTCACAAGAAATTTTTAAACTCTAAATGTAATAAAGTAATGAAAAAATAGTTTAATATCAACATTTGAAACTATGATATTTCGTTTCAAATGTTTTGAAAAAAAAACTTTAAACCTTTCTAGTTTGCAACCCCATATCTTTTTCATTTTAAGTCCATTTTGAGTCATCTAAAAAACTATGGGGGTGCTAATTAGCAATTTACAATATTTCTTTGGTCTTCCAATGAAACAAAGAAATGAAAAAATAGTTTAATCTCAAATTCCAAAACTGTGATATTTTGTTTCAAATGTTTTGAAAATTTCCTTTAAACCTCTTTAGTTTGAAACCTCGTATTTTTTTCATTGTAAGTTGATTTTGAATTATTAAAAAATTATGGATGCACCAGCTAACAATGTACAATACCTCTTTGAACTTCAAATGTAGCAAAACAATGAGAAAATAGTTTAATATCAAAATTTAAAATTGTGATATGTTGTTTCAAATGTTTTGAAAAAAAAACTTTAAACATTTCTAGTTTGTAACCCCATATATTTGTCAATTTAAGTTTGTTTTGATTAACTTAAAAAGCTATGAGTGTGCCAACTAATTATTTACAAGATTTCTTTCAAATCCAAATGTAATTAAACAATGAAAAAAACATTTAATCTCAAAATTTGAAACTATTTTAACAAATCTATCACCAAATATGAACCCCCTTACACAAAACAACCCATATCCTCTTCATTATTTGACCAAATTGAGTGATTTTTGTAGCATTGGAAATGTTAAATGGAAGGATACAAGATTCATTTTAATAAAAAAAAAAAAATGTGTAAGGAGTCAACTTCCTTTGGAATTTGAAGTCTATGGTGGTAGGCCTATTTACCTTTGTTGAAATAAAGTTGTAATTTTGGATTTTAAGATTAAGTTTTTTTGTCATTATTTTGTTATATTTGGATTTGAAAAAGATTTTATAAACATTTAGTGGATACACCCATGGGTTTTTAGATCATTCAAAAGAGATTAAAAATGATAAAGATATGGGGTTTGAAATTAGAAAAGGTTTTTAATTTTTTCTTCAAAACATTGAAACAAAATATCAAATGAATTGTAACCACAATTCTTATTACATGGTATTTAGGCTTTCTTAAACTATGGTTAACCATTTGAGTTTAATTAATTATTTAATATCAATTAAAATGCAACTATAATGCACCATAAGTCTACTTATAATTTTTTTTCAAAACATTTGAAACAAAATATCACAATTTTGAATGTTGAAATAATTTTGTTGTTATTACTTTGCTACATTTGAAGGACAAAAAGATCTTGTATATCCCTAGTCATAGGTTTTTTAATCACTTAAAAAGGACTAAAAATGAAAAAAATATGGGGTTTGAAAATTAAAAGGGTTAAAGTTTTTTCTTCACAAAAATTGAAATAAAATATCACAAATCTCCTCTTCTTCTTCTTCATGTTTTCTTCCTTGTTCCTTTGCTTTTGGTATTTAAAGGAAATCTTTTAATTTTCATTTCTAATGACATAAAAATTGTTATTGATTTGGTTAAATTGTCACAACCCTAACCTTGGGCTTACGACCAAGGCAAAGGTTTGCAAAGGTGTGGGTCAAGAGTGAGCCTGGTAGTCACATTTCATGTTCTCGAGAATGTAAGAAAATGTGAGGGAATGAACCCCACACTCCCACGTGAATTCCCTCTTTGGAAGTTGGAGTCCCTATGGATTTCCAAATCTTTAAAAAGCAATTGCAAAGGTCAAAACACATTAAATTGAAAAATTCCTTTTACCATTGAAAATCTTTTGTAACCTCGATGTCTAAAATGCGCTCGCATGACCCATTTGGGCACTTAAAACATAAGTTATAGCCAAAAGAAAGGTCGTGAATCAAATTGCTAATTTGACTTCTGACCACTAAAAGTCAAAAATTTCCCTGATTTCCTTATGTGTAAATGATGTGCCACATACCATTGGAAAGCTCTTGACAAGGGCCACAACTTTGCTTTGGTTCTCACTTCAATCAGAGGTTTGCACACAAAATTATGGGCCCTCAAAGTCACGAAAGTCCCAATTTTGAAAATTTCAGGATTCCAACTTGGGAGTCCCGAGACAAAATGACATTTGAATGTTGGCCCTGTGGCTAGGCACAAAGAATAATATGAGGGGGAAGGTCGTGGTTTCCCCAAGTTCGAGTCGTGGTGAGTCTTGTGAGTTCGTGGTTGCTCATGGTTTGACCATGCACCAAAAGTGCTCCAACTATGCACTAACCAACTTGTTGTCTGGTTTATCTAAGTCCGTGTGAATAATTGACCCACTTGTCACTTGTCCTAATCCCCATCCTGGAATTCCAACACATTCCTCTACCCCCGAAATATTGCGAACCAAGGAATGTACTTCAACTCATTATCCTTCCACTATTTTCACATTTGGACTCATAGTTGAGTTTATTAAGGAGTTTGGGGGTGTGTCATAAATAATGAAAAAAATATTAAAATTTGCAGTGGTTTTTAAACTTGTGTTCAATGTTGGGTGGTTCCAAATACTTAATATCTAATTATTAATTAAATTAAAAAAGCAACTACCTATAATAATTAATTAGTTTAGTTTGGCCATTAATTATTATACATAATATTAACTAACACGGAATAATCTTCATAATTTTTTTTAAAAAATTTATTATGATGAAATTAATTTAAAATATATAACATTAATAATATTGATTATTTAAATATTTCATTAACCATAAAAATTTGGACAAATACATACATTAATCTAATAACATTATTATTTTCAAATGTTAAATTGTAATTAATTATAACCTAAACTAGTTATATTTTTATATGTTTTATAATTAATAATATTATAATATGATCCTAATTTAAATAATTAATTAATATTTCATTCTTATTAATTAATTTAACATACATGGTGCCCAAGTTTGGCTAAACTAGGGCCAACCATCTAAGGTTAATTAAATGTTTATTGTGACACCTAAAATACACTTAAAGCTAAAGCATGAGGCATTTAAACTTAACTTAGTTAGACCACCTGCCTAAGCCTTTAATGCATGCCATGTGTGCAAGTATTTAGTATTCCAAATATATATATAATGCAAAATTAAAATTAATCAGTAATTTTGTAATTTATTTAATTATTTGGAAATTACTTATAAAAATAATATAGTTATATTTTTATTTAAATTTTTCAAAAGATATTTTTTATTTTTAAAAATATAGTGGTAAAATAATTAAATAAAAATAATTAAGTTTTTAATTGACTATCTAACAAAATAAATTATTAATTAGTTGGTAATCTATGAATATTAATTATAAAATTATAAAATTTTAACTTATTAAATTAATTTATAAATACTAAATTATTTTTAATTCTTCATTCATTAATTAAATAATTTAATTTATGAATAGTTAATTATTTTAATAATTAACTATTAACTAATTAATATTTATTAGTTGTTAACCATAATTATATGATTGGGGTAATTCAACTTCTAAACGAGATGAGGCCGAATTTTTAATGGCCAACTTTCGACATATGTTGGCGAATGGCAATGAACCATTTGTTTTCCCATCACAAGTCCTACAAGTTTTCTATTCTGATAATTCTTCCAATGCATAGTGGAAGTTTATATTACATAAGGAACGACGAAGCAAATGGGTGTTCCTAGACATTTATGGGGAGTACATTGACACAAATGAATATGGAAGTGTGTTGGATGCATGAGGGGCAATGCCAAATGCACCAACCATTCCAAATAATGTTGGTGCAATATTCCTTTCTAGGGAGAAGTCATTATTAGTCAATGAATTAATGCAACTTAGCCTTGAAAGACAATCCCAAGGAAGAAATTTTAGGATGTAGACATTTGTTTCAATAAGTGAGGAAATGTCAACTTAATGTTCCACATTTTTTAACCACTCCAATACCATGCCCAATGACTTTAGACAAAAATGTTTGTGTTTTCCCACTTCTAATGTTTTGTCACATTTGGACACCATGAAAGAAAAAAATTTCCAACGAATTTAGGGTTTCTAGTGGCAATGTGCAATGTAATGAAAGTTATTGACTTCAAGATTAAAAGGTTTTCAAATTACCAAAGTTGTAAAAAAGTTGCAATTAAGTTGAACCTAAAATCAAATCAAAGATGAACTATAGTGAAAACACAAACATTATTTCATCCATCAAAAATTTCAACAATCATTCATCCATAAACAAGGTTAACCAAGACAATGAGGTGATCGACGTGATAGTGCTTAATAAATTTTGAAAATGGATCTTTCCATTATAGTTCAATTGTGAATTTATTAATTAAAAATAAAAATTAATGGTCAATTGGCAACGATGGTCAACGTCATACACTTACCAACCCAGTCAAAAAGTTGACTAAGTTGAGGTGTGAAGTAGGCCACGTGGAATTTTTTGAAATAAATATAATTATGTACTTGAAGGCAAGTTGAGTTCGAAATGCAATCGAAAATTGGTTGGTTAGAAAATGGGTTTTTTTCCTAGTGTTGGTAAAATTGTTTAGTATATATATTTGAAAAATTGGGTTAACATTACCCCCCTTGAAAACAAGATTTCGTCCTCAAAATCAATCGCCTAAAACTATTTATTTAACTCTTGTAATCAAATCATCAATAGGTTGTTCACCTATGGTATCAATAGGTTCAGCTAAAAAAACATGTTTAGATCTTGGGGTCTTAGCAACATGTGTCTTTTAATGTCATATTTGGAGTCCTGAAAACCTCAAAAGCATGATAGTGTCAATCAGAGTTACTTTTGCACCTACCCTAATATCTAGTATCATTAATGGCATGGGTTTGGGAGTGATAGGTTTTTCTAATCCTTTTACTTGAGTACTAATAGTTACAATAGGTATTTCCACATATTTTCTAGGCAAAGACAAAGTACAAGAAATAATGGCAACTTGTTCTGCTCCTCCTCTAATTGGCTTTGGCTCCTTAATGGTAGTGACAACAAGTTCATTCCGAAAACTTGTAGTTATAATTGATGTTTGCACAGGGGAAAATTTATGGGAAATAGTAATAGATTCCTTGATCAATTTTCTAGTAAGTTAGTAGTATGTATAGCCATCAAATTGTAATTGATATGCAATTAATTCATTCAAATAAACTTCTTCATTTGCATGAATTGTCTTCAAATTGTCTTCGATATGTTCTTTTGTAATTTCCTATACAATTTGCCACCATTCCTTCCATTTTGGGTTTTATTTGCTTATGTTTGGTTATGTACCTTAAGCAAGGCATTGTCTAAAAACAAAATTTCAAACTCCTTCAAACAGTTACACATGTAGGTGGTTTGAAAAAAAATTTACTCAATGATTGACGAAATGTTTCCAATTCACCTTTCAATTCTTGGATTTGTACCCAATGTTCATGGGTGATTATCCATGTCAATGTTAATTTTCGTCAATTGTTCCTTCTTTTGCAAACAAGTGTTGTCCAATTCTAAAAAATATTTTCCCATTGTACACTAATTGCTTCCATCTTGCCATAGTCCCTTGTTAATCGATCAAAATTAATTTGTAGGGCCTTTAGGTGTTATGGGTTTTAAATGAGCTTGGTTTAGTTCATTATACTCTTATTATAGAGTTTCAGCCTTCTTGATTACCCTTTTAGCTTCAACATTTTTGGCAACTGGGTGTTTATTCTCTATCTATAGTTTAAGGAGCTGGGTTTTCATAGTAGCCAAATCCTTGTCTTTATTTTGCAGGGCTTGTTTATGGCAAACCAGTTCCAGGCAACGAGCCTGGAGGTGGTTGTTGGTGTCCTTTAATAGGTTTTCAATAATATTATATTTGTTTATCAAATAGGTTTAATTGTCTATTATCTAAAGTTAAGTTAAGGCAACTAAGGCTACTTGCTTAAACAAAAGTGTAAATTGTTTCATGTTTTTGTGTTGAACATAGGCTATTGATGTCTTAAGAAAAATATAAATAGGTATAGGTTGAATTGGTTCAACAAGTTTAAATTGAACCAGTTGAACTAGTTTTATACCTATTGGTAATATGTTGTTATTTTGTTCTATAGAAATAGAAGTTTCTTGAATAAGTAAAGGTTCTTAATTTGATACTTGTTCAAAATCAAATTCATTTTGATTTTCCATGAACTGGTCATTTTTTGTCCTTATTAATTCATCGTCCTGTTACTTAATAACATCAATTTCCATGTATTCACTACCTCCCTCCATAATCCTGATTCACTGAAGAGTGTGAAGTTTTTTATTCTATGGTGAACTGGTTGGTTCTAAACTCAACCATTCTTTGGATGTTGACAGCTTAGTTCATATCTTCACCTGGTGTGACTATTGAACTAGTCATGGCGATATATTAGCTGAATGCACCAATAAACATTCACTTATGAATTGCTCCTTGGTCACAACTTCATGAAAGAGTTTTTTTTATTGTTCCATAATGACCTTTTTTTCTTCTTTTGAACAAGTTGTGGCTTTGGAAAGCCAATAAATGTATCTTCTTTTGATAATGGAAATTAATGTCATAAGCAGACTCCTATAACTTTTCCAAAGTAACAGGTTGTTACCTTCCTATTAGGTGCTAGTAACCTTGCTATAATCTGTTTCTAATCATTACTATAAATCATGATTTTCAAGAGGTTCAAATTGACTAACTTGTCATTTTGACTAATGGACATGTACATTTTGAATAAAAGCCAAGAGCTTGAATGACACATTTATGTGTTGATCGATCAATTTAACTATAATGGTTTATTTAACTATATACACATAGTTAAATTGTACAACCTTAGTCAAAATGGTTAATGGTCTTTAGTCAAGTTGAGTAATTAATCAAGATGGTTAAAGACCTTTAGTCAAAATGACCAATAGTCCTTAGTCAAGTTGAACACTTAGTCAAAATGGCCAATGATCCTTAGTAAAAATGACCGATGGTCTTGAATCAAGTTGAACATTTAATCAAGATGGTCAATGATCCTTAGTCAAAGATGACATGGTTTACTACCCTATGTATCTACCTCCTACCTATTCATCCACCTATTTATTTAGTTAATTACTTGCCCACCTATTACCCACCCACCTACCTACCTATTATTTACCTTTGACCTATTTTGTCGCAACCCTAACATTTGGTTTGTAGCTAAGTGTGAAGTCCAAGGGCTTATGAAGTCGAAAATGTGTTTAGGTGTGAAACACACTCTCACAAATGGGGGATAGTGCAAGGGTTAAAGTCCAATGACTCTCAAGTGCACTCCCATTTTGGGAGTTGCACCCGTGCGAAAGTTACGAACGTTTAGATACTTGGTTAGAAAGGTAAACAAATATCAAATTAGGCCCCCAAGACAACATTAAAAATGCCTTGAAGTGTAGATGCTTAAAGTGCCCTTGCATTGCTCATTTAAACTTGATTTGCATGAATTATGATCAAAAGAAGGGGTGAGAATCAAATTTGAAATTTGACTCCCAACCACAAATCCTTTGAAAGCATGGGTCAAATGAAGTCCGATTGGAACGTGTTATACACCATTTGAAAGATATTTTCAAGGGCTATGAGATATTATAGTCACATTTTCAAAAAATACTTGATCTAAAAAAGATATGAACGTCCAAAATTTTAGGAGAACAAAAGTCCCATTTTTGGGACTCCCACTTGGGAGTCCTAGGGAAAAGTGAGATTTGGATGTAATCCCCACAGATAAATACATAATATACTATAGGGAGGGGAGTGGTGCCTCCTCCCAAAAGTTGCAGGTCGTGTGAAGCTTATGCTTGAGGTTGTCCCTACTAAGTCCATTGCACCATTTACATTCGACTTACACTAATTGCCCTCTTTTCTTGGTTGTGCGCGTTGATCTAATCTTGAACTTTCGCTTATGAGTTCGACCTAATCCCATTCTGGAACTCTAGCTCACCCTCTTACCCCTGAAATGCTACAAGTTAAGGAGCGTGGCCCAACTTCTTTTTTTCGTTGTTTCGTTCTGGGACCCACCTTTGGGTCTCTTGAGGAGTTTGGGGGCACGTCATATTTACTTATACCTTTTCAATTACCAAGTTACATACCTACCTATATTTTTCACCTTCACACAACCTACTTCTTTACCTACTTATCCACCCATTTACGTACATAATTTTAACCACAAGGTTTAACCATTATATTTAACCATTAGGTTTAGCCAAATTTTTGTCATCAAGTTTAAATTAAATTTAACCACTAAAAATTTAACCATTATGCTTAACCATTAGATTTTGGCATTAGGTCTAACCTGAGTGGAACCATTAAGTTTGGCCAATAGGTATAACTTAAGTTTAGCCACCAAATATAGCCTACGCTTAGCGATTATGTTTAACCATTACTTTAAGTCATTAAATTTATTCATTATTTTAAATCACTAAATATAGCCATTAGGTTAACCATTATTTTAAGTCACTAAGTTTAGCAAGTAGGTTTAACCATTACTTTAAGTCATTATTTTGAGTCATTAAATTTAACCACTAAGTTTAGCCATTACATTAAATCACTAAGTTTAGTCACTAGGTTTAACCATTACTTTAAGTCATTAAGTTTAACCACTAGATTGAATTATTATGTTTAATCATTATTTTGACTCATTAAGTTTAACCACTAAGTTTAGCCATTAGGTTTAGCCATTACATTAAATCATTAAGTTTAGCCACTATTTAACCATTACATTAAGTCATTAAATTTAACCACTAAGTTTATCCATTACATTAAGTCATTAAGTTAAGCCATTATGTTTAGGCATTATTTTAAGTCATTAAGTTTAACCACTAGGTATAGCCATTACTTTAAATCATTAAGTTTAACCATTAGATTTAACTAGTACTTTAAATCATTAAATTTAGTTAATAGGTTTAACCGAATCATTAATTTTAACCATTATGTTTAGCCATTACTTTAAGTTATTAAGTTTAACCAATATTTTAAGTCATTAAGTTTAACCATTAGGTTTAGTCATTATTTTAAATCATTAAATTTAACCATTATGTTCAGCCATTACGTTTAACCTTTACTTTAAGTCATTGAGTCTAGCCACTAGGTTTAACCATTATTTCAAATCACTAAGTTTAGCCATTAGGTTTAGCCATTACTTTATGTCACTAAATTTAACCATTAAATTTGGCAAATACTTTAAATCACTAAGTTTAACCATTAGGCTTAATCAATACTTTAAGGCACTGAGTTTAGCTATAACTTTAAACCATTGATTTTAGCCATTATTTTAAGTCAATAAATTTAACCATTAAATTTAACCATTACTTTAAGTCATTGAATTTAACCACTAGGTTTAATCAATTGCTTTAAATCATTGAGTTTAACCACTAAGTTTAGCCATTATTTTAAACCATTAAGTTTAGCCAATAGTTTAAGCCATTAAGTTTAACCATTGAATTTAACCATTACTTTAAACTATTGAGTTTAGCCATTACTTTAAACCATTGAATTTAGCCATTATTTTAAATCACTAAATTTAGTCACTAGGTTTAGTCATTATTTTAAATCATTGTTTAACCACTAGGTTTAACCAATACTTTAAACCATTGAGTTTAGTCACTAAGTTTAACCATTATTTTAAGTGAATGAGTTTAGTCATTAGGTTTAGCCATTATTTTAAGTGACTAAATTTAATCACTAGGTTTAGCCATTAAGTTTAGCCAATAGTTTAAGTAATTGAGTTTAGTCATTAGGTTTAGCCATTACTATAAATCAATAAGTTTAATAACTAAGTTTAACTAATACTTTAAAACACTGAATTTAGCCATTCGGTTTAGCCATTATTTTAAATCATTAAAATTAACCATTAATTGTCACCTAGGTTTAAGCATTATGTTTAATGATGTGAATTGAACATGTGAAATAAAAAAGTTGATAAAAGTTGAATATCTTTGATGGTGTAGTCCATTAGTAAGGACTTGGTTTATCGTTGGGAAGGTTTGGGGTTCAATTCCTTATACTTACAACCTATGTGCATGTTGAGATGACTAGGGTAGGTAGGTTATGTAGGCTAGGTTAGGCTAGCAATTACCTACCTAAATGTTTTTTTTCGACCTACCTAAACCTATTTACTACCTACCTACCTACCTACTTATTAATTTTCTTTAAATAATAAAAAATGATTTTAATTTAGGTGTAAAATTGACCCAATCAAATGGTCCACTATCCATTAGTCAAATAGTTTCTCAAATAGTTAGTCATTTTGTCCATCACTCTTCTAATCAAATTGACAAGGTCCAATTTGATTGCCCAATCACGTTAGACATGTACAAAATGACTTGTTCAAATTCACAAGTCCAAATTCACAAGGTGGTTTTTTTTACACTTATCATTTTTGGGTATTTTTTGACTAAAAAACTCAATAAAAAAAAACCAAGAACTATAGTAGTGAGTGCTCCATCCACCAGGTTAGTTCTATTCATATTTGTGTCAACATAATGGAGCACTAGTTGATCTTCCCTTTGTTTGCCAAATTAAAAGTAATGGCAAAACAATTACTAAAATAAGTTAACCTTTCCTGTTGGTCAATGATTTGCAAAATTGCTACAACAAACTCAACGTGGTACTCCTCCTTCATGTGGATGACGTTCCATTATTCTTTGTTGATAAACGCATCTAGTCCAACTATGTTTTTAAAAGCAACTTGGGCCTCTTTGACCAATGCATTTGTTCCATCAATTGCTCCTTCAACACTAATACCAAATTGTTGAGCAATCAACACTTGGTCAATGGTGATCTTCTCACCACAAACAATTGTCCTCATGTGTCCATCCTTTTTAAACTCTCAGGTGTGCAAGAACTCTTCCAATAGGTTTGGTTGTGGAATTGTCTAGTGAACAACAAACAAGCCACCCAAACTGACTTGCTTTGCCCATTATCACTATTTGGACCCCATTCGAATCCATTTAACATTTTCTAAATTTCATTTGCTTCATTTGTTCACTTCCAAATCACTTTGGTAAGTGAACTACCCTCCTCCACTTGTTCCTTTCCCTTGCCATCATCATGAACTTAAACCACGCCATGGTAGGTATAACAACCGGTATGGTAGGAGAATCAATTTTTTGGTTAAAAAATCTTCCTTCAACCAATGCTGACAAAACATTTGTTGGGTGCTCAACTTGAACATGTTGTTTAACTTCTTATGTTTCTATAATCTTCTTTTCAACCTATTTTTTTCCTTATAATCATTAATTATGACATATGTAGGTGCAGGAGATAAAAAATGCCTTCGAAGGCTTCATAATGTGTCTTCGAGTCCTTCTCCCATAATAACAACACATTTTAATGCTTCAAAAATTTCTCATTTGGCATCTCTTCCTTCTCCAAAGCTTTAATTATTTTCTTGAAACATAGAAAGTGGCCTTGATGTAAGCAGTTCAATGTAAATTGCCCTAGTTATTCTAAAATCTTCTTCTATCACCTTCTATATTTCTTTTTCCTCTCCCTCTTTCTCTTCTATTTGTCTTCTTAATTTTTCCTCCCTCTTGCTTGCTTTCTCTCTCAATTGTTCCAAGGCATTCATTGCCTCATTTTGTTGTAGCAAAAGGTATAAGGAAACCTAGAATGAAAAAAATGAAAAGATGCTCTAAAAGGTACACCGATTCTTTATATTGCAACCATAGAGTGAAAAGTGGCGAAGCTTGGAGAATGATGTAACTTTTAAAGCATATTTTTTTAAGAAGTTAACACTTGTAATTAAGTTTACTGAAACATCATTACTTTGCACAAAATTAGGGCTAATTGGTAGGTTCATAATCGATTGTCTTTTCAATAGGTCATTAGTACCCATTTCAACAAATTATGGATTAATGTTTGTCCTTCTTTCAATCATGGTATTTGCTATTAAACATTTAGTGTTAAATTGAACTAGTTTTTTATCAAACATGTTACTAGAATAGTTTGTCTCAATTGGTTATTCATTCAACAACTTATTAGCTTAGGTTACCTCAATTGGTTACTTAATGAACAAGTTATCAAAATGGGTTGCCTCCATTGATTCCTTTGATAAAAAATCATTAGGCTTAGCTAAAAAAGGTTGGAATGTGCGATCTTCGACAAACCCATAAGGTTTCAACTTGTTAATGTTAATTAGTATTGGATTAAGATCAAATTTATCAATAGTCACTAATAGTATTGTATTGTTTGGTAAACAATATTGGATCTTATATGGTCCAAACCATTATCTTTGAAATTTAGGGTTATGTGTTTTGATAGCCCTAGAAACCATAAACAAAATCTCCAAATTGGTATTTTATTTCAATGTATCAATTTTAAGACCACAATGACCGGTTCCACTAGTTAGAAGCTACTAGGTCTTGTGCTATTAATTAGTCCTCTCGGAGTTTCTCTAGTTCAAACATTCGACTAGTAAACACTCTAATAAGTTTTGGATCATGATTTTGTCTTGGTTTGGATGGTAACAAGTACTCTGTAAGTAGTAATGGGTACAATCCATAAAACTACTTGGAATGGAGAATTACTAGTTGCAACCTTAAAAACAATTCTATAAGAAAATAAAATTGTGGATAAGTGCTCATCCTAATCATTTCGGTTCTCATTCACCAATTTTGTAAACAATGTACCGAAAACTTTGTTAGTAGATTTGATTAGCTTGTTCGTTCCCTTGTGGATAATAAATAGTGGAACTGGTATGTTTTAGGATAAAATGATTAGTTAAGTAACCAATAACATCATTAATGAAATGTGTACCTTGATCGGTAACAACAATTAGTGGACAACCAAACTAGGTAAGAATGTGGTCATATATGAATTTTGTAGTAACAACAGTTATGTTGGTGCATAAAGCTCTCACCTCCACCCACTTGGTAGCATAATCAATGGCAACTAAAAGGTATTAATGGCCAAAATAACAATTCGTTGGTTTAATAGGTCTAATAAAATCCAATTCCCATTTTTGGAAAGGTTTTTCAAGTAGAATAATGATTAATTTTGCCATATTTTGTGTTAACATGTTATTTGTTCATTAGCATAAGTCACATGTTTGACATAATTCATGAACATTTAAGTTCATGGTTGGCCACCAATAGTCGACATGAATAATCTTCCTCACAGTAATGTCTAAGGAACAATGTCCTCCTCCAACTCCATTATGTATTCTTGTAATATAATTGGTACTTGTTCTAATCGCAAAACATGAAAAAACTTATTATCTTGTCCAAATTTATAAAGTACTCCATCTTGTAACACAAATGGCTTAGCTCTCTTAGCCAAATACTATCGTTGTGAAGTAGTAAATCTTTCTAGTATTATCCCTTCTAACAAGTAGTCATACATGTTCTGTAACCATTTTGGCAATAATGTGAATAGGTGAACATTAGTGGGTCTAATCATGTACACCAACTAGTTCTACTTGGTTAGGTAATCTACTTAATGCATTTTCCATTAAATGGGATCTACCATGTTTATAAACAATTTTGAAGTCATACTCCAAAAATAAAAATAACCACCTGACTATTTTGCTAAAAACTTGTGGCTTGTTAACTAAATACACAAGAACCATGTGGTCAACATAAAATACAAACCAATTACCTAGTAAGGAATGTTTGAATTTGTGTAGGGCATAGACCATAGCTAAAGCTTCCCTTTTAGTAATAATATAATTCCATTCAGTTAAGTTTAATAATCTAAAGGTGTTTAAGTTGGGTTTTGGGCAAGTATGGCTTCTATTACTTGTCAAGATGCACATGTGTGAACATGAAACTCAAGTCCTAGTTTGGACTAATCAATATATGGGCTTGTACATACCGATTCTTAATCTCCTCCTAAGCTGTCTAACATTCTTTAGTCCTTTCAAAAACTTTAGATTTCTTGAGCATTCTGGTAATGGGTGACATAATAGAGGTAATTTTTTTGATAAAACGCTTATAAAACTATGCCAACCCATTGAAAACTTGGATCTGCTGGGGGTAATAGGTATGGGCATGTTTATTAAGGTTCGTGTTGAGAATTCAAGTTCAACTAGTTAAGTTTCATTAATTACTGGAGTAGGAAAGTAACTAGGTTACTTTCACAAGGTTGAATTACTTTATTTACTTATATTAGTTTAATTATTTGTGATTTGGTATTTTAGTTAAATACCTTGGTGTTGATGGTTTGGTTTTCTTTTCTTCATTACACAAGTTTGTGTGTTTCATGTGATAAGAACCTTGAAGAATTCTCAATGTTATGTTTCGTGTTGTGAGCTTCATGTTGTAGTTTCCTTTCAATAAAAATTTGTGTTTGCACTTGAATAGATCTCCTATTTATTAACATGGTATTGGAGCTTAGGTTGTTTGATGAGAAAGTTGAAAGAGATCTAGAGCTAGAAAGTTTTTAGAACTAGAGCTTGAGAGTCTCTAATAATATCATAGGAGTTTTTCAAGTGCAAAAGAGAAATGGGGAAAGGAAAGAATGTGAAGAGAAAGAAAAGAAAAGAAGTGAGAGGAGATCAACATATCAAAGGTCGTGGAAGTCAAATCTTTAAATCTAGATCTAGATCTGCTGTGAAAAGATCTTGGAGTGAAACTCACTAGATATTATAGAAGACTACAAGACGTTTCTATTATCAAATTTTCAAAAGAAAAAGATATGTTTTGTGAGAGTTATGAGCCTTTGAAAACTCTGTGCCAGATCTGGTTTTTTAGTCATATCTCCTTTTTTAATCATATCTCCTTTTTTTGAGCATTTTTGGATCTGCAACTTTGGAATCTTATAGATCATAAAAAAATATATATTTGAAAGAAATTTCATGTCATTTGGATCTATATTAAGAGAGATGCAAGCATCTAAAGTTTCAGTCTCAGTTTTGAAGTCAGTTTCTTTTGAAAGTGATAACTCTTTGTGGTCATCATCAATAGATTTGAAATTTTGAGCAGATATAGAAGACATATATCTAATGTGTCTCCCAAAATTGCAAGGAGTTTAGAGTTGCTAAGAGTGATTTGTAAGTCATTTTGTGTTCAGGTCCTAATTTGAGGTGATTTCAAGGAAGCAACAAGATCTCTCATTTTACAAAGTTAAATGAGCTGAAATTTTGAGAGATGGTAGTAAACATAGTTTTTCATGTTTCACCAAAATTTCAAATTGATCCAAGTTCATATGTGAGTGGTGTAGCTTTGTAAAGTTGTTGTGATAGAAGTTTGTTTTGAGAAGACATCAAAATAATTTTTTGAAGTGGAGCAAATACAACTTGAGAGAACTTGAAGGAAAGAGTTTGAAGATTGGGAAGCCCAAATACATTATCAAGACCTTCATACAAAAGTGTGGTATGTAATCATGTACTTAATACCATACGAAATATTATACAAAATACATACATATACGTAAAACCTATGTATAATATAAAATTTCGTATAATATTCAAAACAAACATACATATGCAAAGTCCATCTTGTTCAACCCTAACCCTAACCCTAATCCTAGAAACCTAAGGAAAGAAAACCCTAATTCTAATCCTAGAAACCCAAGGAAGGAAAAATCATTTGTGAAACCCCAAGAAGACATTGAGTGTTGCCTTGAGAAATGGCGAACGATCTTTCTCAAATTGCAATTGACACTAGAAGAAAAACATGTATTTTCAACTGCTCTTTGCGACTAAATTTTAGTCGCAAGAGACATTTTGCAACTAAAATCCTTTTAGTCGCCTAAGACAAGTTGCATGTGAAAACTAGTCGCAAATGACAAAGAGTATAAAGTCAACAAATACATTTCATCCTTTGACTCC
>Ga0116227_10005768_pt1 | contig 25751 bp, 25 predicted proteins | sample S1TSphgellanicum_FD_89693 | JGI IMG/M metagenome (GOLD analysis project Ga0116227, IMG submission 89693) | Host-associated microbial communities from peat moss isolated from Minnesota, USA - S1T2_Fb - Sphagnum magellanicum MG | ecosystem: Host-associated > Plants > Peat moss > Unclassified...
CGTTTTCTCAAGGTGCATTTCATCTATTTTCCTGGAATTCTATTTCCTGGATTTACACTTACTAGCCTTCATTTTAGCCTTTATTTGTCAAGGATTTCAATTCTCTTGGGTCATGGCTTTTTTTCCTTCATTTCATCCACCCTCTTTCCAAGTTTTCAAATTTTTTTACTTTCTATGTTCTCATTTCATCCGTTGTCGTGGTTAGACTCATATGTTTTAGAATTTCCATTTTGTTTGGCCTGCATATCATCCAATATTTAATTTTCTTATATTCCATCTCATTTTGTCCATTGTCTTTCCCAAATTAAACTTTCTTAAATGTTCCATCTTTCCCTTGGCGTACCCAATGCAATCGCGACAACATGTAAAGTTTTTTTTTTTTTTTTTGGGGGGGTCTATTCAAGAATTTAGGTTAAGAACGTGATGCACTCCCAAGTCTCGGGTTGAACCCATTTGAGGGTCCAACTATGTGTAGTTGCGGAAAGTTGGGACTTGAAGGGCGTTCCCGACTTCCAGCACTAAAAAGAGGTAGAGAGGCGTGCTAGAAGTCCCAGGATTAGACTAGGAAGATGGACTAGTAGATCAAGCACGAATCTACATCCAAAACCAACCACAAGAGGGTTAGTTCACATTCGGGGACACCCTTGGGTGTTGGGACAAGCCACGGGCAATTTGGACTACTTGACTCACCACGGCCCGGATTCGGGGGAAGCCATCACCTTCCCCCATATAGTATTCTTTGCGTCTCACCGCGGAGGCTACATCTGAATGGCTCTTTTTCCTGGGACTCCCAAGTTGGAGTCCCGAAATTGTCCCGGTTGGAGTCCCGAGACTTTGGGAACTCGTAACTCCCAACTGCCAAGTCTGATCGCAACGAGGTCTGAACCAAAGTTATAGCCCTCGTCGAGATCTTTCCAACGCCGTGTCGCACTCTCAATTCGGACGTTGGGAAGAGGTCGATTCCCGACTTTTAGTGGTCGGGAGTCAAATTGCTAGTTTGACTCCTGGCCCTTCTTTTGCCCATAACTTGGGTTGCAGATGTCCGAATGACCAATGCGAGGACATTTTCGATATTTAAGCGTCAAGACCTTTCCAATGACACCAAGAACAGCCCAATGCGAGGTGCTTTGGGCCTTGTTGTTGAACTCTAAACATTCGAGAGTCCCAGAGGACTCCAACTCCCCAACTTTGGGAGTGTTGGGCTTCACCCCCACACTTTGCCAAAGTGGGGTTGCGACAGTTTGGGTTATCAAAAAAAATTTCTAAACATTTTTAATTCCTTGACAGTAAGGCCCACTTTAGACCAGGTTCTAGGATCCAATTTCCTAAGCATCAATTTGGACTGATTCGAAGCAAATTGAATCCTTGAGTTGGACTATACCTTAATCCCTAGCCTGATTCTTAGTTGTCCAAATCAAGAAATCTCCTTTTACAACTATTTTTGGGTCCAAACCAATTGATTTTCCTTCCAAAACAGGTGCCATGTAAGTTTAGCCTCAATTTGCCACTTTTTGGTCTAGAACGTTAGTTAGTGGGATGATGCATGGATAAATTAAATAAATTAGAGCAGCCCTTTTTCCTTGCTGACTATATATATATATATATATATATAACCACTAGAAATCAAGTGTTTTTTCAGATTTTCAATAGCCATAATTTGGAAAAAAATTAATTTAAAAAATCCAGATTTGTATACATTGTTACAGTTTGTAACCAAAAAAATATGGAAGGTTGTTTAAAGAATCTTCATAGTAGAACAAGAATCCAAACCATAAAACCTCAATTTTAACATACATGATTTGTATCCCCCACAATGTTGCATGGCTCTTCAGTTTTGCATTACATTTTATCGTTAAGGTATTGTTGATTGGCATTTTGGTGCATCTAATTTCTTTACTAAATGTCAATGAAGAATTATGCATTGGCTTTGCTTTGTTGAATCATTATTGATGTTATGTTATTAAATCCTGTCACCCACTTTTGTTTGCATTTTGTTGTGATGTTTTGGTTGTGGGAGATTTGATTATATGGTCGTTCAAATTGAAGGGTCACTATTGAACGTTCAACCTCCCCCCACAGTGCCACTTCCACAAAGCATGATGGAAGGTCTCTGCAAATCTGTGAGTGGTCGTTACGCATAACAAGGCCCTTAAACATGGGCGTTACCAGAGTCCAGCGCTGCCCTTGGCTGTTGTTTTGTGTAGGTGCCTTAAGGTCACTACATATGGTAAGGCCCTCAGACAAGGGCATTACCAGAATTCGGCACTGCCTTCAGCTGAGGTTGGCAGGCACCTTATTCTGGTATTGACCCCATCTGTGGGCCTTACCTACCACTTAAAATAGCCCTCAACCACTTATTCATCATGTTTAGTGGTTTAGTGGCAAAGTTAATAATGGTTTGTGAAAGTTGCAAAATTCGCTTTGAGGTTTATATATTTTCTTTTAATCCATTGTAAATTTCAAGAAAAGGGAGTCATAAATGGAGTTGTTGACGGATGTGTGTGTGTGGGTGCATGTGTACAAAGTACAAACTAATAAGCCATGGACTTTCATTTCCTCCGGACACTAGCATAGAAGAGTGCAGGAGAAACCCCTTGCCCCAAGATGCCCGAAGACATACAAGAACATATGTGTGCACTCATTGCGCAACATGGTAGTGCTTTGGTTGCTTTGACAACCCTTTAGCAGTACCTAGAAGCTCAACGGAATGACGAGTAAACTGATTCTTTGGAAAATCTTGTTCCACATATTGATGTTCCAACAAAATTCAATCAAGGCACGTCAGAATATGCACATGAACATCATAATCACCTACAGAGAAAACGGCGTGCTTAGCAACATGAACAACCTTCTCTTCGCAATGACGCATTACAATTGTTTGGAGACGAAGATGCGTCAGCCTCGGGACGATGGGATTGTGGAGAAATGGACACAATATGTGGATTCTGCAACGTGAAAATGTGGATCAAAGAACAATCGGCAAAGTCGACAAACAACAACCCACAATTTTCTCTGTGTTGTGAGAATGGTAAGATTTTGTTGCCGAATCTTCCTGCAACACCGCAAGAGCTGGAAGTTCTTTTAACCAGCAAAGAGAGCAGTGCCGTCAAATTTCGAGATCAAATTCGCATGTACAATTCGATGTTGGCATTCACTTCGTTCGGTGCCAAAGTTGATGAGTCGGTAACAGGAGGCCTTGGATCGTACTCCTTTCACATTCAAGGTGAACTTTATCACAAAATCGGATCCCTATGTCTTGTTGAAGGACAACGACCACAATTTGCACAACTGTACATTCATGATACGAAACATGAACATCAAAACCGCTATGCCATTATGCCCTCACTTGATCCAATGACGTTGGATTGGTTGTTAACCATGATGTACAATATCAATCCCTATGTCGAAATGTTCAAAATGGCAAGGGATATGATGGCAATAGAGGGTGCTCCCATGGATTTGAAATTGCGTCTCATTGCTTTTCGAACAAAGGATGCCCGTCGATACAATGTGTCGATGGTCGATGAAGTTGTTGCATTAATGGTAGGAGATGGTTCTGAGGTTGTAGACAGACGTGGCGTTATCGTTGCTCAGCAAGCTGGCCTATTCAGCGCATTTCCGAACTACATGTGGGATACATGGCTCTACATTATCCGTTGTTATTTCTTTACGATGAGGATGGATGGCATCCGAATATTCCGCTCAATGGTGTTGTTGCTAATGCAGATTTGGATGAAGACCATGCAGAAGAATCTAAGCTTCAAATAAAGCATTGTAATGTGACAATGGCCGAATTTTATGGTTATCGACTTCAACATCGAGACAGTGATGGCATGTGTTGCTTCGGGGTGACCGATTGAGGCATCAATAGATTGTGGATGCTTATGCGGCTATTGAACAAAATCGCTTGAAGTATTTGCGCCTAAATAAAAAAAAACTTCGCGTGGATCTTTATCAAGGCCTTCAAGATGCCATCGCTGTAGGTGACAATAATGCTACTACCATCGGACAAAGGATCATTCTGCCATGTTCTTTCATAGTAGGTCCACATCACATGGTTCAGAATTATCGAGATGCCATGGCAATCTGTAGATGGGCTGGCTGCCCGGATGCGTTTGTTACATTCACTTGCAATCCCTAATGGCTTAAAATCAAGAGAGTGTTGCTACTCGGACAACAACCTTAGGATCGACCGAATTTGGTGACCCGAGTGTTCAAAATCAAACTGAAGGAGTTGATCAATGACATTCACAAGAAGCATATTTTGGGACGCACGATTGCGGGAATCTATGTCGTTGAATTTCAAAAGCATGGGCTGCCTCATGCACACATTCTCATCTTCTTTATCGAAGAGTGCAAGCCACACACGGTCAAAAATGTAGACCGCATGATCAATGTTGAACTTCCGAATTCAGAAACAAACAAGTTGGCCCAGAAGACGGTTTCTAGATGCATGATGCATGGTCCATGTGGAGTTGCGTTTCCAAATGCCCCGTGCATGGAAGAAGGCAAATGCAAAAAAAATACCCACGCAAGTTCCAATCCGAGACGGTGACGGATGTAAACGGATACCTTATTTATCGATGTAGAGATATGGGGCACACAGTTTTGGTTCATGGCATTGAATTGGACAATTGTTGGGTGGTACCGCACAATGTCTATTTATTGACGAAATACGATGTGCACATCAAAGTTGAGGTCTGTAACAATATTCGTGCAGTCAAATATCTATTCAAGTACGTATATAAAGGACATGATCGTGCAACTGTTGAAATTTCCCGCCAGAGTGACAATGCCATCGAAGGGAATATGGTTGAAACTGATGAAATTAAAAAATATTTTGACTATCGCTATGTATCTGCATCGGAAGTAGCATGGCGCATCTTCAAGTTTGATATGCATGAGCGGTTTCCTACCGTTGAGCGTTTGCAATACCATTTGCCCAATATGCAAATGGTGTTGTTTGACGATGATGGTGATCTGCAGGAAGTGGCAACACGGTCAGCCATTTCCAGAACGATGCTCACAAAATGGTTTAAAACAAACTAAGAATCGGAAGTTACACGAAGCCTTACGTTCGATCAATTCCCTTAGCAATGGGTGTGGAATCGGAAGTTGAAGCGATGGACATTGCGCAAGAGAGGCTTTGCCATTGGTCGCATGTATTATGCACACCCGACATCGGGTAAACGTTATTATTTGCGCATGTTGTTGAACTACATCAAAGGTGCCACATCCTACGAACATTTGCGGATAATGGATGGCAGAGAGCACGACACATTCAAAGATGCATGCATTGCGATGGGTTTGCTTGCAAACAACAATGAATGGGATCAAGCCTTGGAAGAAGCCGGTGTTTGGGCCTCGGGACGACAGCTGCGTGACATGTTCGCCTCCATGTTGATGTTTTGTGAAGTCACGAATCCTAGACAACTATGGGATGCACATTGGGAGTCTTTGAGCGATGACATTGAAGCAATGACATGCTGTGAGCGTGCTGATCCAATTGTTACGCTTTCTGAGGATGTACTAAAGGATTGTGCATTGTATGAGATCGATCAGGTTCTCATGCGTAATGGGCACCGCTTGGAAGATTTTCCAACGCTTCCCAAGTTTAATTACATCTTTTTTGTTCATGGAGGAAACCGATTGGTTGAAGAAGAGTTGGCTTATGATCGGTATTCATTGACCACAGATGCAGACAATGTAGAAGATAGGCTCAATGACAATCAGCGCAACGCATACGAAACTATTTTGAATGCCGTGACAAACAAAGAGGGCAAACTATTCTTTGTGTATGGCAGTGGTGGAACCGACAAAACATTTGTTTGGACAACATTTCTGTCCCATCTACGAGGGCAAGGCAAAATCATGCTTGCAGTTACCTCATTAGGAATTGCATCTTTGTTGTTTTTGGGCGGTAGAACCGCCCATTCAAGATTCAAGATTCCGATTGATCTGCACGATGAGTCAACTTGCAACATCACACAACATATGAAAGTGGCCGAGTTGGTGCGTAAAGCTGATCTGATCATTTGGGATGAGGCACCAATGATGCATCGCCAAACTTTCGAAATTGTTGATCGCACCCTGCGCGATTTAATGCAATTGGATGACACATAAGCAATTGGGAAAATCTTTGGTGGGAAAACCGTGGTCCTTGGTGGGGATTTTTGACAGATCTTGCCTGTTATTCCTAAGGGGGAACGAGAAGACATTGTAAGTGCTTCCTTGCTTCGATCGCATCTTTGGCAGCATGTTACAATTCTTCGTCTTCATATCAACATGCGAGTCATGGCAACCAATTCTGAAGAGTAGCAAGAGTTTGCCAAATGGGTGTTGAATGTTGGAGACGATAATCTTCCTGCCATTACAGAAGAAGGTGTCGATCTAGACTGGATCAAGATTCCATCCCATATGAGGCTGCTAGCAAAAGATTGCAGTTTAAGAGGATTAATCCGAGCCATCTATCCGGATCACCGGTGCCACTTTGGAGATGCCATGTATCTTATGCAACGCAACATTCTAGCCCCCAAAAATATTGACGTTGATGAAGTTAATAATGCAATTTTAGAATCGCCATTTGAAGAATCGCACACGTACCTGAGCGCAAATTCTTTGACTCCAACAGAAGAAGGTGCAAATGTAGTTGCAGGAGTTTCAATGGATTCATTGTATTCGGTGGAATTTCTAAACACTTTGCAATTCAGCGGTATCGCAAATCATGAACTGGAACTCAAAGTGGGTGTGCCAATCCTTTTGTTATGTAATTTCAATCAATCAATAGGATTGTGCAATGGTACGAGGTTGATTGTCAAAAGATTGGGTCAACGTGTCATTGAAGCGGAAATCATCATAGGAAACAATGTCGGTAAACGTGTGTTCATACCTCGCATCATCATGTCCCCCTTTGGGACTAATTGGCCATTTGTTTTGCGTCGTTGTTAATTTCCAGTTCGAGTGGCATTTGCGATCACAATCAACAAGAGTCAAGGTCAGACATTCAACAATATTTGCTGTCTCCGGTCTATTCCCATGGTTAGTTGTATGTTGCTATTTCATGGGTCACAAGTAGTGCAAACATCAAGATTTTCAACGGCCAGGGTCCCGATAGATACATGCGAAATGTCGTATATAAAGAGGTTTTGGAAATGTAGTTTGTAATTGTAATTTTGTAATATGTATTGTCGAATGCACACAAACCTGTGCATTAGGCACGGGGTTCAAACTAGTAAGAATATAAGTGTTGTTCTCCCATGGAGACATACCAGCTGAGTCCATTATTTGATACTCTTGGGGATACATATCAATATACACACCCAACACTGGAATGAACTCACTCACATCTTCAAGGAATTAGGAACTAATTACCAACACCAGCCTATTTCTTGCCATTTACAAAAGCAACAAAGTTGCCCTATTATATTTCTTTAATTTAATTTAATTTAATTTTTTGGCAAAACACATGGTTTCTTTGATTTAGGTCATCAAAGGTAGTACAAAAGACCCCAACATTTCCAATGATTTTTTTTTGTCTTTTTGTGACCCAAATTAACTTCAGCTGTGTTGGGTTTTTGGCAAATTTCAGGGATCAAAAATGTTCAGGGGTTTCAGGAAGGCAGGAAAGGAGAAGAATCATGGAGGGTTAGGAAGCAAAAGAAGAGAGACACAGTAGTGTGCACAACTCTTGGGTTAGGGTTTGTTTTTTGGGTTTTTTGTTTGTTTGTTTGTTTGGGTTTTGGTTGGAGAATGTTGATTGTGGGATTTTTGGGTTGGAGAATGTTGGTGTGAGATTTTTGGTGAAGAAGAAGAAGAGGGTTGGAGTATTGGGTGGGTGAGATTGAGGGGTTTGAAGGATGTGGGATTAGGGTTAAGAAGAAGAAGAAGAAGGTAGAAGAATTTAGCTGGCAGAAAATAGATTCTTGGGATTCAAAGAATGTGGGATTAGGGGTGAAGAAGAAGAAGAAGAATAATAGTGTTTTGGAGAATTGGGTTGGGAGAAGGAGAGTGAGAGATTTGGAGGATGGAGAGTTAGGGTAAAGAACTAGGGTTGGAGATTTGGGTAGTGGAGGGGGGCATTGGGGTGGGTGAAGAAGGGGCTTTGGAATTAAACAAGTGGGTTGTGTGGATTTTGGGAGGAGATGGATTCGGAAATAGAGATTGTGCCAGAGGAGCAACAGCAAGGGAGTGAGGTCCATGCAGTGGAGGCTAGGGCGGCAGCAGCAGCAGCTGCTGCTGCTGCTGCCGGGGAAGGAGAAGATCAAGCTCGTGATGATGTGTACACTGCAGCTGCACATGGGGATGTTGAAAAGCTGCAATTTCTTGTGCAGCAGCAAGGATGCTCTGTTTCAGAACCAGATGCAGGTGGATACTATGCACTTCAATGGGGTGCCCTCAATAATCGCACTGCTGCTGCACAATACCTTCTTGAGGTCAATGACCCACCCATAACCCTAATTCTGTGGCCTTTCTTTTTTTCCCTGAACCCCTAATGCTGATTGCTGCATTTCAACCTGTGCTAGCTACATGGTTTCTGAGGTGAATGACCATCTGATCATGCATGCTGCATATGTCATTGGCTGAAAGGAAACTTGTGGATGGTTTGGTGGGTGCTGGGTGATGTTTTACAGCATGGGGCAGATCTGAATGCAGTTGATTTTTCAGGCCAAAGTGCCCTGCACTGGACAGCGGTGCGGGGTTCAATACAAGCAGCGGAGCTTCTCCTTCAGAGTGGAGCACGCCTTGAATGTGCAGACTCCCGTGGTTACCGGGTATGCTGAATAGTCAGTCACTCCACATTAGGGTTTTTTTATGGTTCTCTCACTCTCAGTGTCTGTCAGGAGGTCCAGTGTAAAAGCAGTCACTAATTGCATTTCTTCTTCTTCTTCTTGCATGTCTAAAGGCTTCTCTTGTAATTTCTTGGATCTAACTGTGAGACAGAGTCCTCAAGGTTTATCCTATGACATTTTTGACAAACACTCTCATCCACAGTATGCAGGTATTGAAATGATTAGAATGCCTCATGTTCATTCCAATATCTCAATGACTGTGAAGCTGGGGGTTATCAATAGTCAATTTTGCAGATTCTTGAGACTTTGTAGTTGTATGAAGTTTTTTGTCTTCCAGATGGTCAGTCTTATTGTCTTTCTGAAGGCAAAAGGATACCCTTTAAATGTTCTTCTAAAGAGAACTAGAGGGTTGGTTCTTAAAGAAAAATTCCTGTTTGGAATTTCCGCTTTTGGCATTTTCAGAACAATTTTGCTTCAGGTCTTGTAAGTGGGGAGCTTCCTGTAAGCTCACTTGTTCTTAGTCTTTCCCTGTTCTTTTCCCTTTCTGTCTTTCTTTGTTTCTTTGTCTGGTCTTTGTTGTGGGGTCTGTTGCTAGCCAGTAGTATGGCTGAGTCTTCCTGTTGCTTTCAGAATTGCAGCAGAAACTCAGTTCGTAGGATGATGCTTGTCACCGTCCTTTACCCACTGTAGGGAGCTGATGAGGTCAGTGGGGAAGTTGTGATGGTTAAGTCACTATCATACATACTACTGTTGATGGTCCCTGAACAGGTGTGAGACTGGCACTTTTGTTCATACCAGTGTGTGTTTTTCGTTTTTTGTTTGTTTTTTCTGTCTTCCCCTGTTTGGTTCTTTCTGTGGCTTCCTGAGGAAGTGTTAACCTTGCTGTTTCTTCTTCATCGTGAGAATGGAGATTTCTCTATTCTTATGAAAGATATTCTTCTTCTTCTTCTTGCAGGTAACTCATGTGGCAGCACAGTATGGACACACATCATTCATTTATCATCTTATCACTAAATGGGGTGCAGAAGTTGATGCTCCAGACAATGATGGTCGGAGTCCTTTGCACTGGTACACATTCTTCTTTCCTTGGATGGTTCACCTTTTGATAAATGTGCAACATTTTTGTTTGTGTAGGGTTTTTCTTTTTATCAGTTTGATTCCAGGGAGTTGGGAAAGTTGTAGTAGTGTGATAAGATTTGTTATTATTATTATTTTTCCCCTATTTGGAGTAAGAAAGTTTTTGCTGCGCACTGCTATGCATGCTAAGGTTTTTGTCAACATGTTGTCTCGGGGCAAATCCCCATGGCAGGGCTGCTTACAAAGGGTTTTCGGATTGCATACGGTTGCTTCTTTATATGGATGCCTACCTGGGCCGTGCAGATAAAGAGGGTATGGTGCTTATTTGCATCTGAAGCTCTCTCTGTTTAGTGTGTTGAGTCTCTTTTTGTTTGCTGGTTGCTGGTTGCCTTGCGTCTTGTCCATAATCATCCTGTCAAAATTTGTCACCTTTGGTTTGGGTTCATTATAGTTTTGATTAGTCCAGTTTGGATCCAAACTAGGGATCCCACAAGTTCTACTGGCATCCTTCTGTATGCTTCTGTCAAGGCAAGGAATGGGAGAATCCCTGAAGGTCTTTTACACTGACTGAATACTTAGAGTCTTTTTTCTGTAGAATTTCTTCTGGTAATCTGGCATGCATGTGTGTATCTTCATCAATGTTAAGTGTAGGGTAAGGACCTCAGCAGGGCTGTTCTGGAAATGAGGGCCTGGTGTGAGGCGGGAGCTGAGCATGGGTTTGGAATTCCTAGAACAGCCCTGTTGAGGTCCTTACCTGGCATAAAAATCTGGTATGATTTTAAATAGCTTGTGATTCACTTGAGAAGGAGAAGTGGCACCTTATGTACAGGGTGCCATCCTCTGTTGAGGCAGAAATTTACCCAGGGTAATGCGCCTTCCACAATACACTAGAAAAATTCAACCAGATCTTTGCAAATAATTTGGGGTGTAGAAGGGAAGCACACTAGGCCATGAGCCCAATCGGGTAAGCATTTTGGAAGGGTGGTTGGTATCACAGGCTGCACACCATTGCACTGGGCAGCCATACGTGGCAACCTGGATGCATGCACAGTACTGGTGCAGGCAGGAAGCCTGGAGGATCTCATGGCCAAAGACAAGACTGGCCTCACTGCAGCTCAGTTAGCCTCTGACAAAGGACACCGCCATGTCGCTTTTTTCCTTGTGAGTCAGGCCTGCACCCCTTTCTTCTCTCACAAATCCTCTGTTTCCGGGAGCAATTTTTCTCTCACTTCCCCATTTTTGTTTTTGGGAGGTGGGGGTAGCCTATATTCCTCTCTTGAAGCTGAGGAAATGCTCCTATGTAGCAGTAATCATATGGGATGTGATGTGGGGCCATTTGTGGACAGTCAAATGCACGACGGGTATTCAAGAATCAGTGGGAAGGCAAGGGCCGACTACAGCAACTTCGCAAACTGGGCTTGGCACCTGTGCTTCTTCTCATTATTCTTGGCATGCTGATTGCCTTCGTCAATCTCATCATTGCCTGTAAGTGTCTATGCCTAATTTTGCTGCCTGTACAAAACAATGATATCTTTTTGGCATGTTTTTCATTAGATTTGAATGTCTCCAGAGCTAGTTGCAGGTTTAGCTGGGACTGCCTTGGATGATGATAGCATGGGTATTGCATGGAATCTGCCTTCTATACTGAAAACCCAAGTTAGCGTCTGTGAAACCCATGTTAGCATCTCACATACAGAGTCCAAATGAGAGAGAAGAAATTTGTGGGTGCTGTTGGCCCTCATGGTTGGCTTTGTCATGTACATACAGCACGGACATTGATGAGAATAACAGCAGGGGAGGGGTTCTGGTCGTGTTTGATTGTCTCCATGGCCACATTAGGCCTCTTCTTTTTCTACCGTTGCACCAGGTAGGTACTGTCTTTTTTTCTGTCTATCAATGTACATATTCTCACCAAATAAATCTGGTTCTCATCTGAAAGTTTATCAAGATGGCTGTTTCTAACAGTGGGTTGCTGTAATTTGGTAATTTGGCAGTAAGGATCCAGGATTCATCAGCCCTCTGCGAGGGGGGGAACGATTACCTAGCCAAAAGGATACAGATGTGAGTTGTAGCCTGAACACTCAGTGTTCATTCTGTAGGATCTTTGCTGGAGGGGCAAGTAGGGGGTCTTTTTGTTCTTTCTCCCAACCATTGTGCTGATTGTTCTACTATTTTTGTTTTGGACAGGAGCCCCTCTTGAAGAGTGATCTTGGCAACCCGGCATTGGGGGCTGGCTATTGGTCACAGTTGTGTCCTACTTGCAAGGTGGGTGCTTTTGTGCTGCGCTGTGTGTCCATTTGTAATTTAACATCTGCATTGCTTCATGGCAGGATGTTTGGTAAATCTAATTTGGAAAATCAGTCATTTCTGAAGTCAATTTGCTTTTTGGTTTTTTTGAGGGCTCTGAATATTCTTTAACTTTTCAGAGTCCTTTTGGATGGGTGGGTTGTTGGTTAGATTGTGAGGCCCCTGAGGGCAAAGCATTGCTCATCTTGCAACCGGTGTGTGGAGCAATTTGATCATCATTGCCCTTGGATATCTAACTGTGTGGGAAAGGTTCATCTCTCTTCTTTCTCTAGACGCTTTTCCATTTGTTTTTGGTATCTGTTTGTGTTCTCCTGATATTGGAGTCTGGGTAATTGATGTCATAAGTGAGACTTGGTCGAGGATGTAGAGTCCAGTTTCTCATCAGATAATCAAGAGTGTGCATGGGAATATAACGAGCAATGCCCATGCCGAGGTTTTTGAATTTTTTTTCTGTTGGAGGTCATATGATAGACAATGAACCACCCTGCAGGACTGTATGATGTGCATTCTGTATGAAGGGCTTTTGGTTTGCCCCGTCACTTATGAATCTGTGGCTTTGCAGAATAATAAGTGGGACTTCTTTGTTTTCATTTGCTTGGAAGTCTCAAGCCTTGCCTTGGCAGCTGGAGTTACAGTTTTCCGTATGTAAACCCATCTCTACAACTTCTCTGGGAATGTTGAATATGTTGGATGTCCAGTTAAAGAATAATCAATCTGTAAAGCCAGTGATAAGTGAAAGTGGCTTTGCACTGGTCTTGCATTTTGTTTAGATCTGTCCCATAGCAGTTTTCCAGCATTTGAACTTTGAGGGTCGCAGGCTTTCCATATTCAGCTATTGAGAACTCTCTAAAAGATATGTGTTTGGGTATGGAGCTGGTAATGAGTGTTTGAAGTACTTTGTTTTTCTTTTAAGAGCAACTCCACTGGTGCTCAGTATGTGACCCTGAAAATTAAAATTGGATGAAGAAAAGTCAAAACAGCTGGTTTGGCTCAGCATTGATATATCAAGCATTTCTGCACAGTTTGCTGAGGCTGGTAAAAGGCACAGCAAAGCCTATCACTACCAGAGAAGAGTTAATAAATACAATCTGACTGCCGCTCCCTGTTTCTGATTGGCCAATCATAGTGATTGGTCATGGTGGTTTGCTATTACTAGTCTCCCACCTATTTGCAATCCTAGTTTTAGTTTTATGGGTGGGGTTGGAAAAAGGTAAATAACATAACTTTGATGTGAGAAATATTCTTGCCAGGTCACATACTGAGCACCGCTGGAGATGTTCTAAGTCTAATCAATTGAGTGAAAGCATTATGTTAAGAAAAGTAGAATTGGTGTTGGACTTTGTGGTTAAGATTATATAATTGCCTGTTCAAGAGCTTCTGATTTGTGGGTCATAATATATTCATGATTCTTATGAGCCTCAAAACAGGTTCTGGCCAAACCAGGAATGCTGACAAGCTGCAAATTGATCCATTTCTTTGTGTCAGGTCCAAAGTCTAGCCTTACACATGCACATATATATATATACATATATGGTGGTTGTCATGTTACAGGGTTGTGGGTTGACCCAATGGCGCCAACAGGGTTTGGACCGTTTATTCATCATGTGGGTGCTTACCATACAGCGATACTTGTATTTCTCATTGTTGATGTGATCCTCTTGTCTGCCGGGACTACATTGACAGTTATGCAAGCTCTGCAGGTAGGGTTCTTTACTACCTACCTACCTACCTACGTACCTACTGGTTTTCACATACATCCATTAGTCTCCACATGATTGCTGAAACTTCCAGACTTCCATACCCTTTTCCACACTGGATGGATCTTTACTCATTCTGGGAAAGCTACCGAGGAATTTTGGAGACAGGTTTATTTTTTATGTGAGGAAATAATTTGGTAATCTAATTTGAGTTTTATGGCATCTGTATGCATGGTTTTTGTGGTTTTGTTTTGGAGGAGAGGAAGAGAAGGGGTTTCTAATTCTTTTTGGGGAACCAACTTACCACCTGATTTGTTTCATGATTGATCCGTGTGTTCAGATTTCACGCAATATAACCACTAATGAGATGGCAAATGCAAAGCGCTACAACTATCTGAAGGGCGCTGATGGCAAATTCCATAACCCATATGACCATGGCTTCTGCAAAAATTGCACGGAGTTTCTTCTCACAGGTTATAATGAAGATATCAGTCTTCCTTGGCAGCCAGTTGAGCAAAATGGTGGCGGGTTGATTCAGATGAGCAACATATAGTCTTGTAACCCAGGATCTTCCTGGATTAGACGGCACCCTTGCCACTTCTTTGTAATCACCCTGATTGGCGACAGTTGCTACATCAAAGTGCACATGAGAAGAATCGCTATATGCACAGCTTTCATCTCATCTAAAGCATAGCAGCAGCACAGAATCTGGCTTGATAATGCTGGCTGGATACCCAAATCAGGCCCTCGTCTATCCAATCCCTGTCAACCTAAGTTTTTGATGCAGGCTGCCTTCTGCAGTCTGATGTGGCATGTATTAATATGAGGATCTTCTGTTATCTGAACACTTGTAGAAGATTGAAATTTACAGGACAGAAGATCCCCAATTCCCACCAGGGACTTTTTCTGACCTGCCATCCCTGTTGCACATTTGGCAAGTCACAACAACGTCCTCCTCCTGCATGGCAGAAAATCAGAAGCTTCAGCAATAGGTTTTTAATCGTTGGGTATGTTTAGAAAACATAGGATTAGAATGGCTGGCAGGAATCCAACGAGGGGCTTGCAAAAATATTTCCACTTCTAGAGTGGGGAAACTCTTGAAAGGTGTATTCTTTTGGGAGACAGAGGTTGAGATGAGAGGCTTTTCAACTCGAGTGGTGATTGTGGTGGTGGTGATGGTGGTGGCGGTGGCATGAAGGGGGGCATGTTTGCATTTATTCTTCAAGGTTCTGAGTTTCACTTCCCATCCTGATTCACTGGGCATATACATATATATGTGTGTGTGTGTGTTCCCCAAGAGCTAAATCCAGGAAGCCCGGTAGCTTCATTTTGTGTGTTTGTGTGTTGTTTTCTTCTCATTTGGATTGTGAAGTTTTCTCTTGGTGTGTTCATCCGTTGAAACAAAGAATCTTAGAGACCATTAGTAGATAGTGCAAGTGCTAACAAGTGCTCAAGGACCTTAGTTCATAGGGTGTGATTGAAAACACATTTTGGATTTTTTAGGGTTTGGTGCTTTTCTCCCCTTTTCCACTTTGCCATTGGGTACCCCACTTATTAAGTAGCTATTGGTAGGTAGCTTGCAAAGAGGTCTAAGGACCTCTTCCATGTGCCATAAATACCTTTTTTTTTAGTACCTATATAATAGCTAGTGTGTGAAGGAAACAATTGTTAGGGTTTTTTTCTAGGGTTTGGTGCTCTACTACCCTTTCCATGTGCCAAAAGTACCCCCCCTTTTAGGTACCTATTGGTAGGTAGGTTGTGAAAGGCTAAGGGCCTCTTTCCATGTGCCATAGGTACTTTCTTTCATACCTACCTAAGAGGTAGGCTGTGAAGAAAAACACTCTTGGATTTTTTTTAGGGTTTGGCGCTCTTCCTCCATCTCAAGTTTGCATGTGCTATTGGTACCCACCCCCTTTTTGAGTACCAATTGATAGGTAGCTTGTGAAGGGCTAATGGCTTGTTCAATTTACCATAGGGACATACCTCTTTCGTACTACCTTGTAGATAGGTAGGTAGGTAGGTAGGTAAGTAGGTAGGGTGTGAAGGAAAGAGTCTTGGAGTTTTTAGGGTTTGTTGCTTTTCATCCTTTTCCATTTGCCATTGGCACCCATTCTTAGGTACCTATTTGTAGGCCTAAGGGCATGGTCCTTGTGTCATAGGTGCTTCCCTTCTTTCATACCTACCTAGTAGGTAGGTTGGGAAGGGAACATTTGGATAGGTATGGCTGGTAGGTAGGTAGGAAAGTAGGGTTGTTAAGAAGCCTTTTGGAGTTTTTAGGGTTTGGCGCTCTTCAAGGAGGGAGAGAGAGGGAAGGAAGGAAGAAGTTGGGGGTTTGTGTTGGTCCGGCCTTTGCGTGGTAGCGATGGCGAGTGTAGCAGTGGAGCGACTTGCCGTCTCGGTTTCCAATGAAGGTTTTAAAGGAAAAGATGCAGTGGCGGCGGCGGCGAGCTCTTTGTCTTCTTCAGTGGAGTACCCCACTAACGCAGCCCTCGCGATGGCGTTGGAGAATAAGGACTCAAATCCTACGGAGGCCATCGCGTTGCTACGGCAGATTCTTGACCACCCTTCATCTACTTCTGAGGTTCTTCGTATCAAAGAACAGGCCATTACGGCGTTGTCTGACATCCTGTCTCACGAGAAGAAAGCGGAAGAGTTGCGAAGTTTGTTGACGGATTTGAGGCCGTATTTCAACCTGGTTCCTAAGGCCAAGACGGCTAAGATCGTGAGAGGAATCATCGATGCGGTAGCTAAGATACCAGGAACATCAGATCTGCAAATCTCCTTATGTCGGGAGATGGTGGAGTGGACTCGATCCGAGAAGCGTATGTTCTTGAGACAGAGAGTGGAAGCGCGTCTTGCCGCTCTGTTGATGGACAACAAGGAGTATGTGGAGGCTTTGAGTTTACTGACTAATCTTGTGCGAGAAGTGCGCAGGCTTGACGATAAGCTTCTGCTTGTTGACATTGATCTTCTTGAGTGTAAGCTTCATTTCTCTCTGAGGAATTTGCCCAAGGCCAAAGCTGCATTGACTGCTGCCCGCACTGCAGCAAATGCCATTTATGTCCCTCCTGCACAACAAGGAACTATTGATCTTCAGAGTGGGATTCTCCATGCTGAGGAAAAGGATTACAAGACAGGTTTCAGCTATTTTTTTGAAGCGTTTGAAGCTTTCAATGCCTTGGAGGATCCTCGTGCTGTCTTTTGCCTCAAGTATATGCTCTTGTGCAAGATTATGACCAATCAAGCTGACGATGTTGGGAGTCTCATTTCATCAAAAGCCAGATTGGAATATACAGGTCAGTGAAAATTCAACAATCTGTTTTTTTTAGGGTTTCATTTGACAAGAACCCCCCCAACCCTTTTGCTCTGCAGTGGACAAGGCCGCCCTTTTCCACTGTGATCCAAACAAGAGCTGCTTCCCTAGTGTTTATAGTGTGTGGCATAGATACTGATGACCTTGGTATGTCATAATTTCCAATTTTCAAAACTTGACCTGAACAGCAAAACCCTGAACATATCCTTCATGAAAATCTTGTCTCTCTTCTTAGTCTGAGGAGAGCTGTTTAATGAGAGCTGAAATGCACAGTTTGAGGTGCCAATATATATTCATTAATTGCAAGATTGATTTAGGGTTTTGGTGGTTGTTGTAAAATCTGTATCACATTCAGTTCTCACTGATTACTGGGAGCCTTTAGAAGTCTGTAGGGATGTTGCAGTAGCTGCTGCTGCCAGAAAGTCTCTGAACATGCTTATGACAATCACTGTTGTTCAAACCACTCCTGAGTTTTTGGGTGTTTTGAATTTTTTTTCTCCATTTGTTAGGGTTAGGGTTTCCTCTTTATTAAATCTGAAATCCTCTATAACCTTATTATTAGATCATCTTTCAACTCTATCCAGGTTGACTAAAATCATAAGTAATGGAGAAGATCTCAGTACTGAGATATTGTTGCAATTTCCATTGTTTTTAGGAAAAAAAATAAAAATTCTGATGGTGGGTGCCTCATATATTTGCATCTTAAAGATTCAAATAATGCTGCACACATTATCAAAAGAAAGATTGGCAGTCCAAATAACACAGATTAGCTGATGGGGGTAAGCTACATGTTGCTGGAACCAGGAGCTTGCCTTTCTAGTGTTTGCTCTCTCCCCTTATCCACATCTTGTCCGATCGTGGCTTCTTCTCTTTGGACCCTTCTCCATTCACCCAAGTTTTTAGTTGGCCCTTGGAACAAATTCTTTCTTGAATTGCTTTTATGTTTAGGTCGGGATACACCTTCATTCTTCAATGTGCTTGAGAAGCTGATTCAAAATTCTGATTATTGGTAAGAAAGAGAAAGGGGCTCTGGACTGAAAGGATGGTTATCTTGAAGATTCCATAACACAGTAAATGCCTCCAGATAGACATGCATCTTATTTGTTATTTTGATGGGTAGATTTCTATGGCATATCTGTTTGCTGGAGCTAAGGTCTGGCATATACTTCTGATCAATGTTTTCTCAAGCTGGAACAACTCTTACCTGTTTATTGGATATAGAAGCACTATGACAGTAACTGATTATAGAGATGGAGATATATTGACAGGTGTGGAACTCGATGCAATGAAAGCAGTAGCTGAAGCTTACAGCAAGCGGTCTCTCAAGGATTTTGAGGAAGCTGTAAATACATTTCGAGAGCAACTTGAGCATGACCCAATTGTGCACCGGCATCTGTCCTCCCTATATGATACACTTTTGGAGCAGAATCTGTGCCGATTGATTGAGCCATTTTCACGGGTTGAAATATTTCACATTTCGGAGCTCATTGGTTTACCAGTTGATGCTGTTGAAAAGAAACTCTCCCAAATGATCCTCGACAAGAAGTTTGCAGGAACCTTGGATCAAGGGGCTGGATGTCTCATCATTTTTGATGATGTGAAACCTGATGGAATTTATCCATCAACTCTTGAAACTATTTCCAACATTAGCAGGGTGGTAGATAGTCTCTACTTGAAGTCAGCTAAGATCATGGCATAGGTTGATACCTTTCTTTTTTTTTGGTCAATGAGAGAGTACACATGATCATCAACTTCCAGTCTCTGTATTCTGGATCTCTGCCAGTGTAAGCTACAGGATTGGATTGCACATTAATGTTACAATGCAGACATTGACAGTTGCATCTGTAATTTGATAGTTGTTGATTGTAGGTGTCAATTAGGGCCTCTTTTGCTTGATTCTCCTCATCATATGTGTGATTGAGCACATTCAGAAGGGAGGGTTTTCCCAGAATCCGCAGTTTTCCCTTTATGTTGGGCTCTGGTGTATCTTTAGTGAGATTTACATTACATACAAAAACCCAATCAAAAGAGACCTGCAAACGAGTTTATACAAGTGGAAAACTATCTTGTCACCAAGTGTCTTGTAGAACTTGTGTCTCATCATCATCATATTTTTGGTATTCTTCCAGATGGTGAATCCTCCTCCCTCTGCCTTATGGGTGGCCATCATCATCACACAAATGTGGTGCACTGGTGCAGTCTTTTGTTGCTGCCTGTTCACATCTATTATCATAACAGGTACTACCTCTTATGCAAAGTAGCTAGCAAGTGGTAACCCAAGGTGCTAGCTTGGGGTGTTGATTATCTTGTTATGAAAGCTCGTGATCATCTAAGGAGGGCATGAATGTCATACATATGGATTCATGATTGCAGATCAGATTCTCTTCATCAGGAATATGTGAATGAAAATGAATTTGTCTTATTGTGTTTCATTGTCAGTTGGAGTTGTACATGTGGTATTCATTAACAAGATAAGAGTGCTTAATTTGCAAATTATCTTTATGACTATTGAGAATTTCTCCATACATAACGATCGCTATGGCTCGAACACTGAAGAGAGGAGGAGATGATTTCACTTACAGATTCAATGTGTTTTGCTGCATACACATGCTGTTTGGAAGAGCTGGCAGAAGGCACAACAATGATCCTCTTTCAAGAGAGATGTTTGTCATTCATGAGAGTAGCAAAGAGGACTAATAAGCAAAGCATTCAAGGAATGGACTTCCCCCATATCATGGAGCTCAATTTTATGGTCCAGAAGTTTTTGCTCTATGAATGTAATGTGCATTTCAGCTATGAGTTTTTTCAGTTGGGTATAAGTTTGCATTCCTGACATCAGAGGGCTTCGGAGTCTATGCAGAGCTGCGATGGACTGGACCTTTTCTAGTTGTGAGGATTGATCTGATGCAAAAGATAAATGTTGAAGTTTGATTGCGGGGGGCAACTTCTTCATCCCACCAATTTTGTTAAGCAATTAAAAAAAGATTCCAATTCAAGCTTTCTCTGAGTATTTATTGCAGAAATTGCTGCTGATTTGAGAGAAATGCTTGGTTCCTACTTCGAGGATTTTGGTTCTATGATACATCACATCTGCTGACCCTTGGGCTCCACCCTTGGTTGGCAGGCATAATGCCCTGCTCTTGTGGCTTTCTTCTATACATAACATACTCAAAAGGAAAAATTTCATTATCAAAGAACCTCAGGTTCTGGGTTTTTGAGAAATTCCAGAATCAAAGAACCTCTAGTTCTGGGTTTCCAAAAAAAGTCCAAAAATCAAAGAACCTCTGGTTCTGGGTTTTTGAAAATTTTCAAAGAATCAAAAGGGGTTATATGAAAGAATGAGCCAAGAACTGGTGGGTAAGAATCAGGGTAAGTTCTTTGATTGCTCCTTTGAGCTTTCAGAGAACTAAGGTTATGGGGTCAAAACCAGTTCTTTGTTTTTTGACAACCATTGGTTGAAGGTCCATATGGTGCCGACCCTTATAAAGGGTTCGTACTTATCAAAACCCAACCCTCATAAAACAGATCTTACTTGATCCTTAAAAAGGGGTTCTTAATAAGAACCATTTGTAAAAAGGGTTGGGGTATATGGACCCTCAACCAACCAACCAACCAACCAACCAACCAACCAAAGACTCTCAAAACAATTGAAGAAACCGGTGTGTACATTGAAATGGATGAAACCGCAAAGTTTCTTTCCATCACACATGTGGCATGCATGACCCCAAGGTCTACTACTACTATCACTGTAGGGAAAACCATATTCTGTGGTATATTGTAATGTCCTCTATGCACCTTAAGACACAATGAAGTACACACTTGTTTGCTCCAAGAGAGTCGGTGACAGTCTGGAAAACAAAGCTTGATGTTGTTGTGTTGTGGTTCTTCTGGTGCACCATCAACAGAGAGAGATAGCAAATACCCAAAGTACATTGAGATAGCTTGTGCAGTGTTTTTCCACAGAGACACAGACACAGACACAGCGAGAGAGAGAGAGAGAGAGAGAGAGAGAGAGAGAGAGAGAGAGAGTACTGGATGGTAAGATACTCATGATAGATAGAGATTGCTGAATTTGCTGAGTCCACATTTTCCAGCAAGAAAATTTTGTGGGTCTTCTTCCTTAACTAGGATATCTTGCACCTACTCACTTCTGGGCCAGACTGAACACACACACACACACACTAGCACACGGTTTGAACAAGAGCTCCCCAGTTATATCACGTATTATCTTGTTGTCTCCTGACATTTTAGTACCTCCCTAATACCTTTTAGCATGTTCTTGGTCATTGGTTGGCTGAACCTCATAACTCTCACATCTGTGTCCTACAAATCGTAAGCTTGGTGTTCCTGTTACAATCAGTTAGCTACTGTCCGTCCGGAGTCAGGGGAAGCTTCATTCTTCCTTTAATATATATAATATCCGGTAACCAACTAGAGCACCCTGGGTTACTGGGAACAGTCTTTACCATGTTAACCTGCGCCACTCTTGTCAGTTACCTAGTCCATTGTCTACTCTTGTGAGTTACCTAGTCCATTAGACAATGGCTAATTCTCTCCAATAGCTAACCACAGGGGTTTGGCTATGTATCAACCATCCACATGTATTTAGGGATCTAGTACCCGTCAAGTGCCTTACCTACTTACCTACCTAGTAACCGCTTACATTTCCTACCTACTTACCTATGCTACTTTGCCCATTTACAGTGTAAAACCTAGGTAACTAGGTAGTGTGAGGTGGAAGGAGGAGAGTTCCATTGGATTGGAGAGGTTACCAATGGGAACCTGGGTAACTTGGTTGCGGTTTATCCACGATTCAATCATAATGGGTTTCAATGGACGGTGCAGGGGTAGGTAGGTGCTGGGTCACATAATCCTGCACTTCCGAGTCAACAGTTGCAAAGAGTTTTTAAAATTAATTTAAAAATAATATTGGCACAAGTTATTATTATTATTATTATTATTATTATTATGTTTTGGCTTTAATAAAACATAACTGGCATATAACTGAGGAATTGCCAATTAATTCTCATCAAATCAACCAGACCCAACAATTGGAATTGAGTTTTTTTTGGGGTGCTCAAAACAAAGAAGTACCCTACCTGAGAACCCTAATGTCAAGGTAACAGGCTTTCACATGTAAGACTTATCTCCCCCAAAAATTGTTCATTCTATGTGCCCATCTCACAATTGCTAGCTCATATTTTGTTGAGTTAGGGTTTCATTTCTATGTGCAAGCCTCACAATTGCTAACACATTTTGTCAAATTAGGGTTTCATTTCTATGTGCAAGCCTCACAATTGCTAACTCACATTTTGTCAAATTAGGGTTTCATTCTATGTGCATGCCTCACAATTGCTAACTCACATTTTGTCCAATTAGGGTTTCATTCTATGTGCCCCTCTCACAATTGCTAATCACATTTTGTCCAATTAGGGTTTCATTTATATGTGCACGGCTCACAATTGCTAACTCACATTTGTCAAATTAAGGTTTCATTCTATGTGCATGTCTCACAATAATTATTAGCACACATTTTGTCAAATTAGGGTTTCATTCTATGTGCATGGCTCACAATTGCTAACTCACATTTTGTTGAATTAGGGTTTCATTCTATGTGCCCATCTCACAATCGCTAACTCACATTTTGTCCAATTAGGGTTTCATTCTACGTGCCCCTCTCACAATTGCTAACTCACATTTGTCAAATTCAAACTGAAAGTCGAGCTGAAATTGGAGAAGTGCCCGTCAAAGGAAAAGTGAGAGTTGAAAAGGATTATAGGGTTTAAAGATTCATCGACCCGTTGGGAGGAAACATTTTGCAAGGGTATAAATTGTTGATTTTAGGTTTTCACAAAATTAGGGTACTCAACCCATAAGGTTTTTATTTGGTTCTTAACCAAATTCAGACTTGGCGGGTTGACCTGGATGGTTGGTTAAGAGTTAAGAGTAGCTTGGACTCGGAGTCCAAGTCTTGGACCCTTATTGATAACCGGCCATATTATCCATAAATCAGCCACATTGGTAGATATCCCCACAACCCTAACAACAAGCCCCTTGTAGATATTAGACATTGCCTAGATAGGTAGGCCCCTTCATCATAGCCTCCGAAGGGGGATGATTGGGTTGTTGTTGTGTGACCTATAAATTTTGGCATACATTATGATATTATTATACTAATTCTACATGTCCAAAAATAATTTTGGCATTTGATGTTGCCAATTTTCTTTCCTTTTGAATTTCCCATTGATGGTGAAGTGAACCTTTTTTGCAAAGTTATTGGGTATTTATTGCCAAAAATATATATATTAGCTTCATGTAGTGCCAATAAAAGGCTCTAACTTTTTAGGGTTTAAAAAGAAGGGGGGGGGGGTTAGGATTTAGAAAAAAGACACACTCCTTGACACTTGCTACACTAATAAATACTACTGACATGTAATAATTATTTCTCACCATAATTTTCTAACTTATTACTTAAACCCTAAACCCACAAAACAACACATAGCCTAGAAAAGTTAAAGTTTTATTTATTTATTTAAAGCTATTTATTTATTTATTTATTTAAAGTTATATAGAGATCATTTTAATACCTGGAAGATTGTCACAAGAACATTCTTTCAATAAATTAAAAGAGACATTATTATTATTTTAAATAATATTATTATCATTTATTATATTGGGGACATAAACTTTGAATCCAAGTTTTTCAGTGGGGCAAGTTGCTCTTACCAAATACTTCAATTCAATTTAAGACTGACACAATAATGATAATATTAATAATAATAAAATTCCAGAATATTTTCAGACACACACAACCCAGCTTATCATTATCACAGGTGTCCTGACAAAAAGAATAACCTGCAAAAATCCAGTACCCACCCCCCAAATTCATCCATCCATCCATTCATCCATTGAAGAGTCGAGAGTCAAGACCCAGTTTCAGGGCTCAGTTGTGAATTAACCACAGGTAAGTTACCAAGGTTCCACCTGGGAAATCATCCCCCCCCATCCCTCCTCCCTTCACTAAGTAGCAATGGTTTTTTCTAATTTTAATTTAATTATTTAATTTAATTTAATTTCCTTTTCCCCAAATTTGTGGTCTATTTGAAGTGATGATGATCCATATGACAATTTAACCAAGTCTGGCTCTAAATAAAACGTTTAAGTAAAAAGATTTGAGCATTGTTTTATATTGTTTTCTATGTATTTGGAATTTAATACGTAAATCTGGTGATTTATTTAATTCTTTCATTTCAAATTTGGCAATTACAAAACCCAAAAAAAAAACACTTATTTTTCATCAATTTTCAAACCCTAAAATTTTTGGTAGGGTTTAGGGTTTAGGGTTTTACTAAAAAAATTCCCGAAACAAGAAACAAGTTGTTGCTAAGTAGGTAGATACTTGTGGATGGTCGGTACTGGTGATGTGTAGGTATATTTTCTTCATGTATCCTTGGGATGAAAATATACATTTTTTATAACTCTTGTTGCACAACCCTATGGACTTTTTGTGAAGAAGAAGAGAAGAGAGGATTCTTTTGGGTAGGAAAACTATTTGTCAAAAATCATGAGCATTTTTAAAAAATTAATTTTTTGTAGTTTTCATTGCTAGATTTATGTAATTGAAAGACATAAATAAACCATAATTTTTGGTAGAAGAAGAAAAATACCTATGACTTGAAGATGCTAGTAGGTTCAAAATTTAAAAAAAACCATGTCAAATCCCAATGAAAACTATAAAAAAATAATAGATATATGTTTAATACTTGATATTCATATTTCTTAGTAAAAGTGGCGTGACCAAAACAAGTGAAAACCCATGTATAATGACATTTTAAAACATGTGTTTTAATTTTCCATACCTTGCATTTTTACATGAAAAAATGAGATTTTTTTAAAAATTGTGCAACCCACCCATTTAGGTTATCCCAATTGGGTCAAGATCTCGGCTTTCTACCTTGCAACACATTTCAACTTTCTTCATACAATCAATCCATTGAAGCAAAATGAAATGGGTTTTAAGTATCCTTTTTCATTGAGTGCAATTTGTTGCACTTCATAACTTTTTTTTGAATTTTCTTTCTTAATGGTTAGTTCAATTTAGACAATATATAAAGTTGTTATATGAACAAACTCAATGAACCCTTTTAGTAAAACTTTTTAGTCTCATTTAAAATTAGGGCATGCATTCTCGGATAAATTAGGGTTCAAGGTTAGTGGATAAACTACTAGTCTTGGCAAGAAGTTCTTGTGGATTTCAATAGGTTAAAAAGTCCATATTAAGTCCAGGTGAATTTTTTAGGGTTGGAGGTTCTAACTTTGCTTAGAACTACTATCGGAACCTAATTAGGAAGTTCACACTTTGAACACCAAAAAAAATCCGTTCCAATCTAAATGGTCTAAACACGTTCACCAAAGAAACCAGTTCACCTAATGTGAAACCCATAGTGACAACAATCTTACCTTTCTCATTTCAAGAGACATTGGCAATAAATATTGAGTTTTAGACAAGACAAAATATAAAGATTTAATTATTAAAAATTATTATTAAAAATTTATTAGGAGGAAAAA
>Ga0116227_10005769_pt1 | contig 25751 bp, 20 predicted proteins | sample S1TSphgellanicum_FD_89693 | JGI IMG/M metagenome (GOLD analysis project Ga0116227, IMG submission 89693) | Host-associated microbial communities from peat moss isolated from Minnesota, USA - S1T2_Fb - Sphagnum magellanicum MG | ecosystem: Host-associated > Plants > Peat moss > Unclassified...
ATATCCCTGAGGACGGGCTCGATCCCTTGCAAGACAGCGTGGCGTACTTCCTGCGCAACTCAAGTTCGGTGAGCGACGCCAATGGCCGCCTTCTGGCGGATCCCGATGCGCGCTGCCGGGCCGACGGCTGCGGCGGTGCCTGGCGATGGGTGACGATGTTGATCAGGAACTTCCTCTGAGCGCGGCGTGCCCTGTCGCTAAACTACGTGGCGAGTTCGGGTCGCCGTCCGCACTGTGTCGCGCAGTAGTCGGCCACAAGCGGCCGTTCGACATCGTCACCTGGATCGTTAACAATTTGGGCTGCCGAGTCGGCCACCGTTCGTTCAGCCAGCCGACCCGTTACTTTCAAAATATGTTTTCGTGAGGTGTGGTGATGCGGCAGGATCTCGTTGATCTGATTCAACGGATGACAGCTCGTGACAAGGTAGTCAACTCGGACGAGTCAATCTCACGGCAGGCGTATCGCGAAGCGGAACTGCTTGATGACAAGACGTTAGTTGATGAACTCGATGCGTACCTGGATCAGAACCCTGAACGGGAACAGCGTTTAGCGGCTTACTTCATAATCGGTAAGATTGGAACGAACTGCCTCAGCGAGGAGTGCGCGTCACGCCTCATTGGATATTCATCCAAGGAGAGAGACAAGCATGCACTGGCAGGAATCCTTGATCTGCTAGCTGATATTCCGAAGCCAGAAAGCGTCGATGTAAGGCCGCTGTTTCCTCTTCTCAAGGATAAACGATGGCGCGTGAGGTATTCCGCAATACAGTCTCTTAAGCGCTGCCAGAATGCCGAGGCTGAAGATAAGTTGCTGGAGATTCTTGCGACCACTTCGGATCCCTATGACGCAACCTACTGCCACGCCACTCTTAACCAAATGGGTACGCGCAAAGCTCTGCCCGCTCTTGCGCAAAACCTGAAGGCTCGAAAGCGCGATGTGAAGGCTTCAGCTCAAGCGGCTATAGAGGCTATTGAGGCACGTGAGGCCAACCAGTCGTAGGTGCCGACGATGAATCTTGATCCACCCAACGCTAGCGTTCTATGCGGATAGATTGAACGTCCGCTTTAGGACAATGCGACTGACCCTTCCGGGTCGAGTACGGAAGTTCAGCGTCGGACCGGGTTCGGCCATGAAGAGGCACTCAATCATGCGGCCTAGATCGCCGACACCCATTAGCGGGCCCGGTGTCAAGTGAGCAAACAACACCTTCGACTGCCTGAGCAGCCGATTTCGATTGCACTGACCGAATGCAGTAGCCGAGCGCACCCGTTTCTTCGATTCATGGCTGCGACGGATCGCGCCAGACACCCATCAGGCTCAAGCGATCGGCGTACATCGGTTGCCTGTCGCCCTGGTGGCTTTGCCACCCCAGAAGAACTTTGGTGCCGCAACGTGTCCATCAGGTTCGCACAATACTCGTGGTTACCAAACGTCCGGCACCAATCCAGGTCTGGCTCGCGTTGCGGGCGATCCGCTTTGCTGCACATCGGGGACGGCGGCACGACATCCCATTCAATCGCGGTGGTTTCTCGCCAGTCGACGATTAGGGCTTGCCGGTCGCCGTCGTAAGGCTTAAGCGAAGCAGCGGGTCACATCAAATGGCTTTCGCTCCTTCAGCATGTGGAAGCACGCACGCGCCAGTTTGTGTGCCAGTGCCTTGCGGGCGATCACCGGATTAGTCTTCGCTTTCTTGCGCTCATAGAATTGCCGGGCTTCGGCGCTAAAGCGCATCGCGAAGTTGGCCGCCTCGATGAACGCCCAGCACAGGTATGGATTTCCGTTCCTGGTATTGCCCTCACCCTTCTTCTTGCCGTTGCTCATGCGCTGGCTGTCCACACACCGCGCGTAAGAGGCGAAGTTGCCAGCGCTTGCGAAACGCTCAATAGTTCCGGTTTCCAGCACGATCACGGTGGCAAGGGCTTGGCCAATGCCGGGCACCGTGGTCAGCAGGGCGTAGTCTGCGTGTGTCGTGACTTTTTCCTGAAGACGCTTTTCCACGATGGCAATCTGTGCCGAGAGGGTCGTGATGACCGCGACGTTCGCGCGGACCGCGAGTGCCACGTCCTCCGGGAGGTGCAGTTGGTCGACAGCGGCCTCGTCCAGTTGCTTGACCCGATTGCTCGTGATTCGCGTGCCGCACTGACGCGCGGTTATGTTCTCGACGGCGAGGATGTGGGTGGTGCGGCTGCGCACCAGTTGCATGCGCTTGCGGGCCAGGTCGCGCACCTCCCGGTGCTTCGCGGGCAGGATGGTGCCGGTAGGAAGGATGCCCAGCCGCAGTAAATGGGCCAGATAACGCGCGTCGGTCTCGTCACCACTGTGCTTGAGCCCATCGTATTTTTTGATCGCCGTGGTGTTGGCCAGATGTACCACGAAGCCGGCCGCCTGCAGGCCGTCGACCAGCCAGTACCAGTTGTATGTGGATTCGACCACGATGCCTGCCAGCTCAGCTCGCCACGGGGCAAGGAACGCCAGAACCCTTACGAGGTCGTTCGGCAGCCGCTTTTCGGCGACCACGCGGTCCATTTCGTCAATCACACTCACCACACTGTTGTTCGAATGCAGGTCAATGCCGCTATAGTTCATGATGACCTCCTACCGGTTAAAGCGGTTTTGGCAAACTCACTTTAACCCCGTCGCCCGGCAGGGCGGCGGCAGGAGGTCCGCTAGATGATTTTCAATCGATAGCACACGCTCGCTCCAGAGCCGCATCAGAACGTTAGTGAGAGGACTGCTGCGGACCTATGCCAACTGCAAAGCAGGCCATAGCCAAACGGTTCATAAAGGCTTATCTGTCACTTGCTGCCATGATTGCCTTCGTTCTCGCGGTTTCTTTGTCGCGAGGCGCGGGCTGGGGCGTTCTTGTTGTCGGGATGCCACTGTTCCTCACTTTTTTCGCGGGAATTACCTACCAGTTGGTGGTGGAAATCCGGTCTGGTATGAGGAAGGCACCTCCCGAATAGCCGGTCGCGTGCTACTGATCGAGGCTGCGCAACGCAAATGCAGAGCGCATGAGACGGCAGCCGGCCACAACCGGCTGCTCGACGTCAGCATCTGAATCGTTGGCAATCGATGCGTGGGCATACACTACACATGACTTCGAGCAGCGCAAGATTTGAAACATGACCACGAAACGAACAAAATCTCGGCTAGCCGGTGAACTCGGTCGCTTCGTACAGCAGTACGCCCGCAAGGCTCAAGCCTCGGATCCGAACGACCGGCAATACGATCGCAAGTTCGAAAGGAAAATGAAGCGGCTTTCCCCGCCTGAGCTATCTGACCTTCTCTCCCAAGACGAGCAAGAGCCGGACGAGTCCGAGCGTGAGAAACGTTGAGGACGGCCAGTTTCGGGCGGTCGACACCGTCCACCAATTGGGAACAACTCTTAGACCTGTAGCTTCCTACAAGCCAGTCGTGTACCCAAGGCAACCCATTACGCTAAGGAGCCCAATTGCCGTCAGGAATAAGCCCAACCAGAGGTGAACGAGGAGAAACTGGATGGGCGATTTGGACTTGTATACGACGCCGCCGCGAGTGTGCGCTTTCTCTTCTGTCAGATAAGCAGATATTGTTGCGAGTACTCCTGCAGCCGATGCAAGCAAGGTTCCAAGCCAGCCAAAGTGAATGGAACTGGATACGTATGCATAGCAGATCCCCCATGAAATCACGGCGAGCATGAGAAGAATCCAAACCAATTTTTTCATTAAAATTGCGGACGCGTGTATCCGAGCCGCGCGAGTGTAGGCACATGCGGCATCCTATCAAACACACAACGGTGCTGGAATGGCTGCTCTGGGGAGGTTTGAAAGACCGTTGTGGGTCGCGTGCTGCCGATCGCCGTCAGGCAGTGACCGGCCACGAACCGTCATTCGTCGGCAATCTCTGGATCGCTAACAATACACGCTGACATTGCCAGACGAGTGCCGCAAGCAAAGAAACCTATCAGGTTGCGAAGGCGGTTTTCATGAGTGTGGCCTTTACTGTGCCCGCAGGCGCTTCAAGAACGCTGCCAATACCGGGGAAACCTGCTTGCGCGACGGGTAATAGAGGAAGAATCCGGCGAACTGAGGACACCAGTCCTCCAATACACGGACCAGACGACCTTTTCTTATATGGACCGCCGCCTCATGCTCCAGCACGTACGCGACGCCAAGACCATCGATTGCGGCCTGAAGCATCAAATCCGGCTCATTGAATGTCAGTGGCCCCGACAGTGCCACCTTCAATGCTCGACCGCCGTTTTCAAACTCCCATGAATAAAGGCTGCCCGCCGTTTCCATCCGGTAGTTGATGCATTTGTGATGCTGAAGATCTTCCGGCGTTGTAGGAGCACGATGCCGCGACAAATATTCCGGTGCGGCGACCACAGCCATCCTGAGGGCAGGCCCGACCGGCAACGCGACCATATCCTGTTCGAGCTTCTCGCCTAGCCGGATGCCGGCGTCGAAGCGCCCAGAGACAAGATCCCTGAACGCATAATCGACGATGACCTCGACGGTCGCGTCTGGATAACTCGTACAGAAGTCGGTCAGCACTGGACGGATAACAGCCTCATACCCTTGCCGCGTAGCGGTGATTCTCAGGGTGCCCGAAATGTGATCGCGGATCCGACTGAGGTCCCACAAGGCACCGTCTATCGCCTCCAATGCAGGTTCCAGCGTCAACAGTAGCGTTTGCCCCTCGGCGGTGGTCGCCACGCTGCGGCTGGTTCGTCGAAGCAGCGGGTAGCCGAGGCGATTTTCCAGACGCTTGATCGTGTAACTCAGCATCGAATTCGACACGTTCAATTCGGCGGCGGCGCGGGAAAAGCTGCGCGTGCGCGCGACTGCGGCGAAGGCCGACAGGTCATCCAGAACGCCGCGCGACATTGTTTTATCTGATTGCATGACCCATACGAATTATCCACGATGATTGAATGAATGCTCTCATCTATCCTTTCTTATCGTCAAGACCGGGCCGAAGCCGGCGTTGACAACCTGAACTGAAACGGAGGAAGGATGATTGACGATAATTCGGTATGGATGATCACCGGTAGCTCTTCCGGTCTGGGTCGAGAACTGGCCGAAAAGGTACTGGAGCATGGCTATCGTGCCGTCATCACAGCTCGCAAGCCCGACGCGGTAGGCGACCTCGTTGCCCGCTACAGCGACCGCGCGATAGCCGTGGGCCTCGACGTTACCCAGGCCGGGGACATCCGCTCTGCACTGAAGGCCGCGTACGAAAGGTTCGGTCAGATCGACGTACTCGTGAACAACGCCGGATATGGCTATATCGGGGCGATCGAAGAAGGCGAAGATGCCGAGATTCGCGCGCAATTCGATACCAACGTCCACGGTGTTATCGCCCTGGTGCAGGCTGTGCTGCCGGGGATGCGGCACCGCGCAAAAGGGCACATTGTCAACGTGAGCTCGATCGGCGGCCTCACCACTTTTCCGAACGTCGGTTACTACCACGCGAGCAAGTACGCGCTGGAAGGGCTTTCCCAGACTCTTGCGAAGGAGATGGCACCGTTCGGCATTGGGGTGACGGTAGTCGAGCCCGGCGCGTTCAGGACTGATTTTCGCGGCCGTTCGATGCGGCAGTCCAGCATTCGCCTTCCCGAGTTCGCTGAGACCTTGGGCAAGCAACGCGACGCGCTACTCGATTCGCACGGAAAGCAACAGAACGATCCAGCGAAAGGCGCGCTTGCAATCATTGAAGCATTGAGGGCGAAGCAGCCACCCCTGCATCTGCTGCTGGGCGCTGACGCGCTCGACCTTGCGCGCAAACAGCTTGCGGCCATGGCCAAGGATTTTGACGCTTGGGAGACGCTGACACGAAGTACTGTTTTTGACGAACCGGCGTAGGTGGTCTCACGGCGACCGTCGTCATCGCAAAGCCATGCGCCGTACCGGGCACGAGTGCCCCTGACTTCCGCGAATATCCAGGCGCACCAGTCATGAGTTGCGTCGCTTTGACCGGCGTCCGCTTCGCGTTTAAAACCGGCCTTTGACACAGTAGGGCATTCAAAGACTGCAACGGGTCGCGTGCCGACCATCGCCGTCGGGCAGTGACCGGCCTGTAGCTGCCCGTCGTGAGCGTCTTCTTTCGGGTATGCTGGGATCCCTACGATTTCAGGTCTTGCAGAGGCGATCGCCATCAGCCTGGTGGGTGCGATACGAATCATCGAAATCGCCCGCAACGTGTCGATTCGACAGCCCTTCGTTCGTCGTAGTTTTGAAGCACCATTCAACTCAGGAGAACGACGATGCGATTCATCATCACAGCCCAGGCAAGCGCAGACAATGTGAAACCGGATGCCGGCAGCGGTTTGGACGAGGCCCTTCTCACGGCATACATGAGATTCAACGAAGAGATGTACAAGGCCGGTGTCCTGGTGGCTTCCGAAGGCTTGAACCCAGCAGCGCCCGGGGCGCGAATTGCGGTTAACAAGGGGAAACGCTACATCGTTGATGGCCCATTTGCCGAGTCCAAGGAACTGGTCGGTGGCTTTTACATCGTCGAAGTTGGATCGCTCGAGGAAGCGATTTCCTGGGCATTGCGCGCGCCATCCGGTCTCGGCTCGGACGATGTACTGGAGGTGCGCCAACTCACCGGAGCGGGCGACGTCCCGCCCGACGTCCTCGACATCATCCGGGCAGCGGCACCGACCTGGAGCGAGTCGGTTTGGCAGGCGCGGAAGTGAAGGCCACAGACGGAACCGCCGAGTTGCCGCCCAGCCGCGTGCTCGAGTCGACGACCGCCGGCTTCAGGTCGGTGGCGTTACGTTCGGCCTGGCCGATTTCAGGCTGGACTCGACCACAAAGGGACATCCACACATGCAAGTAGAATCGTCAACAATCGGCCCAGGCGATTTGATGGCCGTTCCTCTTTCGTGAGACACAGCGATGAAGGTAACGATTGCCTATATCGAGGAACCACCGTTCGGTTGGACGGAAGCGAACCGTACCGTTACCGGCGCTGACATCGAGTTGGCCGAAGCGGTTCTTCGGGAGATTGGCGCCACCCGGATCGAGCATCGTCTGACGATATTCAGCGAACTGCTCCCAGGCGTCGAAGCCGGCCGGTGGGACATGAACGTTCCGCTGTTCGTGACACCCGAACGCGCCGCCCGGGTGGCGTTCAGCGTGCCCGTCTGGGCGATCGGGGACGGCTTCCTGGTTCGGGCGGGCAATCCAAAGTCGCTCAAGAGCTATGCGTCACTTGCTGAACGCCAGGATGCGCGCCTTGGCATCATTGCCGGCCAGGTTCAGCACGACTCGGCAAGGGAATCGGGAGTAACCGAGAACCAAATAGTCATCTTCGAACATCAGAACGACGCTATCGCGGCAGTACGTTCGGGCGCGATCGACGCGTACGCAAGCACTGCGCTGGGAAATCGCATACTTGCGGATCGGATCGGCGGCTCTGTCCTCGAGGCCGTGGAGCACGAGAGGGGAACGAGTGAGAAGCAACAACATCTCCCTCTCGGAGCGTTCTCGTTTAGTAGACGAAATAGCGAATTGCTTAATGCGGTAAACGAGCGCCTGCGTTCATATCTGGGCTCATCAGACCATCGCGCTCGTATGGCGAGATTCGGCCTGACTCACAACGAGATCGATCCTGCTCTCCCACGTCGAGCATGAGACGGCCTTCGGCCGACGGGATACAAATTCTCCGGGTCGACAAAGGAAGTTCGCGTCGAGGTTACGTAAACGATTGACGGACGCTGACTAAACTTCCGGGTTCGGCCACGAAGAGACGGTCAAACGCGACGCGTAGGTCGTCAACAATTCACCGTTGCAGTGTTGGTGTGCCACCCATGTGGCAAACTTAGCAGCCCAGCATCTAAAGCGGAGTGATATGCGAGTCGTCGTACTCGGTGGTTACGGTAATTTTGGTGCGCGGATCTGCCGTGGGCTTGCAGAAGATGCGGCGATAGAGCTCGTGGTTGCCGGGCGGGACGAGGCGCAAGCTGCTGCCTTTGCGAGGACACTCGGGAAAAACGTATCGGCAATGTCACTCGACGCATGCGCTTTGGATTTCTCTGAACGTCTAGGCGTGCTCAAACCCGATTTGGTAATCCACACAGCGGGGCCGTTTCAGGGACAAGGTTACGATGCCGCTCGAGCGATCGCAGAGTGCGGAGCACACTACATCGATCTCGCAGACGGCCGGCGGTTTGTGTGTGACTTCTCCGAAGCACTGGACGCGTCGTTCAAGGCCGCCAAGCGCACAGCCTTCAGCGGCGTGAGCACGCTACCCACCCTGTCGGCGGCGGTCGTCGATGATTTGCGTCATCGTTTCGCCGAACTGTCTTCGATTGAGATTTGCATCGCACCGGGGCAGCAGGCTCCGCGCGGCAAGGCGACTTTGGCAGCGGTGTTGTCATACTGTGGCGAGATCGTTCAAGTATGGCAAGGTGGCCGCTGGACATCGCAAACGGGGTGGTCGAACCCAATACGAATTTCGTTTGCGAAACTGAAGTCGCGCCTCGGAGCCTTATGCGACGTTCCAGACCTCGAGCTATTCCCGCAACGGTATCCGGGCGTGACCAACGTCATTTTCCATGCTGCGCTTGAAGTTGAGCTAACGCAGCGTGTGTTCGCCTTGATCGCATGGGCAAGGCGTCGACGATTAATTTCGCGTGCAAGTCTGCTGGCCCCTCTGCTATACCGCACGGGGACGTGGCTTGATCGTTTCGGCTCAGGGCTCGGCGGCATGGTAATTCGGCTCGATGGGCTTTCCTCGCAAAGGCAGCCTCTTCATCTTGAGTGGCACCTTACCGTAGATAATAACTACGGGCCGGAAATCCCTTGCATGGCGGCGATCTTGTTGGCACGAAGGTTGGCACATGGCGACACGTTCGCGTCTGGTGCGCAGACTAGCGCGGGCTCGCTACTCCTGCGGGAGTTTGAGCCGGAATTCGCACGGTGGGGCATCCAGACTGAGGTGATCGAACGCGTTGGTTGATGATTGCGCGCGGTATCGCAAAGGGCAGCCAAGTCGAAACTGGGAGGGCGGCCTCGGGTCGCCCCGAAGCAATCGTCGCCGGCCCGCGTTCGACCAGTTCCGGTGGCATGTATTCCTGAAGATGGTTCCGGGTGGCTTGGCCTTCGTTTCCCACGAGTTTGCAGAAAACGTGGTTTCAGTGATACCCATCTGCTATCGCCGAGCAGTTTCCCGAGATCGTTCTTGATCCCATCGCAGACTACATTGTCCAGACCATCAATGCCGGCACCTAAGCACTCAGCGAGATGAACAGAAGAAAGAGACTGACTTTTTGGGGCGCTGACGAAAACGACGACAGTCTTCCGCGCGCTGTCATGGAGGGTCGAAAGACCGTCACCGCCGACACGGTCGCGGACTACCACACGCCGTACGGCGAATACGGCGACGGTGGCTATGTGCCTGGTGACATCATCGAGGTTTACGATTTGAAGCAGCGGCTTCGCTGCATCATCAAGGCGACCAAGGTGTATACGATCGAATTCGGAGACATCCCGGAGGAAGTCTGGCGCGGCGAAACGTTTTCCAGTGCGGAGGAGTTCCGCGAATGCCATATTCGGTGCATGCCGCACCTTGAACTGCATGATCACTTCGAACTGGTGACGCTGCACTTTGAATTGGTTGAGATCATCGTGCGCGACGTAGTGGACTGACGCTAAACGCGCGTCGCGATGAAGTTACTCGGCAGGCCCACTTTTCCAGAGCGTCCTCGCGAACCTCAACAGCTCACGATTTCGTTCACTGAGCTAAAACAGGTTAGAACAGGTACTTCGCACGGAGGTAATAGAACCCACCGTCCATACCGATAGCAGACGTCGTGGGGTCGAAATCGGCCCCTGCGTATTGAGCTGCCGCAGGCAGTTTGTTCGGATACTCATTGAACAGGTTCTTCGCGCCCACCGCCACCTCAAAGCGCTTTGTCACGTCGTAACGTGCTTCGACATCCGTGGTGTATTCCACCTTGTTGGTGAACGGTATGAATACGGTGACCGAACCGGCATTCGGTCCGGTACGGTACGACTCCTCCGCCGAGGTGGTGCCGAAGCGCGTCTCGTGCAGAGATACGCCCCATTTGCCATAGTTCCAGACTCCCCCAGCAACGATCTTGCTCTTCGGTGTCCCACTGGTCAGATAGGCAATCTGCTGAGCATTGAGCAGCGGCTGGCCATTCGTTCCGGGAGCCAGATGCGTCAACGTCGTGTTGTTGAAGTTGACGCCGAGGTCCCAATCGATCGTGCCATATTGTCCAATGTACGTATGGTACGTCGCCGCCAGATCGATGCCGTCGGTGCGCGTGTTCGCACCGTTGGTGAAATAACTGGCTGAGATCGCCGAGGCCGGAATGCCCAGCGGGGTCGAGAATCCCGCCAGGCCAATCGCGTTGATTGCAGCCTCGCCGGCCTGCGAGCCGCCTTCGACGATACGGTTGCGGATATCGATCTCATAGGCGTCGAGCGTGACGTTGATATCGTGCGTCGGCGTCAACACAAGACCCAGGTTGTAGCTTGTCGATTCCTCCGGCTTCAGCGGCTGCGCACCGAGCGCTCTGGCGGCCGCTGAATTCGCCGCAAGCAATGCGAACGCCGAGGTCGGCGTCGGACTAATCGTTGTGTAATATTGTTCGGCCAGCGTCGGCGCACGGAACCCCGTGCCGACACTCCCGCGCAACGCGATCCATGGAGTGAAGTCGTAGCGGGTCGAGATCTTGCCGTTCGTGGTGTCGCCCACGTCGCTATAGTGCTCGAATCGTCCCGCGAGATCGAGCTGCCACTTTTGGGTTAGCCTGGTTGCCAGATCGATATAGGTGCCGAGCACGTCACGCGTATTGTCGCTCGCGCTCGCCGGTGTCAGACCGACCAGTGCCGGCGTCCCTCCGTATAGATACGCATCCGGCTCGCCTGCGCCGACCGAATAGCCCTCGGTGCGCTGTTCGAAGCCGAACGACACAGTCACAGGCGCCGGCAAGCCAGGCAAACTGAACGGGCGCGTGAAATCAAGGTTATTGGTCCACTCGGTGTTCTCCTGATTGCCGATATAAAACTGCGTCGGCGTGTGACCCGTCGCGTCGTACAAGCCGATGTTCTCCGACGTCACCTGACTAAAGCCAGCGTAATCGCCGCCGTATGTCGTGCTCAGATCCCACTTCCAGCCCAACAGATCGTCCCCTTTCACGCCGACCGTCACCGAGAAGTCGTTTTCGTTAATGAGGTCCTGCGGAATGAATCCGTTTGGATAAACCGCGGGAAGAACAACGGAGCCCCGGATCGACTGATAACTGGCCGCATCCCGATGGGCATAGGTGCCGAAACCGTAGAGCTCCACACTGTCGCTCACGTAATAGCCGGCGTTGAATCCGACAACCTCACGCGTGCTTGACGGATCACCAAAGTAAGCATTGCTTACCGACCCGGCGAGCGCCCCGGTGTGGGCGTACTGCCCCGTCCGGTCCGTATGATTCTCCCGAGACACCTCTGCGCTCAAATCCAGAAACCCGCCTACTCCCAGCGCAAGCCCGTAATGGGCGGACTCGTCCTGATGGAGGCCATCTCCCTGATAGGTCTGCCCCGTCGACGTTTCGATTGAACCACCCTTGGTGTCCGACTTGAGAATGATGTTGATCACCCCCGCGATGGCATCGGAGCCGTATTGCGCGGCCGCACCGTCACGCAGAATTTCCACGTGGTCGACGGCACTCACCGGGATCAGATCGATGTCGACACCGGTGGAACCTTGCTGCGGCCCCGGGTTAAGCGCAATCGTCGCGGTCGAATGCCGGCGCTTACCGTTGACGAGCACCAGCACCTGGTCAGGCGTCAGGCCATGGAGTGTCAGCACATCGACCAAGGCGGCTTGCGCTCCACCCATGGCCTGACGCTGGATCGACGGCGACAGTGAAACCAGCGCATCGCGCAGGTCGGTCTGGCCAGTGCTCTGCAACTGGGCAGCCGTAATCACATCCACCGGCGTCAGGCTCTTTGTGGCCTTGGTCGCCGTACGGGTCCCCGTAATCACCAGTTGATCTTGAACCTGCACGCCATTCGTCCCACCTTGCTGCGGCACGGCGCCGGCCGGTTGCGCCGCAGGTGGCACGGCCGCACTCTGCGCGAAGGCGGCACCGGTGCATGCGAACGCGGCCACCGCCGCCGAAATCGCCTTGCACCGAGCCCCTACTCTGGCCTTGCTACCCAGCATTGCTGAACGTCTGTCACGCATGGTCAGTCTCTACAAGTCAGAAATGCAATCGGCTCAATGCGGGCCGCGCACAGGTTCAATCCCCGGTCTTTTCGCGTATCGGGTAATTGAACAAAAATCCCGTTCCACTCGATCAGGAATCCTTATATCCTGGCGGATTGGTCTCCGAGTGCGAGATTGCCTCGGCTTCAAGCCCCCACCGGGCGAGCGCCGCCTGATATTGCCCTCCCGCGATCAAGCCATTGGTCGCCTCGGTCAGAGCATCAGCGAGTCCAGCGCCCTTGCGCGATGCAATCGCTACGTCGGCCCTGAGCGGCCAACCCGCATTGACGGTTCCGACGAGACGAATCTTTCCTTGCGTCGCCGCCGCATAGGCGAGCGGTGCGTGGGGATTGAAAATCGCATCGGCGCGATTGGACAACAATGCGAGCGAGGCCGTGTCCAGATCGTCGAAATACTGGAGCGAGGTTTCCTTGAGTCCCTGCGCTACGTTCTGCTTGTTCCATTCCAGCAGGATGCGCTCCTGGATCGTTCCCGAACCCGTGATGACGCGAAGACCGGCGATATCCTTCGGCTCGCGAATTGACTGGATTGCGCTGGCCACCGGTACATAGAAGGCATGCAAACCGAGCCGATAGGTCGTGAAATCGAATTTCTGCTTGCGCTGCTCCGTCACGCCCACATTCGAGATCACCGCGTCGTACTTGCCGGAAGCGAGCCCCAACGGCCAATCCGGCCATGCGACAGGCACGAATACCAGTTTCAGGCCAAGCGCGTCAGCCACGAGCAGAGCGTAGTCCGGATCCGAACCGACAATCGAGCGCGCGTCGGTGGCATAGCTTGCAATCGGCGCAGCGAATGGCGCGACGGCAACCGTCAGCGCGCCAGCCTCGACAAAACGGTATCCATTGCCCAAGCGTTGCACTGCCGCGGGATTCTTCCGGGCTCTCACCCGTCCGCGCTGTTCCGGGCTGAAGTCGAATGAGTGGGTATCGGCTAGCGCCCGTTGCACCGGCCAGAGAGTCGATGCGGCAGCAAGCGCCGCAAGATTCGAGAGGAATTTTCTGCGTCGTGTCATAAGTTGGGCTCTTTGGATGGCAATGCATGCCAGGTGCGCTGACGCTCGGAATCAAAACAGGTAATGCGCGCACGTAACAGAAGCCACCGTTCGGGCAGATCTGCGAGGCGTAGACAATCAATCAATAGTGCTTAGCATATTAAGACCACGCAATCCGGCTAGATCCATCATGAAACATGGGCTGCCGGAATAGTGCAGGAGCATCACTCTGGAGCAAACCAAGTATTTGGCAGATCGTTATACAGACCTAATTCAATACCTAAGCCCGCACGCATCCCAATGGCCACGTCCAATCAAGCGTCGCCGCTACTGCCATTAAATGAACAATATTTGATCCGCCACACCTCATCCGGCACCGGTTCGGCGAGATGGAACAGACAGTCAACTGATTGGCCAGCGATTGCATTACACAGCGCAATACGTTGGGTTTAGGCGCGACCAGCTTGACCGTTCTGCGCGCTAAATCCGTGGGACGGCCTCGCTTACCTGTCTTTCAGCTTTCAACCATCAAAACAAAGAGTTGGTAAGGAAGTTTGTCAACGAATCAAAACTTATTAACTTGTATCTAAAAAATTTTGATCCGCTAATCCGGGCCTGCTATGTTCCTTTCCGCTATTGGCTTCTACGACATGGGTCCGGGGCGCAGTTCGCGCACATCGTGCCATTACACGCGAGGGGAACGTAAACATGAAAAAACGAGCACTGGCGGTCGCCGCCAGACACCTGATCTGGACACATGTTGCGCTAGGTGCAACGCTGGCAGGACCGGTATTCGCACAGACCGCACCGGCCACCGGCAGCGGGACCAACCCGGCTGCCGGTGCTGCGGCAGCGCCTGCGGCCGCTTCCGGCTCGTCGACCATCACCACCACCACCGATGAACACGGCACACAGGCGAAGCTCAAGACGTTTGAAGTCACCGGCTCGCTGATCCGTCAGACGGACAAGACCGGCTTCAACGCGGTGCAGACCGTCACTCAGAAAGACATCACGCAGAGCGGCGAGACGACGGTCGCGGGTTACCTGCAATCGCTCTCGGCAAACTCGGCCAGCAGTTGGGGAGAAACCACACCGTTCAATCTCGCGCCGGGCGGCGCGGGTATCGCCCTGCGCGGCCTCAGCGAAAAGTACACGCTGGTGCTGATCGACGGGCAGCGGGCGGCGCCCTACGCGTTCGGATCGAACGGCACGGATACCTTCTTCGACATCGACACGATTCCGACCAACATGGTCGACCGCATCGAAGTGGTCAAGTCAGGCGGCGTGTCGCAGTACGGTTCGGACGCCATCGCCGGTGTCGTCAACATCATCACCAAGCACGATTACCAGGGTCTGCAACTGGACGGCAGCCTGGGCGGCGCAGCGCAAGGCGTGGATGGAACCGTCAAGTTCAATGTGCTGGGCGGTTTCGGCAACCTGGCCTCCGACGGCTATAACGTCACCGCGGCAGCAAGCTTCTATCGCGCGAGCGGCTTGACGCTCGGCGATCGCTCGACGACGGATGCGCTCGACTATTCGGCGCTGGGCGGCCCCAATGTCTCGCCGCTTTCGTATCTGGCGTCGCCGACCGGGGTGTTGCAGGCGCCCAAGAACTGCTTTGGTTCGGTCGGCTCGCCGAACCCTGCGAGCGAATTCGCCGGCGGCTCGACGGGCACGGTCTGCCAACCGCCCAATGCGGCTTCCGCGTATAGCCTGGCGCCGCAGGTCGATCGCTCGAACCTCAAGGTTCACGCGGACTTCAAGATCAACGATACGACCCAGGCATGGGTGGACGCGTGGGAAAGCTACGACACCACGCAACTCAGCAAGGGGTACGCCTATCTGGGCACGGCTGCGCCGGGCGTGACCGCGCCGACCGTCTATTCGCCTTCGGCGGGCTATGGCCTGTTCAACAACCAGACGAGCGACGGTTATACGGTCAACTACGCCTTCCCGAACCAGGTGGTGCAGAACACGGACTCGAACTTCTATCGCGTGTCGACCGGTGTGAAGGGCGAGATCGATACCAGCTCGATCGGTAACTGGAACTGGGAGGCTTCGGCGGGTCACTCGCAGAGCACGGTGACGAACACCGTCAGCAATCAGCTCAACGCAAACGTGCTGGGCACTTACCTGAGCGGCGTGACGGCCTCGACGTTCGACGGCAACACCCTGCAAAATCTGCCCGGCCTTTACGGCACGACCTCGCAGCTCGCGATTTCCAAGCTCGAAACGGTGGATGCGTCGATCTCGACGCCGAACCTGTTTCATTTGCCGACGGGTGACGTGGGCGCGGGCTTCGGTACGCAGTTCCAGCACCAGTCCGAATACGTCGGGCCGGGTTCTTACAATTACCTGAACCCGTATCTGCAGTCGGTGGATGGCGAGCGCAACGTTGCCGCCGTGTTCTATCAGTTCGATATCCCGCTGCTGGATAACCTGAAGTTCAGCCAGTCCGGCCGCTACGACCACTATAGCGACGTGGGCGGTGCCTTCTCGCCCCGCTTCGCATTGCGTTACCAGCCTATCCAGGCGCTGACGGCTTATGCGAGCTACGACCGCGGCTTCCGCGCGCCGACGCTGATCGAGGCAGACCAGAAGGTCAATGCGGTGTTCCAGAGCGTCACGGTAAACGGTTCCAACTACAACGTGCCGGAGTTCATCACCGGCAACCCGAACCTGGCGCCGGAACGCACGAAGAACTACAACCTTGGCTTCGAACTGTCGCCGACGCGCAACACGGACGTGGGCCTGGATTGGTATCGAATCTCGGTTTCGAACGTGATCGGCACGCCGAACCCGACTAGCGAGGTGGCGGCGGACATCGCTCAAACGGGATCTGCGCCGGCCTTCATCACCGAGCAATTCGAGAACCTTGGCACGATGCGCACGGACGGATTCGAGGCGACCTTCCGCCAGGCACTGCCGACGCAACTGGGCACGTTCACGCTGGCAGCCGATTGGGCGTGGGTGTGGCACTTCGATCTGGCCAATGGCCCGGGTCAACCGAGCGTGAACCTGGCCGGCAACAACCTTGGCATCGATACGGTGTTCGGTGCATCGTTCCCGCGCTGGAAGGGCAACACGAGCGTGAACTGGGTTTCGACAAACCGCAACTGGAACGCGACGCTCACGTGGCAATACACGGGGCCGTATGCGCAAGCGGCCGGAAGCCCTGGCTCAGTCGGTTCGTACAGCCAGTTCAATCTGTTTGCGTCTTACTCGGGCATCAAGCATTGGACGCTGTATGCCGGCATCAACAACATCTTCAACCACAAGCCGCCGTATGACGCGCTGTGGCCGTATGTTGACGGCAGCTTCTACGACTCGTCGCTTTACAGCGATCTCGGTGTCTACGCGCAGATCGGGGCAACGTATAAGTTTTGACGGATCGCTGGCCGGTTGAGGTTGGATCTGATAACCCGGCAAGAGAATGCGCGGCCCAGTGCGGCCGCGCAGCAAAGAACAACACCCGTACATCGTCTTCTGGCAAGCGGTCGCAACCTGTCGCTGCCGCGCGCCTCTTACGCGGATTTCCTCTCGCTATCGAAGCCGTCGCGAGCCGCGGTAACCGCATCGTGATTGTCCTCCGCCCACTGCAGCAGCACGTGTAGCGCTTCGAACATCGAATGGCCGAGGTCGGTCAGGCTGTATTCCACGCCTGGCGGTTTGGTTGGAAAGACCTCTCGATGCACATAGCCGTCGCGTTGCAACTCCTGAAGCGTCTGCGTAAGCATGCGCTGCGATATGTCAGGCACGAGCCGGCGAAGTTCTCCGAACCGGTAGGGTTGCTCAGCCAGTGCAGTCATCAGCAACGAACTCCACCTGCCGCTGATGACGTCAATGACGTCGCGCACGGGGCAATTCACGAACGCCCCGTATTTTGCCTTGGCCCCTTCAAGCTTCGCTCTAAGCGTACTCGTCGTCGCCGTGGTGGTTCCCATTTGGTAACTATCTCCTGAAAAACTGCCTTCTTTACGATTGCCCGCGAACGCCCGATTATCGAGGCGCTCTCGAATTGAGAGTAACACTCAAAATGAGGTTCGCGCATGAACGACAGTATTTTTGTGACCGGTGCGGCCGGTCAACTCGGGCAACTCGTCATCAAGCACCTGCTGGCGCGCGGCGTAGCGCCCAGCCGGATCGTCGCCGGTACCCGCAGCCCTGAGAAGCTGGCCGGCCTCGCTGCGGCAGGCATCGAGGTGCGCAAGGCGGACTTCGAAGACTTACATGGCCTGACCGAGGCTTTCAACGGCGCCGGCACCGTCCTCATTATTTCGACGGATGCCTTGGACGGAACCGATACGCGCCTGCAGCAGCATCGCAATGCGGTCGCGGCGGCCGTCGCCGCGGACGTGAAGCGTCTCGCCTATACGTCTCAGCCCAATCCAGCCAGTTCGCTTTTGACCTTCTCGCCCGACCACCTGGGAACCGAGCAGGCCATCAAGGCCACCGGTCTGCCCTACGTGATTTTCCGGAACAGCTGGTATCACGAGAATCTGCTCCGGTCGCTTCCCAATGCGCTGAAGAGCGGACAGTGGCACTCGGCGGCCGAAGGCGGGAGAACGTCGTACGTTGGACGTGAGGACATTGCCGAAGCGATTGCCGCAGCGCTCACCACTTCAACATTGGAAAGCAGGACATATACCCTCACGGGTTCTGAGGCACTGTCTACCGAAGAAGTTGCCCGCCTCGCCAGTCAGGCGACAGGCCAGCCCGTTTCCGTCGTTCACGTGACCGACGGGCAACTCGCTACGGGGCTGAAGGCCGCCGGCGTTCCTGAGATATTCGTCTCTGTCCTGGTGTCGGCTGAAGCGGAGACGCGGGCGGGCAATCTCTCCATCGTCACGGACCATGTCGAGTCGCTTATCGGTCGCACTCCAAAACGTCTCGCCGAGTATCTCAAGGAAGCAAAGGCCGCTTTCGGGGCTTGAGAGCCTAAGGCGCGATGCGAGCCGCCCGCGCTGCACCGCGATGCGGTTCACGTGGACAGCCTGAGCTCGCGACGACCGGTTCAGTCCAACTCAAAAAAATCTTTGCATGTATCTGAGAAGTCAGATATATTTTGCATCAGAAACAGAGGAATCAGAGATGAATCATGAGTTCGACAACTTTCTTTGGCCGGGTCAGAGCATCGTCTTTGCGTTGAGCAAAGCCCGCCATCTGCTCACGGCGGAAATGGACGTGGCGCTTGCGGGCACTGGCGTCACCAGTTCGCAAGTCGGTACGCTGCTGCTCCTGTTGCAGGACATGACGCACACCTCGGCGGGCTTGTCCAGGCTGCTGCGCATCGATTCGGGATTCGTCACACGGACGGTGGATCGACTGGAGAAGCAGGGTCTCGTGCGCCGGACTCGCGACAGCGAGGACCGGCGAGTGGTCAGCCTGACGCTGACCGAAGCGGGACGGGACGCCGCCGCGCGGATCGCGGAGATTGCGCCGGAGATTTTGAACCAGCACTTGTCAGGCTTTACCCCGGCAGAATTCGCAAGCTTGTGCAGGCTCCTCGGCAAGTTGCTGGATGGGTAGGCCATTTTTTTTACCCATATAACTGACTTGTCAGATAAAAGGCGCCGGCTTCAGGACAGCCGGCCGTCACCCCCCTTAAAGGACGCAACATGAATCCGCCAAAAACCGCAAGCGCGCCTGCCCCATTGGTTGGCTGGCAGTTCGCACTGGGCACCTTCGCCGTGGCCCTCGCTACCTTCATGAATGTGCTGGACTCGTCGATCGCCAACGTCGCGATCCCGACGCTCTCCGGCGACCTTGGCGTGTCAGTCGATGAAGGCACGTGGGTCATCACGATGTTCTCCGCGGCCAACGCGGTGTCGATTCCGCTGACCGGCTGGCTCACGCAGCGGGTCGGGCAGGTCAAGCTTTTCGTGGCGGCGATCCTGCTGTTCGTGGTGTCGTCAGCGGCGTGTGGCCTGGCGCCGAACCTGCCCGTGCTGCTCCTCGCGCGTATCGTGCAGGGCGCGGTGGCGGGGCCGCTGGTGCCGCTGTCGCAATCGCTCCTGCTCGCTTCGTTTCCGCGGGAAAAAAGCTCGAGCGCGCTGTCGCTGTGGGCGATGACCGCAACGGTCGGGCCGATCGCCGGGCCGGCTCTCGGCGGCTGGATCACCGACAACTACAACTGGTCGTGGATCTTCTACATCAACGTGCCTGTCGGCCTCTTTGCCGCCGCAGTGATCTGGGCGCTCTACCGCAAGAGCGAAACGCCGGCGCGCAAGCTGCGGGTCGACAAGGTGGGGCTCCTATCGCTGATCGTCTGGGTGGGCGCGCTGCAGGTCATGCTCGACAAGGGCAAGGATCTCGACTGGTTCAATTCGCCGACGATCTGGGCGCTGACGATCGTCGCGCTGATCGCGTTCCTGTTCTTCGTGATCTGGGAACTGACGGAGGCCAAACCGATCGTCGATTTGCGCCTCTTTGCAGGGCGTAACTTCCTCGGCGGCACGGCGGCGATATCGGTCGCATACGCGGTCTTCTTCGCCAACCTCGTGATCCTGCCGACGTGGATTCAGGAGTATCTGGGCTACCGGGCCGTCGATGCGGGGCTGGTGACCGCGCCGCTCGGCATCTTCGCCGTGCTCCTTGCGCCCGTGATGGGCAAGATCATGCCGAAATCGGACACACGGGTGCTGGCGACGCTCGCCTTCCTCGGCTTTGCGGGCGTGTTCCTGATGCGTTCGTGGTACACGACGGGCGTCGACTCCTACACGCTCATTCTGCCGACGCTGCTGCAGGGCATCCCGATGGCGCTGTTCTTTACGCCGCTCACGGCAATCATCCTGTCGGGCTTGCCGCAGGAGAAGATCCCGGCCGCCGCGGGGCTGTCGAACTTCGCGCGGATCTTCGCCGGCGCGGCGGGCACGTCGCTCCTGAGCACCATCTGGAACGACAGGACAATCCAGCACCATTCGCAGCTCGCCGAGCAGACCAGTTTGACGAACCCGAACTACGTGCACGCGCTCGCCAATATTCAGACGACGCTGCACGCGAGTCTCTTCAAAGCCCAAGCCTTTTTCGAAACGCAATTGAGCGCGCAGGCGTCGATGCTCGGCCTGAACGACGTGTTCTGGCTGTCGGCGGTGATCTTTGTGCTGATCATTCCACTCATCTGGATCACCAAGCCCAGCAAGGACGGCGCGGCGAACGCAGCGGGGGCCGGCGGTCACTGAGTAGCGCGCCGTCCGGACGGGAAGAAATCGCAGAAATTCTTCTTGACAATATCTGACTTTACAGTCATTGTAGAAGTCACTTGAATTGAGGATGCGCCATGAAGCACTACACGTCGGAAAGTTTTTCCCTGACGCACAGCGTCGGGTTCCTGCTGACCAAGGCTCGCAACCTGATCACGGCGGAAATGGACACGGCCCTCAAGGATCTCGACATCACCGGCCCGCAGATGGGCATTCTGCTCGGCATGCAGCGCGGTTTGGCCTCAACGCCGTTCGAGCTGTCGAAGATGTTGTCCGTGGACACGGGCCTGATGACGCGGATGCTGGACAAGCTGGAAACGAAGGGGTTGCTGGAACGCTCGCGCAGCGTGGACGATCGCCGGGTGGTAAACCTGGTGCTGACGAAGCAGGGCAAACAGATCGCGGCCGAGATTCCGAATATCGCACCGGAAGTGCTGAACGCGCGGTTGAAGAAGTTCACGAAGGCAGAGTTCGAAGAGCTGTGCCGTCTACTTAACAAGTTCATTGGAGAGTGAGCGCTGCGGCGCTCCCCCCTTTTTTAACCATTAATCTGACAGGTCAGAAAATGAAAGAGCAGATTACGCAACCCGGCAGCGGTGCCCGTGCGATAAAAGCGGGGCTGTCGGCGATCATGGCGGCGGTGCTCTCGGCATGCGTCAACTATGCGGGCATCCACAGCGACAAGCAGATGGCCCAACCGCAACAGTACGAGACGACGCAAAGCCTGCCGGCCGAAAGCGGTCACTGGCCGGCGGCCGACTGGGCCGACCAGTTCGGCGATGCGCAACTGAAGGCCTTGCTCGAGGAAGCGCTCAAGGGCAGCCCGACGATCGCGCAGGCGCGCGCCCGCCTCGCCGGGGCGCAAGCCTATGCGGACACCGCGAAGGCCAGCACGATGCCGCGCGTCGACGCCGAGTATTCGCTGCAACGCCAGCAGTTCAGCGGCACGGCGGAAGTGCCGCCGCCCTACGCGGGCACCTGGCAAACCCAGAACACCGGACTGCTGAGCGCCTCATACGATCTGGATCTGTGGGGCAAGAATCGCGAATCGATGAAGGCCGCCGTCTCCCAGGTAGAAGCAAGCGAGGCCGATGCGGAAGTCGTCAAGCTCACGCTCACCACCGCGATCGCCCGCACCTATAACCAGTTGGCAAGGCTTTACGTGCTGCACGATATTGCCCAGCAGGAAGTCGGCCGCCGCGAACAGATCGACCGCATCACGGCCGGCCGCATCGCAACCGGGCTGGATACCGAAGTCGAGCGCAAGACGGCCCAGGCGAATCTCGCGACCGCGCGCTCGGCGCTCGCCGGGCTTGACGGCAGCATCCTGACGACCCGCTACCAGTTAGCCGCGCTGATGGGTGAAGGTCCGGACCGCGGGCTCGCGATCACGCGGCCGGCGCTTGGTGTCGGCGACGAAGTGCGTCTGCCGGACAACCTGCCCGCCAACCTCGTGAGCCGCCGCCCGGATATCGTCGCGGCCCGTTGGCGCGTCGATGCGATCACGCACGAAGTGAAGGAAGCGAAGGCCGAGTTCTACCCGGACATCAACCTGAGCGCCGCAATCGGTCTGGACGCGTTCGGCTTCGGCCGCTTTCTGACGGCGGCGAGCCGCACGGCCAATGTAGGTCCGGCGATCAATCTGCCGATTTTCGACGCCGGTGCGTTGCGTGCGCAATTGAAGGGCCGTTACGCCGATTTCGACGACGCGGTCGCGACCTACAACCAGACGTTGATCACCGCCTTGAGCAACGTGGCGACGCAACTTGCGCAGATCCGCTCGAGCGACGTGCAGCTTGGCGATGCGCAAACGGCGCAACAGGCCGCACGCGAAGCCGACGATCTGGCGATCACGCAGTACAAGGGCGGCCTGACGAATCAGCTGACCGTGCTCAACGCCGACATGAACGCGCTGCAAGCCGATCAGGCCGTCGCCAACCTGCTGATGAACCGGCGCGACCAGCAGATCGCGCTCGCATCGGCGCTCGGCGGCGGCTACGTCGATACGTCATCCGAATCAATACACAGTGCGGCTGCAGCCGCGCCTTCCAACCCTGTCGTCGCCGCGCGTTGAACCGGCACGTTCTCAAACTCTCTGGAGAATTGACATGAGCGATACCACCACGACCGACCGCACGAGCGCGGACCCGGTGTCATCGAAAAGCAACGGGGCACACGCCGCTCCCGCCGGGACTTCGCCGAACGCGCCGCCGCCCGGCGCCTCAGGCAAGCGCAAGCTATGGCTTGCACTGCTGGGCATGGGCGTGGTGGTCGCGGGTGCCGCGTATGGTGCGTACTATTTCACGTATGCGCAATATCACGAGTCGACCGACGATGCGTACGTCAACGGCAATCTCGTGCAGCTCACGCCGCAGGTGACCGGCACGGTTAACGCGGTCGACACGGACGATACGCAGATCGTGAAAGTGGGCGACCCGGTTGTCACGCTGGACCCGGCCGATTCGAGGATCGCACTCCTGAACGCCGAGGCGGCGCTCGGCCAGGCCGTGCGCCAGGTGAGCACGCTCTACGTGAACAACGACTACTACGCAGCCAACGTCGCGCAGCGCGCGTCGGACCTGGCCCGAGCAGAGGACGATCTGAAGCGCCGCGTCGCGGTGCAGAACACCGGCGCGGTATCGGCGGAAGACGTCTCGCACGCCCACGACGCCGTGGCCGTCGCTCAGGCCGCGCTCGACGCCGCCCGCCAGCAGGCGCAATCGAACCATGCGCTGACCGACCGCACGTCGGTCGAAAACCATCCGGACGTGCAAGCCGCCGCCGCGAAAGTCCGCGACGCCTACCTCAACTACGCGCGCAATACGCTGCCGGCGCCGGTGACGGGCTACGTGGCGCAGCGCTCGGTGCAAGTGGGCGAGCGCGTCGCACCGGGCACGCCGCTGATGTCGATCGTGCCGCTCGACGGCGTGTGGATCGACGCAAACTTCAAGGAAGTGCAATTGCGGCGGATGCGCATCGGTCAGCCGGTCACGATGACGGCGGATATCTACGGTTCGAGCGTCAAGTACCACGGGCGGGTGATCGGTTTCTCGGCCGGCACGGGCAGCGCGTTCGCGACGCTGCCGGCACAGGACGCAACCGGCAACTGGATCAAGATCGTGCAGCGCCTGCCGGTGCGTATTGCCCTCGACCAGAAGGAACTGGAAGCGCATCCGCTTCGTATCGGGCTGTCGATGGTGGTTGACGCCGACACGCGCGACGAGTCCGGCACGCAGCTCGGCGCTGCTGTGAACACGACCTATCACACGGATGTGTTTGCGCAGTACGGCGCGCAGGCCGATGCGGAGATCGCGAAGATCATCGGGCAGAACGAGATCGCGGCGCAGGCGAAGGTGGCGACGTCGGCGGCAGGGAAAGCGGCGATGCGGGATCCTGCGCGCGGTTAGGCGCCGGTCACTCTGGTCGCCATGACAGCCACGCGTCTGAGAACGCAGGCAGCTAAAGTCCCAATCCGCTAAGGAATGCATCGATCTGCCGCTCGAAACGAGGCCGGTCGTAGTCCACCAGCGCCATACGCCAGATGCCCTGCAGATAGGTGACAACAACTGATGCGGTAACCTGCGGATCCAGCGTTGCAGACAATCGACCCTCGTCTCGGTCCTGGCTCAACCGCTCGACGAGACAAGCGTGAAAGCTTCCCAGGCCATCCTCGACAAGCTTGCGCAGCTCGGGCTCCGACAGCACCTCTTCGGAGGCCATCGCCGCCATCATGCAGAGCCTCGACGGCGTGGACGGATTGTCCAGGCAGTCGAGCACCGCACCGAACAGCGCGCGAATCCCCTGGCTAGCCGTCGGGGCGCTCATCAGAGCCTGCCCGCGCTTGCGCCCTTCCGTCTCTTCGTAGCGCCTCACGCATGCCAGATAAAGCTGCTTCTTGCTCTTGAGGGTGTTGTAAAAGGAGCCTTCGCCGATGTCCATGATCTTCAGCAGATCGCGCAGCGACGTGCCGGCATAGCCGCTCTTCCAGAACAGCCACGTCGCCCGCTCCAGAGCCCGATCGTAGTCGAATGCAATTGTTCGTGCCATGGCGCCATCATAGCTTATTTGTAGCAGTAGCTAAAAATTGCATTGACAGGCTGGGCGGGCGTGAGCGATATTTGTATCGACCGCTACAAACAAGCATGTGGCGAAACATCGAGGCGCGCCGAACATCAAGGCGGATGTGCCCTTCTCAACCCTGTGCCCGGCGATGTCAGCCGGTCATTCACCGTGTCAACGAATATAAGGAGTACGGCATGTCGGTCAAACAGGCCTCGGCGGAATACAAGGCAATGGTTCAGGAAAAGCTAGGCGAGAAGTTCAATATCATTGCCGGCGATATGGAGCGCGTCCGCGCATCCGGCGCGATCGACGGTGCGTTGAAGAACGGACAATCCGCACCGGACTTCACGCTGCCCGACGCGTTCGGCAATCAGGTCTCGCTCAAGACTCTGCTGGCCAAGGGGGCGGTAGTGATCAGTTTCTATCGCGGCGAATGGTGTCCGTTCTGCAATCTCGAACTACGCGGCTTGCAAGAAGCACGGCCGAAGATCGAAGCGCTTGGCGCAAGCCTGATTGCCATCTCTCCAGAGAAGCCGGATCACAGCATCGTGGCAACCGAGAAGAGCAAGCTGACGTTTCCGGTGCTGAGCGATTTCGGCAACGCGGTGGCACGGCAGTTCGGCATCGTGTTCCGGGTCGGGGATGAGTTGCAGGCGTTTTCGAAGAACGTCTTCAAGAACGATATCGCGCTGCGTAACGGGGAGGATTCGTACGAACTTCCGGTTCCGGCAACCTATGTGATCGATGCGGCCGGCGTCATTCGCTTCACGCATGTCGACGTGGATTACATGACGGGTCGAGCGGAACCCGATGAGGTGGTCGCCGCGCTGGCAACTTTGAAATAAGCTCGACGGATCCTGAAAACGGATCCTGTCAATCCATCATCTTGTCTCGCGTATCGCCTGTAATGAGCCGCGTGCTGCGCCGATAGGTGAGATACGCCCAGAGCCAATCGAGAATGACGATGGCCCGGTTCCGTCCGCCGACCAGAAAGGCGATATGAGTTGCGCCCCAAAACCACCACGCGGGCTCCCCCCATACGCAAAGCTTGCCGATCTCGGCAACGGCCGCCTGACGCCCGATCGTGGCAAGACTGCCAAAATGCCGGTAGCGAAACGGCGGCGGTGGGCGCCGCCCCGTCAGACTGGCCGCGATCACGCCAGCCACATACCGGCCCTGCTGTTTGGCCGCCGGCGCGAGACCAGGAACAACTGCGCCGCCCCATCCCAGAGAGGATGCGGTATCGCCG
>Ga0116227_10005770_pt1 | contig 25745 bp, 26 predicted proteins | sample S1TSphgellanicum_FD_89693 | JGI IMG/M metagenome (GOLD analysis project Ga0116227, IMG submission 89693) | Host-associated microbial communities from peat moss isolated from Minnesota, USA - S1T2_Fb - Sphagnum magellanicum MG | ecosystem: Host-associated > Plants > Peat moss > Unclassified...
ATATTTTTTTTTTTTTTTTTTATTCTTTTTTTGTTTTTTTTTTTTTTTTTTCATAATGGACCATTTGGTTGGCCTATCACCAAAAAATTATGAAATGCCCCCTTCCCTAAAAAAATTCTTACATGATTTTACACTTACGCTGTTTTACACAACCATGTAAAACCATATAAGTGTGTTTGTTATACACTTACATTGTTTTACATAGCCACGTAAATCATATAATTATATATATTTCTTAAAAAATTCTTACATGATTTTACACTTACACTTACACTGTTTTATACAGCCATGTAAAACTATACCCTTACATTGTTTTACATAGCCACGTAAAATCATATATTATGTTTATTTTTACACCTACAATATCTTACATGGCATAAAAGGAATTTACACGATTTTACATTTACACCAACTCATGGAGTAAATTTCATTATGAGATTTACACTTAACACAGAGTGTAAGTCCCAAACCACTTACACACACAACACTAGTTTTAACTAACCCTAGGCCAAGATGCTCCAAATGAATTCAACTTATGCCAAAATCCCCAGAGGTTTCAAAGCCTGAATATTGCCATGACTGGAATCAAAACACCAAGAGGCCTTTAGAATATCCCATACCATGGTCGATGGCCAGTGGTAATAACATAATAGCGTTTTTACTATTCCATGGCTGTTCTTCCAAAACAGGGGTTTGCAATTAGCATGCCTGGAACCAAGAACAATCTGTTTGATTAAACACTTGAACGTTAATGAACAGGGAGTGCAACTTTCTGACCTTCAGAATATTAAAATGGTGAGAATTCTTTGAAACATCAATGTGTGGGTACCTTATTGACACAGGCAAATCCAAAGATATATTTACACTTATTTGTCACATTTTGTGGAATCTTAAGTTTCTACACTGGTGTAAAAGTTTCATTATTATTTCAGATTTTAATCATGATGTTTGAATACTCGAGTCATCTTAGCAATGGATATTTAAATGGTCACCAAGGACCAGACTCTAGAGAAGGAAAAGACTATCCCTCTCAACCTCCAATCAAGAATTCCCAATATAGCTCATGCTCACTCATTGGACTGGCAGTTAACGTTATATCCAAATGCACTGTCAGGATGGTAGCTTAGGGAAAACAAGGGCACATACAGTAGGTACTTCTGCCCCATTTAAGGTTGGGCTCAAAATCCTTATGCCAGGAACAGGGCCAGGAGCAGTTGAAAAGAAAGCCTCTTTGAGAATCCTGTGGTAATGGGAACTTGTCAGTAATGTTAATGCAAACTTCCTAGTGGGTGGCATGTGGACTGAGATGACTTGGTTTGCAAGCCATGGCTCTGATTCTATAATCACAAACCACTAGGCATTCTTTCCTGCTCAGAATCATACACCAAGTGAAAACCTAACAATTGTAGCCAAGTGTACACATTGTGCAACAAAGCTGTCAACTGGGAACCGACCCTCAGAACAAACTTAAGAAGCTACAGTTACAAATTAGGGTTGAACAATATGGAACAAAGTTAAACTGCTTTCCACTTTATATTCAACAGAGCTAGTCCCAGGTCAGTTCGAGCACATGAAAGTGGCAAGAGTGCTGTGGAAAAGATTTTGAGCTTTGAACACAAGAGGGGAGGATGCAGTGTCAGTTCTAGCCTTAGTGCAGAACATGCTTACTCTGGTTCAAAATTGTGCTTACAATTCTCATCTCAAGTCTCCAGAAGCATGTCCTACCAGTATTTAGACTTATCCTAATGGGACTATTTCAACACAACACGAAGAATGCTGACTACAGCCTAAGACTGCAACACTAGTCAAAACATGCCGATAAATGATGGATGTTCAAAAGTACAGAGCTGTATTCTTTTTGCTATAAGACTCAGAGGCATCAGATGAGACTAGCTATTGTGTGAAAGCAAAGACTGGTCACCTTAGCAATCCTTGGTGGACAGTGGAACTGCCAGAACTCCCATTAAAACTCAAACTCTCCAGTAGCCTGTCAGGACATGACAAACAAAGCATACTGTCTGTTACTCATCATCACAAGATGACTAAAAATCACTGTGTAAAGAGCAAAGTTTCAATTATCCACACGATATTCCACCATTACAATCAAGCAGAGACTGGCAGACTAGATACTTGTATAAAGGTCATAACTATGGCATTTTAACCTGTAAAAGAGAACGAGAAACTGCCTGTGTGCAATAGTTGAAATCATTTTTCAAAAGACGTTTCTCTTGAAACTCAGTATAGTGAAAACTTAACCCCTCATCCCTGGTAGTGTATATCATGATAAATTGTGGAAGATTGGTCACATACAACCATGGCAATTGTATATTGATCATTCTCCTCCATCTATAGATTCCTTATATGTGTTAATGCATTGTTCTTTGCACCAAGACTCTAGCTAACCAGGGCCTGAGTGTGAAGTGAGAGGATGCAAACCTTCACAAACAAAATGTCACGGTTATTCAAATGCATGATGCCATCCTTCAAGGTACATTTCCACTTATTTTTTGACCTGGTAACCTGCTTGTTGGACAAACCACCAGAAAATATATGTGGGTTAATACAAGAATGACAAGCTAAGGCACTTTCTCCAAACAAAACAATCTCTCCACCCATGTTCAGGTTCTCCTGAGTGAATCCAGTGTTATAGCTACTAAAAATCTACTGTTTGGTTCAGAACAAGCAGATGTTTAGTAGCTATCCTGTAACAGAAGTAGGCCCCATGCCAAAGCAACAGCTGTAGCTGCTTTTTCCCAACCCATTTCCTTCTGTACTAATTGGTCATTGTTGTGCTGGATTTCCTCAAGTTTGGAATAGGGCACCAATTGGAGTACCTTATCAAACTGTGCAAGCACTAGATGATTAGTCTTCAATTCTTCATCTCCTTGGTCTGTATCATCCAGCTCATCGTCATCATCTTCATTCAAGGGAGGCTCTGAACCATCAGAATCAGTAGGTTCTGCCTTTCCTGCAGCCTTGGGTGTCCCATCATTGGCTTGCTGTGCATCTGTGAGATCATAACACATATCAATATGGTTGTGGAGAGGAAATCCAATAGCAAAACTTTCCAATTGTCGCATCCCACACCATGCAGACAACATCTTATCTCAGAAAAATCTTAAAACTTGTTCTGGCTGGCAACTCACGGTAACAAAGCCCATTCCCACTAACATCTACATTTCAATGCCCAGCTCAGACTTGCTACAACAAGCAATGAACATAATTAACTCTATGTAAGATCCCATTGCATAGCTGTGTGAAATTACTCATTCCGCTGACCAAATTGACCTCCCAATCTGCCAACTACTGGTCAACCAAGCATGTACCAACACATGGTGGCAGTAGCAGTGGTGATAATTACCTTCCTCTCCAAGCTCATTGTAGTCCTCCTCAGCAACAGTCTGACAGTCAACAAAACTAAGATAATTGAGAAATCTCCGGCCAACAAAAGCACATAAGCAAATCAGTACACTGGACATCCTGGTTAACTGGTATAATACAGTATGCAACTCAATTCCATCTGAACACTCAACGCCTTGGGGTGTTTGCTACATTATACTTTCTCAACAGATGTAAGAAGCAGAGACATGCACAGAGAGGAGCAGAGACAAAATAAATGGAAAAGCACTTCCCAAACTTGCTTACTAAACCCTACCATTGAGGACCCTACTGTGGTACAGAAAATTACATCATCATAGTTGTCATCAATACCATCCAACTGGGGAAGTCTTGATAAGCCATGTCCATGCACAAGATGTGCAATTGTGGCATCTGCTTTTTGGACTTCTTGCTGTGATAAACACCCATCAGTATTCCTGCCAATAAGCCTCTGTTGTTCCCAGGAGGCACTTGCATCTATACCCTGCACAAAAAAAAGAAAGGCCCTGTCAAATCCTCTAACAGCTTTAACCATTGCTAGACAAAATAATCACCCAGACCATTAGAGATATTCCTTTGTTGGTGCCCGAACAATAGTTCAAGTCAAAAATACTTTTAGTGGTGGGGTAACCACTTATGCCTATAGGAATAAGCTCATTATAGATCATGAGGCACATTACGTTGTTTGAGTACTTGCCGTATGGCTGGAGATGGCAACAACTGATGAAGCCAAACTTAATTCCTCATCCCCTGCCCCATCTTGCTGGGGAATATATTTTCCAGACACATAGCCAGAGGCCATTTCATCATGCTTCCGCTTCCCAGTGGACAGAGTGAAGAAGTCCTGTTCCAAATGTAATAAACAACAAAGTTGAGCATAGGAAATCTTCACAAAACACCAGTTGTCCATCTATTGGAATTTCATGAAGGCTCTGAATTGCATACCAGGGCCCAAAGTTTCAGCCATGGCTTAAACCCTAGTCAACATATTCTAATAGGTGAAAACTGAAGGGGAAAAAAAGTATTACCTTTGTTACTGGAGGAATTGCTGGAATTGAATCTTGTGTTGAATTAGGAAGTTGTGTATAGCCATTTTCCTCCTCATCCCTTTCCTCATAAGCTGCAACCCCAGTTAACTATCAAAAGCAAAGCACATGTAACACCACAAACATGAAGACCTGGGCATTCAGAGTTACATTGCACCATGTGACCTGAATCCCATAAACATGACAGCAACTGAAAGAGCTCCATCACTCACTCTCATTAACATTGATCTCCACAACACGAGGCTTCATCCAGGGAGCTGGCTGTTGCTGCAAGAGACAGACATCCAACCATTAATCATGTGTTTAACCATGTATGCACCATATACATGAAAAGCATAGATATATCGCCAAAACCTTCCAAAGTTCACATGTATACTGAGCACTAATAAGTCGCAATTCTGTAGCAAGAGTCTCCATACCAATCAAAATGATGCCAGAACTTTCAATCATAATACAAAAATGTCATGCTCCAATGAGGCAAGGTACCATAAAGGAAGCTGGCCTTCCATGATTGGCATTCAGACTGAGTCCGTTGTCTGGCAAAATAGATGACTCACTGGGACCTGGAGGCATGTACTGGAACATCACAGGCTCACCAGTACTGGTCACTGTGGGTACCTACACTCATAACAGTTGTGGCAAGAGAAACACCACCAAAGATTAAGAGAGCCAATTGATAGACTTATAGTCCAGGCACATACTACTACACTCATGAAAAAACATTTTATGTTGCCAATTTTTCTGGTAACCAGATACCAAGAACACAAACATATGGCTAGGTACTGGTAAATGTACACAAGCCCCTCAAATGCAACTCTACTGCAAGACAGGGCAGTACAATCCTATGGCATCCCTGCAGTTGAGAACAGAGGAAAAATAGGCGAAGTACCATAAAGCTTTCCAGGGAGGTGATTGACTCCACTGCAAATACAGAAAGATGAAAAAACCAGAGATTGGCAATAGTTACATAACCAGTTTACCGGTGGGTAAGGCATGTCATCTGCTGGGGCTTCATAATCATCCGTAACCTCATAAGGAACATTAAGGTCATGTACATTAGGTGATGGCTGTGGTGCTCCTGACTTTGGTGCTGGGATTGCAGCTGGCTCTTGGACTGCACCTCCTGAAATAGCACCTGACTGCCTCATCTTGAGCTCCCATAACTGTCCACATCAAATGTTAGACAATGTTACACAGCTAAGTCACTAGCACGAGAAGCATGGCTCCTATCCCTCTTGACTCAAGGCTATCATCCCCACAATATCTGAACCCTCTTAAAACCTTCCACACATGCAGTTCCAACCATAAGATATTATATGAACCTGGAAGAAATGTACATGAATTCTGATGTCAACAATAATGTGCTCATTAACAGCAACAGAACATAAGAGCAACAAACACCAAAACAGAAACTAGACCTAAGACCTCTGCTCCAGGTTGTTCCCAAAAAAAAGGGCTGCAGAATTGAACAAGCACGCAAACTCTTATTAGGTTCCCCTGCCTAAGAGGCACCAAGAAAACCCAGGAATCACACAAGCACAAGAGGTATATAGTTTCAAGATTACAACAACAGCCCAAAGCCCGTTTCCCCCATGAGGTTGCCTGCCAACAAATGTTTTTATCAAAGGATGACAGAAATCATGAAACAAGCCTAACTGCAAAGCAGAGTTTTTCCAGAGGCAGATTGTAGGCAGAGCTTGATTAAAGAGAGGCACATTCCCCACACAAGCTGAAGGAGACAGAAAGGACAAATGGATGGCAAAAGCAGCAGCAGCACACCGCTTGCAGCTCAATGAGAACAGCATCCTCCACCCCATCACTCTGGAAATCAGCCCGGACATTCTCGATTACATCTTCCACCACGTGCATGTACACACTCGTCACATTGGTCGGCAACTCCTTCTCCTTCCCCCCGGGCACTTTGGTGAAGGCCGCCATAGCCCTCTCTCCCCTCCCTTCTTCACACCTGAAGCTACAACAAACAACAACAAAACACAAACATAAACCCAACAATAACCACAAAACACACACTAATACCCTATAATCCCTACCTCCTTCATCCCGCCCTCAAAAATTACTAAACCTCAACTGCGATTAGACACCAAGCAGACCTTATTTTTCCCCCCCTTCTCCCTCTCCCTCAAACCAAGATCTGACAACCAGTTATCCACGGGCTCCATAAATAACCTCAATTACCAACACTCCCACATGGGCACACCCCTACACCCTCAGTCCAGTGCGACTGAAAACAAAAAGCTAAGTTAGCTACAAATAAATAATCCATCACCCCAACCACCCATCACACACACACACACACACACTCTCTCTCTCTCTCTCTCTCTCTCTCTCTCTCCACACGTTGAATACATGTGCTTCGTCGTATTCAAGGCAATCTGGTGTGCCTACCTTGTTATTTTGTTCGTGGAACAGAACTCGATACTCGTCCACGCCAAAGCTGGTACAATGGGGGCTGTACTTACACCATGAGTGCGTGAAACTGGAAGAGGATATATATACCCTGCTTTTGCTGATGCTTCTTCTTCTTCGTCTTCTTCTTCTTCTTCTGGTGTGTTCCCTAACCTACATGATGAAGCAATCAAGCACGCGCAAGCAAGCAAGCAAGCACTGCTGAAGTTATTTACTTTATATATGTTCAGAGCCAAGTGAGTCTCGGATGCTTCGCGATTCGATTTTTCTGGTGAATACTTACGCAGAGTCGTGATCGACCGCGGCGACGTTAAGAGGCAGGAGGAGGAGGAGACGATGGTCAGATCGTGAGACCGGCACCGGCACCACCAGCATCACCAGAACAACAGCACCCACTAGTTATAAAGGAAGCGGAAGATGCATGGTCCTCAAGCCCTACCCTTCTGGCTTTTAGACCTCAACACCTCCCTACCATTTCTCTATATATATGTGACGCTTTTCATCCATCAATATCATCCTTAGCGGCCACCTATTAACATACTTCATTATTCTATCTTGCTTGTTCCATTCGAGAACATGGCGTTCGCCAATGGCCCTCATCCACGAATTTTGCATTAGCATTCATCCACTCTATTCATCCACGGCGCCACCCCTCCTAGTTCTTAATTCCTCCGTTTGTCCCCCATGGAACATGGGCGGCTGTGTGGCTGTGGGACTCATTGCCATGTGCCATCACTGTCATTCGTCCATCGGATTCCTATATCTCGGAACCAAGCAAAGCGGGACTGCTTACGCCCGGTGAAACGAAGGGGGACCCCTTTTTAATCTTGTTTATGGGATCCAATCGCTAGGTAATTTTTATTTTTTTTTAAATTATATATTTCGCTTTGTAGGTACCTATGTATCTAGTAACTAAGGTATATAATTTGTTTGTTTAATTTAGTTTGTCAAGTTGAGATCTCCCACACAAAGGGGGGCCCTCCCATGCACTTGGTATTGTTGGAAAGCCCTCAATGAGAACAGGTGCACCACTATGGATTCATAATGTTTAGACTTACAATACAGGAGTTATTAAGTGTTGAATGATTATGTGCCCAAAAAACAAAAAAAAGGTGTGAAATTAGGGTGCCCTCTTGGTATTGTTGGAAATACCTTGATAAGTGCGGTTTTGTGAACATAAATTCATAACTTTTAGACCTAAGATGTGTGAGATATTAAATTTTGACTAATGTTTGTCATTAAAATTTGAATTTCAAACTTAGCTAAAGAAAGATTATCATTTTCTTTTCTAAAATTCATTCAATTGGACTAATCGCATGAGCCAAATTAAACATTTATTTTTTAAAATGTTTGTTTGTTTGTCATATTGAGATCTCCCAAATCACAATGACCCTCATTGTGGCTTTGGTACCATTTGAAAGCCCTCAACAAGTAGGGGTGTAACAAGGTGATTTCGCAATGTTTAGACCGACAATGGAAGACTTATTGAATATTGAAAAAAAAATGTCACTGAAAATTCAATGAAATTAAAATTAACATTTTAGGGAAATTGGGGTGCATTTTCAATATTATTGAAAAATGTTTAACAAATAAGATATTATGGAGCTGATTTAGTAAATTTTTAACTTAAGTTGTAAAAGATATTGAATTTTGACTAATCTTCATCATTGATGAAAATTCAATTAAATTACAAAAAATGATTTTGAAAAGGAAAAACATTAGGCAAAAAGTTCACACTTGTGTCAATGACAACACCTCTTTCATTATCTTCTTATGTTTTTTAGAACCTAGCCTTTGGATGATCGCCATCATCTTCATCTTCTAAGTTTTGATTTTCAGAATTCAACTCTTTTGATGATGATCATTGTCTTATTTTTTTATTTTTAAAAACTTACTCATGTTCCTTTAATTATCTTTGTCTAAATTGTATAGTCTAACCCCTCCCCTTCTTAAACATTGATTATTTTAAGAAGGGGGGTTCCACCTTGCTACAATATGTCCCTTCACTTTCATTCAAGAACCAAGGTTGACACCTTTATAGAGTAAAGGATGGGCCCTTAAACTTGTTACAAAATTGTTATGAAATATGTATCATGCTTCCTATATTACAATTGTAGACTTAGCTTTTGTGAAATTTGCCCATATATTGCTTCTTCACCAACCTTTGAACTACTATTTTAACCCCATTAAAGGAATTTGCAACTCGATGGACCTTCTTGTCCTTCCTTACCTTTCATTTCTTTTGTCTATTTTTTTATTATTTATTTGCTTAGCATTTTCCTCCACAAATTTTTTTAATATTATCTAAATGTTACTATATGTGATTGGTTGAAGTCTACAAATGACTTTTTGCCCCTTTTTTTCCTTACAGGCAAACACAATAGGGACAACAAATTAACAAGAAATAAAGTTGTTTAGGTTGTTGCTTTTGGATTTTTGACTTGTTGCACTTAAATTGTAGGTTCATCTAAGTTAACAATTACATCAAAAGCAAATTTTGTTTGCCCAATTTCATTGTGGTGGTGAACTCCTAGGCTTTAACACATAGTATTTTACATTTTGCTGCTTTGTTCATCATCATTTTTTATTCCAACATATTATATTATTGATGTTATGTTTAACAAGTGTGTGGTAGGTCCATCTTCCCCTCATTGCTTTTATTGATTATTTTTTCCATTATAATCATCATTGTTTTCATATGAAATGTTTGTAGCTAGTATTACATATGTACATCAAATAATCTAATCTTGTCATCCATGGCCCTAAGATTGAAAAGTTAGACTCCTATAACCTTGAATTGATTCTTGATGTTTTTCTTGGACAATGATTGGTCCAAATTCTTGTCTATTTAACCAATTAATGTGCATTTGTCTAGTTCATGATGATGTTTTTAAACCATTGCATTATTTTCCTTTTTTCTAAAACTAGATTTGAAAGGCTTGAAGCAACTCACATTTAGGAATTGTAAGGCATGAAATGTGTGAACTAATAATGTGATCATATTCAACCCAAATTATTACACTTATCAAATTACTTCTTAATGTAAAATGTGAACCATGTCCATCCACAGGTGTTGATTTGATTTATTGAACCCACTTGGAACTAACCTTTTGAAAAATAATATAAACTTTTTGAATAGAAAAGATGTCGTCCATGCTTTGGTTTACATCACCATTCATGTTCTTCTTATGCATTATTTGATGTAATCATCGATAATTCACTTGCTTTTTAAAAATGTAGAATCTTGGCAGATAACCCTTTGTTACATTTATGACATATTTTACTATTAGCCATTCCTTGGATCTAGGAATGGTGTTGTGAACTTGTTATGAACCTCGTCTTGTTAGACCTATGGTCTTTAATTAACACCCTAATTGAATCCTTGTCTTGTCTAAATTATAGATGTGATTTGTACTATACTTATGTTGAGTGTATATGGTTTGTAAGTTTTTGTAAAATGAATTGCATGATTGACTTGTGAAACTTGTGCCCTATATATGTCAAATCCTTTTACAATTCAAATAAAGTTCCTAATGTCAATGCTTGAACTAAATATTAGGAATTTTGTTTTAAAAAAGGGTGGGACCTAGTTTGAATTAGTTTTGCCACTTTCATTTTGAGCTACTACAAGGTAATTGAGAATCCACATTCTTGTATAACCAAAATCCAAGCCATGAGTGATTTGTCCTTTTCATTAGTTAACACTCCTTTGGGCTTATCTTCCTTGATCTTCTCCTACTATTCAAAAGATTTGAAAGAAAGGTTAATGGCATCTAACAAAACTTGTTTGCTTTCTTCAAAAAGGTCACAACCTCTTTTCTTGCACCCATTGTTTATTCCAAGGCCTCAATTGTCCATATTGTTTGTTGGGCTAGGGTAAAAACCCTATTTGTTCTTATTTATTTGTTTATTTATGCTACAGTAGTAGGGGGAATGTTTTCATATTTATCGTTGATTATTTTTGTAAACTATTTTGTCGCCTACACAGTATATTAAATATGATGGCAGCCCCTTATATCATGGTTGTAACCTTCATACTACACTAAAATGTGGCATTTATGATTTCATCCATGATTAAAAACCAACGACACTAGCAAGTGAATGTGAGTAGGCTCACATGAGTAGGAAGGAATCTTTAAAAATATTCCATGCCACATCATGGAATATTTCCAATATATTCGTCTACAACGTGGAATTAATATGTGATGTGGCAAAATATTCTACACCTTGTCATGGAATATTTTGTCGTGTCACATGTGTGATTTGTTAGGGAATCAACAATGATTTATTGATTATAAACATATTATCATTCTTGATGCAACCAAAGATCCAAATATCTAAGGCTCTATTGCAATACCTTCAATATTTTTAAAATTGTTGAAATGACAAAAAACTGCACATGTAAGAAATATTTGATGAATTTAAACTAATAAATATATTAGTTCTTCAACAAACATGTGTTGTGATGGCAAGTTACTATGGTATTCTACATAATAAGACAATATACATGAAAGCACGTTATGATTATCAATGGGTTTATTACAAATAAAATGTATAAATTTTTATCAAGTCACATACTTTGATGCCACACCATTAATGTATAATCACCAAAACAACATAACATATACATCTCATAATAATAATTGAAATAATACACGATGGAGAGAAAATTGTTTAGTTGTAACTAAAAACAAATTTTCCTACATAGTGGAAGCAATTATAGCAAGTTTGATGAATGAGAAAACACAATTGATTTGAAATAAATGTAATTGTTATGTATTATCACTAGAATCCAAAGGTTTTAGAACATTTTAATAAACGCTAAACTTCATCCCAACTCCATGTGTTGTAATGAATGAACTTGTCTATGAGCCCATAGAGCATAATTGTCTGCAATACGTGATACACATGTTTACATTACACATATGCCCCATAGCCACCCAAAGAACCTACCAACATTCTAACAAAGTAGACACATGAACATATAAAGAAATTGCTAATAATGACATCATATAGTTTGTCATTAGAAATAATATTGTAAATTCGTCCATACTCAGGTGGCGGACATCAACAGTGGGGAAAACAGTGCATTGGAGAAGTAACATGCCAGCTTCCCTATTATTGGTGTGTTGTGTTATTTTGAACATAGAAGGTCATCTCACCTTCTTGCCACCACGAGTTGTAGGCCAACAATTTGAATTGGACAACCTCACAAGGCTATGACAACTCACAACATGCACATGGGAATTGCTTGAACTAGAAGATTAAGAACCAAATAAATTTTGAGTATTATTTTTATGCAAGCAATCAAAGGAAAACCTTGCTTCTTCTAAAGTTATTACCTTCTTTTGGGTCAAATTACTACCCTTTTTGGATGGGCCATATGGTTGGAACTACATGCCTAGCAATTGCAAATTTTTGAATTATCTCACCCACACAACGGCTCAAATCATCAAGACAAAACTAATGCTTGTGGTGCTCAAGTGATATGCTGTGATATTCAACCTAGAAACTTAAGTAACATGGAGCAGGAGTTCCATTTATTAATTTGTAAAGGTTGATCCTTGCTTTGCATTTGAATGTCATGGTTTTTTGGAGTGCGAAACATTGAATTGCATATTTGGATGGGCAACATTCGATACACCATTAGCCATCAATACATATATTTTCCTTCAACTCTAGGCCACTTCGAAATAACAAAGGTAGCAAATCACTAGAACCAAATGGTGGTTGTTGAACGTGTACATCCTCCACAATATCAGGCTCAGCAACCAAAACAAATACTTGTGGATGAAAGAAATTTGTACGGTCAAGACGATGGGAATCTTCCTCTACGCATGGAAAACAATCAATAGGTCGCTTGGCAAACCCAAACACCTCTTCTCCCTCAAGGTGTGAAAGGTGATTTATGAAAGACGACCTAGATGTGTAATTTGCCAAAATGACCGCAAGTTTGGCAGGATCATTCAATCCTTGTGCCTTCCTCAACAACAATTCATTTTTATTGAGTCCATGACTAGCTGGACCACCTCCCAAATATTGTTTATACAATGTAAATTGCTTGAAAGCTCAAACGTAGTCATCAAACATCATAGTGTATAAATAAATGCCACATTTTCCCAATTATTGCAACTAGATGTTATGCACAATTTTTGTTAAATTACAAATGGGCATGTTTGCCCACTCCTCATCTTTGAGCTTCTATAGGTCAAAGGGAAAAAAACGTCAACAAAATTTAAAATGTCACAACAGAGTTGGAGTGAAAGTGCAAATGGAATTGGAAAACAAATGGAATTATTGTTTTAAATGTAAACAAAAAAACAAGAGTCATAAAAAGCTAAGAGACAAAATATTCACATGGAACATGAGCCCTCCCCATTGTGTAACACGAAAATGTCAAAAGGTAAGCCAATTACGAAGCTCATGGACACCTACCTTAGAAGTAGCCCCATACGAGAACCACCAACAACAAATAAAAACATACAGATTGTCAACCTCCCTAAGGGATTTTGCGCCCTTGTACTAGTGGCAAAGAAAAATGCGTTGATCTTGAAATTCGGGTTCGATTAGTTGTTTGGTGTGCTTATCGATCAATTGAATTCAATGGAATAAACATGTGTGCTCCTTATCAATCATCCTCACATAGGGGTCCCCTAATCCATAAACAATTTTGATTGCGTTCCAATTGGCTTGTGTGTTATTAGCCATGAATCCCTTGAAATTGGATTTTGGAAAGTCATGCTTCTACTTCATCTCATTGAATTTTGTCCACATTATTTGTTGAACCTTTGTTTCCTCAAACTGCATGTCACAAACCACAATGGTCATCACTTTGCAATAGGTTGAATTGTACACATGACAAGCCATAGTTGTCCAACTAGCCACATGCTTCACATGATCAAACATGATCCAAGCATTCTACAAATCCCTTACAGGTTGCATTTGTGTGACAAACGCTCCACTCCCCACACCATTTATGGACTCTTGAAAATGAATGCCTTTTGTCCAAGAACTTGTCTAAGGAAGCATCATTATTGGATGTATTCATATCGACTCTTGAAATTCAATTCAAGGATGCTATCAATGTAACCACCACCTAGATGATGCTTAAAAAAAGCAATGAGGTTATGAACGTTGGGAGAGCTCAATTCATAAAACTTGTCCTAGATTTGCTTCAATTGACCTTTGAAAAGCTCCACTTTACCATCGCTATAATCATCGAATAGATGCCTAACTAAAAAGGTCTTGCTAGCACTAAGGGAAATCATACACATCTTTGTATTAGGCATGCAAACGACTTCCTTTGTAATCAACCTTCTAGTCTCTTCTAAAGATTCCTTACACTTCCCATCCGCAATAGGATGGTTAAGTACCCCAAAATGAATCGTCATTCTTGACAAAGACTAGAATTTATGCACAACATAATAGACTCTCCCATTGCAACCAATAATGCAAAGGGGAAGAACATGACAACATTTGCATCCAATTGAGGAAGCAAATGGAATCAATTGCATCTGGCCTACTACTAAAATACGAATGTTATCACCACACCATAAGGTTTCATTGTGAGAGGCACAAAGTTTTCACAATCATCCTACACACAATGCAAGTGACCCAAGCAATGAATCTTTCTGAAATTCAACCCAAAATTATTTTTAATATTGGTGGTGATCACCTTACATTAAGCATGGCCATTGTTCTTTCTATCCATGCCCTACATTTTCAAAGAGCAATGAGCATTGGGAAGCAAAGGCGGTAATTCAAACAAGACATCCCCATACAAAATAGTCAACAAGAATTAGACTTTTTGAACAATTATCTTACCATAATCCAAATTCCATAGCTTATTGGAGCTTCATCCAAGAAGTGCCATTAAACACAAGCAAGAAACCACTGACTGAATACTTCTAAAGGAGGAGGAGGGCTATGATGATAAGGCGAAAAATGGTCGTGATAATGGAAACTATGGCTGCATGGAACCAAATTGAGAAATCAAATTCGGTGATATCATGGACGAAGAATGGGGTGTTAAGTTGTCACTCGAGGAAGAATCAAACAATTCAATGAAAACGGATGAAGAAGGTTTGATTGAAGACAGAGTTGAGTGCCGCTAATGTCATGTTCTTGCTTCGAAATCTTGACCACAAACCCTATTATTCATGGTGTCAAGATTGCTTTTTGAAAGTTTTGAGTAAGACTATCACCAACAATGTGATAACACCCATAGCCAACCACCCATTGTCTCCTTTGAGAAAAGGTCATTGGAATTTGGTACACCGAATTTCAACACCAAGTTATTAGAATCATATGAGACATCCTTGGATATATGTAAGGATCCTAGCTAAAATGAAAACATAACACACAAATATTGCTTAAAAACCAAGGTCGTTCTTGAATCGTTAACCATGATGGTTAGCTCTAAGTGTCCAATAGCATGAAATGTCACCATGTTACTAAGGACACATAGATAGTAATGAAAAAAAGAAAGGGCAATAAAGTGTGAAATGCAATCAAACACAAAGCACAAATTTGAACACTCCAAAGGACAAGGAGTGGGGAGGATGACAAATGGAATACCTATTAAGATAAACTCAATAATATGTTTTTAAAATGAAGTAGGATGAATATGGAATCAAACAAAAAACAACGTCGATTTGACACACATAAAAAAATTCACTAAAAGATTATTATAGCCAAAGATTATGGGATTTGGGGTAGAATATTGAAAGTGAAACAAGGTGATCAAATTGAAATCACCATAACACAAGGCCCATATCTAGATTCCATTCCTTAAATTCCATAATTGTTCATGAGACTAGGAAACAAATGACAAATGAAATGAATTGTTGAAAGGAGTTTAAAAGTGGGGAACAATTGAAAATATTTGGCATTTAATTGATTCCCTGATCACCAATAACCACAATTTGACATATTCACATCTGAAAAGAAAAATGAAATAAAAAAATAATATACCATCATCACAAGCATTGATTGTGGCGATAGGACATTAAAAGTAGGGTTGATCCTATAGGAATTGCCATTTATGTAATGATGAATCAATTTGGCTTCATTTAAAATCTCGAAAAAAAAAGAAAAATAAGGAGATGGGTGGAAGACCACAAAAATAAGTGTAAAGGAAGGGCAATTAATACAAAAGACAACAATGATTTCTAGAGTCATAATTCCGCCATAGATTAATCAAATCATGTGAAGCATGATTATGATGGGACAAGATGTGATTGGAAAAAAACATGTCACAAACAAAAAGTAACAAAAAACAAGACCAAATTTTTTTTTTCAAAACTAGATGCTTTAAATCGGCATAAATAAAAGGATATGTTATATATAAAAGAACTACACTTTCATGGGAAAACACAATTAATATAAGAATCATATATCGTAAACAAATCGCAACCCATTGGGATTCCAACACATGTAATGTGACAATCTTCCAACATATAGAAAAAAAATTGTGCATTTGATATTCTTAATTTGGACGTGGTGTAAATGTACATAACACATATGTGATTGTACAAAGCATGTGAATGTTCCATACAAATATACCATCTAAATGTGCAAGAAGCCTGAACCTAATGTATGTGCGATTAATAATTGAGCACCAATAGAATTATCCATTGAAATATGCATGTGACCTTTATGAAGTTATAACATATTAAGCTATCTATGGCATATGCACATCCGCAAGTACAATTTGTATGTGCACCATGTATATATATGGCAAATGTATCATGACATGAAAATAAAAACATGTGGCAAACACATTACGACTCAAGCCCACACATGTATTTTACATTTAATTATTCAATAATTGGAATTTTGGATATATCACACATTACACACATCAATTATCATCACCCCACGTGTTTGTAGGGTTTAGGGTTTAGGGTTTAGGTTTAATGTCAATTGGGTGAATGTCAAACTAATAAAAAAAAGTTTCATTTCCCCTTGATATCTTTAAAAAACATGGTGGGGGTGATCATGACTTGTACCAATAAAATGGGCACATATCCATAATGACAAACAAAATGCAACAAATCTTCAAAGCAAAAATTTCCAAACGTATTGGTCAAACCTGATTTTGTCATTTCCAAAGGTGTGGTGACAAGGGCACAATTGTTTTGAGATATCAGATGTAGCATTGCAAGTGAATTATTTAATATCAAGTGAAAGGGCATTCTAGCAAGAATGCAAGCTACATCTAAAAAATGTGATTTATTTGGAAATTCAATAAAACAAAAGATGTTATTGGAAAATAGAACATTACTTTGAAAGGAATGTCTTATAAAATGTCCAATTGAGATAAGTAACAATGAAATAAAAAATGAAGATGCTTGTGAAGTCATAGAACATTTTCTTCAAAAGGATAAATTAAAATTGGAGATTTAGACAATTGCCATGAAATTCAACGGATAATACTCAATGAAATAAATTAGGTTGATGAAGACAATCCGCACCTTACAATATTAGAAACATATTTTGATTTTTGTTTCAATTGTGCAAGTGATAAATCATGTCTTGAATCATATATATTTTGGAAAAACTTTCAAAAGTTGGGAGACGTATGCAAAAAATATATATGTTTATCATTGATGACCATTATCATCAAGAAAAGACTTCAAAGGACTAAGTTAACTAATTCATCCAATAAATTTTATATTTAGTATGAAGGATTAACCAATTGAACCTTCATCACACTTCATTGGGACCATTGGGCATGGATAAAAATAGGGATACTATTTGATTTGGGGAAATGTGGCAACCAATCTTGAGCTAATTATATTTTTATTAAAAATTAATAGTTTGAGGCACATATCTAAATGAGAGAGATAAATGTTGTGAATGTGAAGAAGGTACCAAGTTCCATTTTTTAATGTAAATAAAAGATAAAATCTTAGAACAAGATTTCATTAGCACTATCATCTATGGATTATTAAATTACATTTTTTTAGGTGGAGCAAATTGTAGATGTATTACAAATTCATGAAATAAGGGTGAAAAAAGAAACCATTTACTTAAAGATTATCATGGCTTAAAATTTATATGAAGTGATTTTTTTGACAATTGTAATTGTTTAAACATCATTATGTGTTTTTGGCTATAAAGTAAAATTTGATAAAAATATTCTAAGGATCTTAAATGTACTATTTATGACATTGGCGATAAGAAACTTTGATAATAATTAAATTATCCGGCCTTATATTATTTTTTAGCTTTTGTTTGACATTTAGCCAAAAGTAATAGCCTTGCAAAACTAGTCTCCCCATCATCAACACCTTCACATACAACAAGCAGCCATTCCACATATCTCATACAAGGATTTCCAAAATTACTCAATATTACATGTTAACACAATTACGTGTTAGGTGCACTAAAACACTTTAGCTATAATTTTAGGATTTTCCAAACTTTAATCAATTGGGCAATATTGCGGATTGTGTAGAAGGACAAGTAAAAGTTGTAGCCGTTGCATTATTTCTTGACTAACTCTTTAAGGAATAACGGCCAAATCATCACCATAGATATTGTACATTCCCTTGGAATCAAAAAACACTTAAACAATTAATAGTGAGTATATTATTGTAACAATAGGTTAATAATAAATTGTTACTCCTTTTATCTACAATGGTAATAGTAATTTCCAAACCAAGAGGAGGTAATATAAATTCAAATTGGTAGAAGGGTTCTTGATACCTAATAGACTTGATTCCACAAATGCGAGAACAAAAAGAAATAGTGTTGAAGCCAAAAGCAACGAGGAGATGACCATTTCTTTTGTGGACAAACTCCAAACAACACATGAGAGGAAAAGAAATGGCACAAGCAAGGAGGAGGAATCTCATGTTGCAACACTAGGAAAAAATAGAGGAAGAGGTAAGAAAGTTGTTAACTTCTCAAATATTTAGGATTCATTTTTTGCCAAAAGTAACTCTTAGGGTTTCAAAGTGTATAATATGTGATTCTTCTTCATTTTTTAGGTTGAGGTTTCTTTAACACAAACAACAAGAAGCCAAGAAGTAAGCTACCCTCCCCTCCTACAATTTGATGCCTTTTTTTTTCCTTTGGATGTATGATGAGATTGATTTGAAGAGCTCCAATTAGCCTCGGGCAAAGCTTAAAAGAGCGATGGACCCCATGAGTTTGAAGGAGCTTTTCTTTTGTCGCCGAAAGGCACGAGGTACCTTGATGATGGTGTCATGACCCAATGTTGCATTGAGGTCATTGCTTGTGATTTTTCTCGAGCCAAGCTCGTAAGGATGTCTCGACAAAGACCGAGGTCATTCCCAAGTTGGGTTGCCATGGAGGTATTAGAGATGGCCGAACTTGCTCCCGGCCAAGCTTACTTGGACGTCTTGATGTTTGCCAAAGTCACTCCTTTGTTAGGCTACTGAAGAGGTCTTAGTGATGGCCAAGCTTGTTCCTAGCTGGGTTCGTGGGGGCATTTTGGCATTTGCCGAGGTCAATCTTTTGTCGAACCATCGAAGAGGTCTCAGCAATGGCCAAGCTTGCTCCCAACCGGGCTTGTGAAGACGCTTCAACATTTGTCGAGGTTGCTCTTTTGTCAAGTTGCCGAAGAGGTTTCAACAATGGCCAACCTCATTCTTCGGCCAAGTTCATGGAGGACTTGGAGGACTTGGTGATGGCCAACCTCACTCATGGGCCAAGCTTGTAGGAAAGGGTGGGCAATGGCCGTCGACTTTATTCCCGGGCCAATCATAGTGAGTCTCAGTGATGGCCAAGCTTGCTCCCGAGCTTAGATAGCTAGGTGATGGGTGTTTGGGGAGGGTACACAGGTCGGACGGGATCATGGGGTTCTATTGTGAAAAACTTTTGACGATGGCCAAGCTCCATTCGGGATTTCCTAGCGAGAAACTCTTTTTCACACCCATTCCCTTTTTTGTTTTTTAATCTCAATGGATGTCCCTAGTTATCAGGAGAATGCCAAGTTGCGGGAAATTTTTCATGTCACTTGAAAATACAATTTCTTAGGGTTCTCCATCATCACTCTTTTGAACAAGATGGTTCATGTTATGCAAGGTGTTGTGACACCTCCCAATCACATTCTAGATGCAAATCAAAATTTAAAGGTAGAGGTGAGAGAAGCGAAATTTTTTATAACCTTTATTTTGTCTAAATTATGAGCTTCAGATTGTACGGTCAATGTAAAAAATATAAAAATCTAAGTTACAATTTCCAATTTCTGCATTCATGATATGATTTCTTTTTTATAGTGGAAAGAAAAACCAAAATATAGTTAATTGTATCACAAGCTAAGAGCCTAATGGGGAGGAAATGTTTTTGAATAAACAGGAAGCACTCATCATTGAAGACAAAGTTGTGGAATCGCTTTCCAAACATGCTCAAGAGGAGGTATGCTTGTTTAATTTTAGTTGTTTTCCACTTGTATAACATGTGGATTAGGCCTTAACTTTATATTCTATATTGTCCAGGAAGGATTCCAAGGGCTAGATTTTGATTCAATGGCCAAGATTTGCAATTTAGGGAGGCAAGTTTCTGGGAAATCCAACTAGGTTGAAATCACTAGAATTATGAATGAGGATTTTCTAATACCATGATCTAGGTTTTGACCTCCAATAGAATGATCTAGATTTCTAATTCTTTTGGAACCATACTATAATGAATTGAATTGTGGAATAATACATTTATAGGTAGATATGGAGCAAGAGTCGTAAGTAGAGCACTATAATGTTTCAGGAGACCTGGATTCAAAAAATCCAAAGGAGGTGGGTTTTCAAATTTTACTTTTGAATTGTTGTAAGGAAGCCATTGTGTTTTTGAAAAATGGTTTTGACTTTTATGGTCGGTGTTGACTATAGGGGAAGTTGCATTTTTTAATAGAAAATTTAAATATATGTTCATTCAAGAAAAAAATCCAACACTACTTAAGTTCTATTAAATGGTTGTGGTTGGTATCAACCATAATGAAAGTACCTTTGGAAAATGTAGATGAGCTCATTGAATTGTAGTGGATCTAGTTTTGAAACTGCACACTCTATTAATTTTGTTTCTTCCTTCCTTGTAGTCGGCGCCGACTATAGGTTTTATAAAAAATAAAATTGTTATTTTCAAGTCTTTTTTTTGCATTGTTTTAGTTGCAACTTTTTTTTGGGTTTGATTTCATAGCCCCAACACCCTATAGTCAATGCCAACTATAGAAAAATATCATGTCGAATCTTTAAAAATATCAATTGTTTTTCCTGAGACACTTTTATCATCTTTTTGTTTCCTTTAACACTCAAAAACCTTGTAGTCGGCATCTATTGTAGAGAGTTATGTCTATAATATAGTCTATTTAATAATTCATTATAGCATAATTCAATAATATTATTAGAATTCAAATGCATTTTGTTAATGGTTGGCACTAACTATTAGGCCATATGTTTAGAAACATGCCCCAATGGATCCAAAATCCTTTTGTTTGTCTTTCAATTTTAACCTTTTCGTATCACCTCCTTAGATAATATCTCTAGTTTTTTCATTTCTTTGCATTGTCATACTCTTTCTTTGTCTATAAGGGATAGATTTGTACTCTTGTAACTAGATGACTCTCTCCCATTTGCGTAATCACAGGGGGAGTCCAACTGCCAAAGGACCATAGAGGTAATTCAATGTTAGAATAAGCTGAACATTTCAAAGGTTCTGGACAAATACAAAATCCTCCTGAAGAATAAATCTAGGATGAGTATCCCTTTGTGTCACCTCTTAACCATGTCGATTGTCAAGCCGACTTTGAATATTGATTTGTTCAAGATGGAGAAGGCATTTTTCACAGGTTATCGTGAAGGTGAAAAGGCATTCTACATTTCGTCAACAAACTGGAAAGGTGAAGAAGAAGAGGTGTGCCTACAACGATACTTGGAGTTCATTAATGTAGAGCTTGATAAATCCCTATCCGAGGATTTGAATATCTATTGGCTTTCTAGAAAATGTTTTCACGTTTGGGACAATATTCATCACCTTCAAGCATGGTGACCATACATTGATGTGAACCATCCCAATGAGCCTGATTAGCACATCAAGGTATTCATTTGTTCTAGACACAATAAATGACCTAGTTGAGCTACTTACAATGATGACCAACATGTGAGTTTCCATTGTTAATGTTAATTCTTTTTTCCACAAATGTCAAATTGTGTTTTGTTGATGATTAACATTATTATTCTTGGTAGGTCCATTGAGATGGACCACATGAAGCCATCCCCGGTTCATGATTTCTTTCGCATTCAATCCATCAAAATTATTCCACTTCACAAGTTCACGGAGGTCATTCCAGATGTCTAACATAAGAAATGCGAGAAAAATTCAAAAAGACTTGGTATAGCCTCATGTAGGAGGCATTTTTGAGTATATGTATAAGGTAGCCATTCTAAATCTTTTTTCAAATGAACTCATTATTAATAGTTGCATCTAATTTTGAACCAAAATTTTATTGTAAAGGGAACTTGTGGCTGTTATTGACATCGCATATTATATGTAGATGTTTCAAATCATGTTCTTCGAAACTTGGAAATGCTAGCTTCGTTAAGTAATAAGGCCATGGAGAGTGTTTGAAAGGAACAAATGATAACATTCCATAAAATATTTCTTGTTTGTGACCCCACACTTGGCATTGAATTCTTTTAACAAATATAGGTTCATTATAACATGAATCTTGATCCATGAATGATGATTGAGAGATTACAGCTACTTATGTCTTCACAAGTGAGCAACGAACAAAAGGTTTTAAAACTAAAATAGTGGAACTAGTCCCTAATTCTTAAGGAAGTTCAAAAATTTCCCAAGGTTAAGTTGTTAGATGCCATTTTTGAGAAATGGTTTCACAAAGCAACATTTTGGTTTCATGTACCTATTGGTTCTAATTTGATTATATGTTGAAATGATTTCTAGGATTTTTCATTGGGCATCCATGTTAATGGCTTTGCATTTGTGTTTTCATTGTAGTTGGAAGTGGAGGCTAAGAAATTCTATAATAGCATAATCATGGACCTTGGTGGGTTTATCTTTGACTATGTCGAGTTTCAAAGTCTTGAAGACTTCATAAATCACTTGAAGCTTGAATTATGGGAGTCTTTATGTTCTTGTGAATTCAAGCTCAAGGGTGGAATCTTGAAAATAAAGACTTCACAACAGCAGAAAAGTGGTGAAAAAGTTTTGAAACGCATGATTTATAGGTAATGGACATATCTTCCTTTCCATCTTCTAAACTAATTCTGTATTTGGTTTCAAAAATAGTATTCCACACATTTAACCCCATTTCCTTGCCATAGGTATTTCTCCAATATTTTTCTTGCAAAAGAGGTTATTCACAACCTCCTTTCACTTATTAAGATCTGGTGCAATCCTAAAACAAAAAAATCATGTATAAGAAGGACCTTTTCAAGGAGTGGTTGAATGGCCACCTGGCACATTGTGGATGGTATTTAGACTGTCCAACTATTAGTACCCTAAAATCGAAGTGCGAGTTAAGGGAGAAGTTTGAAAACGCCTGTCTTGACAAGCCCACTTCAACTAATTCTAGTTTCAGGAGTGGCAAGAAAAGCCACAATGCGAAGAAGTTGAAAAAGACCAAGGAACAATCGCCTAAACCTTCAAGTGACAAATGAAATGAGGAGGATTTAGAGTAAAAAGAGCCCCCTCCAAACCCAGAAGCTCTATAGTCTTGCATTGTCCATCAAAAGTGATAATTATTGAATATAGACATAGATCCTAATTTGGATCTTTTTCAAAATCCCATCCTAGTTCCCATCAAATTCTTAAATAACAACGATTCCTTCATGCAGTTCACCATTTTAGCTTGTAATTTTTCCTAGCCAAACATGGTGGTGACAAGGGTGGCATCTAGCTTGTGGCTTTCTTAGTTCGAGGGATTGAATGAAATGCTTTCAAAAGTACGAATAGGAAATTCTTTATGTGCATTTTACGTGATTTTTATTATTTTGGAGGTTACTAACAATTTTCCTTCCACTTTGCAAGATTCTAAAAGTGGGAAGCCTATTCTCCTTGTTGCTGAAGTTCCATCAAACTTGCTAATCCTTCTTGTCTCCATACCTCCCATGTCACGACCCTAGCTTTGGGTTCGTAACTAAAGAAAGGGCATGGAAAGGTGCGGGTTGAGAGTGTAATTCGAAAATCACATTTGCACTCCCAGAGTGCGAGAGGGTTGTGAAGGAATGAGCCTATGCACTCCCAAGTGGACTCCCACTTTGGGAGCTAGAGTCCTTATGAAGTCTTGAATGTTTAGAAAGCAATTTCAAAAGTCAAAATTCATTGAATTGAAAAGTTATTTATACCATTGATAAGATCTTGAGACATAAATGTCTAAAATGAGTTCACATTATTCATTTTCGTACTTAAAACACAAATTATGGTCGAAAGAAGGGTCGGAAATCAAAGTGTCAATTTGATTATTGATCGCTAAAAGTCAAGAATTGCCCTAATTTATGTGCGTGCAAGTGGCATGCCACATATCGTTGGAAAGCTCTTGACGAGGTCTACAAGTTTGTTTTAGACCTCACCTCAATTGGAAGTCTACACAAGAAGTTATGGGCCTACAAAGTGGCAAGAGTCCTTATTTCGAAAATCTTGAAATTCTGGACTTGGGAGTCCCAGAAAAATGACATTTGGATGCAACTCTTGTGGGTAATCACATAAAATAGTATAAGAAGGAAAGTGGTGGCTTCTTCGAAGTTCGGGCTGTGGTGAATTTTGTGAGTCCATTTATGCTCGTGGTTCATCTATGCACCAAAAGTGCTTCAACTATGCACTAACCAACTTGTTGTTTGGTTTGTGCATGTCCATGTGAATAGTTGACCCACTTGTCACTCATCCTAGTCCCCATCTTGGAGCTCTAACGAGCCTCTCTTATTCTCGAAATGCTATGAGTTAGGGAACGTACCCCAATTCCTTTTTCTTCCACTATTTTCACTTTCAAACTCACATTTTAGTCTTTCAAGGAGCTTGGGGGTGCGTCATCCCACTATTGTCCCCTCCTATAATCATCACATAAATAACTATGTGTATGGGATATTTGGTTTTGCAAACAAATACATGGAACACAATGGCACAATTCTTATTTATCCATGATGACGATCCTCACATCCTAAAGGAAATCAAATCCTTTTGAGAGATGAATGGATATGAAATCCATTTTAAATGGGCAATAATCAATTTTCTACTATAGATGAGTAGTGAAATCAAAGGGAAAATGGTAATTCCCCTACTCAATTGTATTTACATTACCTATGATTCCATAGAGTCATCTTGGATTAACTTTTATCATTCCCATTCTTGCAAATTCGATTGAGCCAGGTGACCCTTCTTGTTTGCCAGATGGGTGGCTTTTAGTTTCAAGAAAATCACCTAGAGATGGTGAAGCTTGGTGTTCCCATGGATGAAGATGATATTCTGCCAAATTGCATTAACATTAATATAATGGAAAAGTCGAGCAAAGGTATCCCATTAAGTCAAGAGATGCATGTGTCCACAATGAAAGCTTTTATTCACCTATGCAGCCTTGTTGGTTCGCTTGTTATCAACATGAACTCATCCACTGGTATGTCTTTTCGAATTTTTTTTGGAAGCTTAAATCACAATCTATGCTCCTTCATGATTAAAATATTATTTTATATGACTTCTTTGCAAGGGATTACATTCAAGCCTGTCAATTTATTGGTCGCAATGTTTTTGTGCTAGAACCAAACAATGATGTTTATGAAAAGGTTGTCAAACCTCTTTTGGAAAAGTCTTAACTTCATGTGGAACTTAGTTTTCCTGCTCCACCCCCCCCCCCAATTCCCCACCCAAAAAAAAAACAAAAGCCAAAACCGATTGTACGAAAATTACCATTAGTACTCA
>Ga0116227_10005771_pt1 | contig 25737 bp, 17 predicted proteins | sample S1TSphgellanicum_FD_89693 | JGI IMG/M metagenome (GOLD analysis project Ga0116227, IMG submission 89693) | Host-associated microbial communities from peat moss isolated from Minnesota, USA - S1T2_Fb - Sphagnum magellanicum MG | ecosystem: Host-associated > Plants > Peat moss > Unclassified...
CTTGAGCTGCAGATGTTCGAATTGCCAATGCGAGGGCATTTTCGATATCTACGTTTCAAGACCTTTCCAATGACACCAAGAACACCCCAATGCGAGGTGTTTCGCCCCTTGCTGTCGAGCTCTCAACATTCGGGAGTCCCGGAAGACTCCCAACCTCCAACTTTTCCAAGTGTTGGGTTTCACCCCCACACTTGGCCAAAGTGGGGTTGCGACAAACTATGTGGTGAACAAGTCACCATCTTGAGCCAACCAAGGAAGGACGTTGGAAGAATTATACTTTGGACAAAAATTGAACTTGCAACACTTGAGAATCTTTGGGTGTGTAGCTCACAACTTGATTCTAGATCCCAAAAGAAAGAAGTTTGATCCAAAATCTTAATTGTGTTGGTTGGTGGGCTATGACACTCACACCAAAGCTTATAGATTGTTCAATCTCAAAACTAGGAAAGTAATTTAAAGTCATGATGTGATGTTTGACAAAACACACATTGGATCATTGGGATCAACTTAGATAACACCAATTCCTGGACTAGGTGTTTCATCTCTTGAACATTCAGCCACTTTGACGAAGGAGAGGACAAAGGAACTTGGCAATGTGCAACACTCAAACAACATTGGAATTTTTTCAAACATATCTCAAAGGCCAACAAAAAAATCATCCCAAGGTGGTACTCTATTTTGTAATTCATTAGATACAAGGAGTGAACTTCCTATAAATTGTGAACACTTAGTAGAAAGGATTGAACCAATCAATGATGGAATAAATTTAGACAATGATTAGGGATCCATGGTAGCAAGTCAAATTGAAATACCACAACATCAACCAAAAATAACAACCATGATACCCAAGCAATTTAAGGAATTCATTATGGGAGTTGTTTGGGAACCAACCACATTTTTAAAAGCAGTAACATACAAAGGATGGTGAAAGGCCATGATTGAAAAGATGGATTCCATCTTGTACAACCAAACATGGCAATTGACTAAATTGCTAGCAAGAAATAGGCCAATTATAACCAATTGGGTCTATAAAATGAAAAATGATTCCACATGAAAACCTTCAAAATACAAAGCCTAGTTAATGACTAAAGGAAACAAATAAAAAAAAGATTTGGACTTTGAAAAAACTTTTGCACTAGTAATTAAGTGGAGCACAATTAGAAGTGTGATAGTTCTAATGGCACATCACGGTTGGAAATATGTCACATGGATGTTAAAACAACATTTTTGAATGGCGATCTCTAATAGGAAATTTACATGAAGCAACCTGAAAGATTTGTCAAGCCTAGAAGTGAATACTTGGTTTGTTGACTAAACAAAACATTATATGGACTCCATAAGGTTCCTCGAACATGGTATGAAAAGATTGACAAGTTCCTCAAAAGTGTACAAATGACTAAATGTGGAGTAGATTCCAACCTCTACTTCTAGTAAAATGAAAGTGAAATTTTAATAGTCATGTTGTATGTAGATGATTTTGTCATCACAAGGAACATTAATGAAAAGATTGCATGGTTGAAGAGGTCACTTGAAGGATAGTTCAAGATGATAGACTTGGGACAATCGGGATGCTATTTGGGCATTAATTTTACTTTCACAAAGGAAAGAAATTTTTTGTTTCAAAAACCATAGATTGAAGAGATGTTTCAAATATTTGGGATGGCAAATTGCAATCCAACTAAGGTACCAATGGTAGAAGGTATTAAACTTGAAGTGAACATGAATGATTAGAAAGTAGACTCTATTACGTACAGGAAGATGGTAGGCAAATCAATCTATGTAGTAAATATTAAACTAAACATTAACTTCTCTATTTTTATAGTGAGTCTATTTCTAACCAACCCCCCAACTACCACATCTAAATGTAGAAAAACAAATATTTATGTACTTGAAGGGTATTATAGACTAGTATTCTTTATAAAAAGGGGAATAACGTGACATTAGAAGCCTTTGTGGATGTTGATTGGGTAGGTGATATAAAATTTAGAAGGTCGATTAATGGTTATATTATGAAAGTTGGGAATTTGCTAGTGTTGTGGTGTGGAGAGATAATTTATAATAATTTTATCCTTGTCTAAAACCAAATATCGTGCATTGATGGAAGGTTCCAAGGGGTAAGTTTTCAATATAATGAACCATTGCAAATGTAACCATTCCTAAATAACACACTTGTCAATCTTAAACTTTGTTCAGGATTAAATGTTTTTTATGTAATCTACATATTGTGATGTAATATACATTCAAGAATGACATATAAAAATACGAGTCAATTTTGTCAACATTTGAGGGTGAAAAAAGATTAATCAAACACTTGTAATTAGTCTTGAGGTCCTCATGAGTAAGTCACATAAAAATGATCAAAATTAATTTAGTTTTTTAAAAAAAATTATCATATTCATGTAGATTGAATAATTATTAGACTTTATATGGTTTCGGATCATCATTGGAATTGATATATAAATAAATCGTAAAATTCAAAATTTACAATTTTCTTTCCAATAACTCTTGGATAACTATAATAATAAGTTGTAAAATTCAAAAAAACTAAATTTTATTATAAGAATTTATTGTACAAGTCAAATATGTGATTAAAACATAAATTTGTGCAATGGTTGCATGTCATTTCAATTTTCAATTTAAAGTCTTTGCCCTTTTGAAAGGAACAAAACAGTTGGGTGTGACTCATTTTATTGTGGATGTACCCTAAGGAAGTTGTTTGGTTAAAAAGGTTTTAATACAAAATTGGACATTTAGAACCAAGAGCTACAATAGTGTTTTGCAATAATATCAGTAGTATTAGAATGGTTTAAAATCCAGTCTTCCATGCTAGGACAAAACACATAGAATGTCATTATCATTTTGTATGTGAAGACATCACCAAAACTAATTTGTGTCGAAAGAGGAAGTTGGGAAGAAGTTTAAAGAATTTCACTCAATAGTGGATTCAATTACCCATAAGTCGCCAACAACATCAATCAAGTCAAACTTGCACGAGTAGTCTCGCCTCATGATGGAGGTTTGTAGGGTGAGTGTTCTGAACCCATTGAAGAGCAACCCAACATTTCATAGCCCTTCAAAATCCACACCTCATGTCCACCCAAAAGAGATGTCAAGTGTGTTTTCTGAACTCCAACAAAATGTGGCACATTTCATCACATCAATACACTGTAACAAATCAATTTCAGCAAACAATTGTGCTACAAAACCTCAATTCAATCATACAAAAAGCTGAGATCTTGGTATATATGAAGGTCAAAAGATGTGCGTAAGATGATCAGGGATCATCTAAATTTGGACTGTTGAAATAATGCTTATGATCTTACATATTCATGCTTCCTGCATTCATTGAACTTGATGAGTAACAATTACTCTCTCTCTCTCTTCTCCAAGCCTGCAGGATCCTATAAGTCATACAATTCTCCAACTCTAACCAGAGACATAAATTAAATCACATGATAATATAATTGGACTTGTACAAGTGCTTTACAAATAACCCAAGTTCTAGTCAATACTTCTGAGGATTGTTGCATCACATAATATTCAAGAACAAGTCTCAAATCCCCTTGCTGCAATATTATACAAAAGTGAGCAAGCTCAACAGTTTGAATGTGTCTTGTGTGTGTCTGTGTGTGTGAAGAAGATGAGGACATTGTAGAAGCTTGCATTTGCTCCTACATGAATAACAGTGACATCAGTAGGCTAGTCCACAATTTTATATTATGATTTGTAGTCAGTTTATTACAGCAACTATAAGTTCTGTGCAAATTTGGGCTTACATTCATCATGTCACATGCATGTTATACTGAGATTCAAAAGCAAAAGGACCCTACTGCAACATGCATTGACTCATTCTTCAGATCCCCTGGAACCAGCTAGCTAGGTAAACCTGCATCCTGCAGATCTTGGCAGTGGGTTGAGGAGAGTTAGCAGACTTTTAATTGGTGCATGAAACTGTTATCTAAGAACACATGAATTAGTGAACTATAGGCTTGCACTCCAGAAAAGGACCTATATTTAAATACCAGACAAAGACCAAGGCTAACTGATCTCCTGAAAATATTAGGCTCTACCTAATATTGAAGAAGAGAGACAAACATAATTCACATGCTACTTGGATGTTGAAGATGGTGCAGTTGCTGTAGACACAAGTATTGAGAATCTGTTCTTTGAAGGTTGAACAAGGGCACCCCAACTGCACCAACCATGTTGCCTTTCCACACCTGCTTCAAGCTGAGATGCTTGTTGCTGCAAGCTGTTCTTCCTTCTGGATCTACCTCTGCAAGCTTTTGATCTGATCATGGGGTGATTCACACTAGTATTTTGCCTAATTTTGTGAATAAGATTGTCTGCATTGTGTGCAGTATCTGTCTCATGAGCAACTTGACTTGCAAGCTTCACAATCTGAGCCTGTTTTAGGATGCTCATCCAGCTCGTCAATCCAAGACTGATATTACTGTTTGCAACTTATGCTCAACTACCAAACTCCCAACAAAAAACACAAGTACTTGGCATGCAGTGCAAGCTAATGCCACCAATCTGTAAGCTTGCACTCCTAGCCTATTGCACGTGCTCATTGCAGGGCATCTTGAAGCCCAATTCTGTCCAGATGTTGAGCAACTCTGAAGTCATCATCACTCACTAGTGCAGGAACTTAGTCTAGAATCCAACTGAGAATGTGTCTTGGTTGCAGATAGAGCAAAACTGTTGAAGGATGACTACAATATATATATATAAAGACACTGCTGGAAAGACTTATTATATCTTGATCTTCAACTTGAGATACTTCATACACAATTGTGGCTAGTCCTGGAACAGGTCTAATTTGAGGGTGGAAAAAAGGCACCATAAAGTTGACAGTTCTCATGATATAGATTCATAATCTGCTTCAAATGCAGGGCATGCCAAGCTTCAGATTGTGACAAGTAGCTAGAATAGATCTAGATTGCTGTCCAAAACTACTTGTGGCCAGAATCACAATGTTCAGTCTATCAAGGAAAATGACAACCTTACAAAAGAGCATGCAACAGCTGGTCATGGGACACTGACATAATGTCCCAGCTTGGAGGCAGCTTGGTGGCTCAAGGTCCCATCAGATTCAATGAGAACATTAGGGGAGTATCAAACCTTAAGATTTGAGACAATCTCTTATTCAAGCCAAAAGCTTGTGGATGGAACCAGCAACACAAAATTCCCACTTCTTCAATGATGGCACACAGAAGATCTCTTCTTCACAAATATTGTATGCACAGCCCTAGTGAAGTTTGCTTCATCAAACAAATGAGCTGGTTTTGCACCACAGCAAATACTTCTCAACAATGCAAGAAAGTGTGAAAAAGATGCACTTGTGCAAATGTTATTGCACCTGGGTTTTACAATTGCTGGGACATGCAATGACATCTTTTACCACAAGAGCATTTGGAATGATGCATGAGCAACAATACTGCTTCTCTGATTGCAGCCCCAAACAAGATAACCACATTTCACCCATCAGTAACTATTAATAGACTCAGTACTACCCTCAACAGGTTCAACAGTGGTAATAACTCCAGCAGTAACCTGAACAGGTGCTCCCTTGGTTCAGAACCAAAAATGGATGGTGATGCACCTGTTGCCCGGCTACTGGTTCCAATCTCCACAGACACGAAGGATGGTGGTTCATGAAATTGATCTTGTGGGCAAGACCATCTCATCTTTCAATAAAGCTCAGCAAAACATGCATAATGTGGCTGTATGCTCACCAAAACCTTGTATGTGTTGCAAGAATACAAGGATGTTCAAGATAACCCTTGAGCACAAAACAAACAAGATGACTGAAACAAGCACACTTCCAAAGCTGCAGTCAATCCTTACAAGTATATCAGGATGATTTGAGTACATCGCAACAAAATGGAGAGCATACCTGGAGGCAAATCAATTGTGGACCTGCTTTCCCAGCTGTGAGAATATGTCCTGAAAGTTGTTCACAAGAGGAATTACTGACTGCCCCAGGAGTGGAGAGGAAACTGATGCAGGCAATGCAGGAACAGCAGCTGGCTATCTAGACTTGCCTGATGCAAGAGGTTGAGGTTGAGCCTGCAATATGGTGATATAATTGGCCTCAAACAATTCTTGTTTCAAATCTACCTTGTTGCTTCATTTAACCTTGTCGCAATTCCAGATATCCTCTGTTACTTGTCACTCTGCCTCAGAACTCCAATTCCACACCACTCAGTCTGTCCACTTGACTTTGCCCTCTTGACTGGATACGGGTCTGCCACCAAGACACAAAAGAAGGAGAAGCACATGTGAGATCCTAGTAACTTTCACACAAAATAATTCTCATGATCAACATGTAGACATTTTCTTGAAACAGTTGCTATATGTATACATGCTCTTGTAGATGCATTCCTACAGGGTAAAATTGCTCATACCTTGGCTGCCGTCTCTGGAATGGCAGCCTGTCAGCACCAGGCTCTTTCCTGCGACATTTTTTGCAATGGCACTTCTTATGCTTGTCACATTAAATTAAGTGTTAAGAAGCAGATTTCCTTGTAAATGGCACACCGTGATATAAGTGCTCATCCATCATGCATATGGAAAAGTATACAGGGACAGAAGAACTTCAACTTCTACTTGTGACAGAACAAATCACCACCCCTGCAACTTCAATGTTCTAGAAGCACACATATATTCACAGTTCCACATGCATGCAAGACTTTTCGGATTTTCTTTTGCTTCGTGAGAGGCAACTGATTCAGTTACCTAAGAATAAATACAGAATAGGTCCCCTACCACAAAATAGGCCTAAAAGACTGTAATGAAACTGAACTCCCCACCAAGAAAAAAGAGTAGAACCTTATAGGTAAAACACAAAAGAAAGACAAAATTGCATAAGGGTCAAGACTGTTATGCAAGCGTTGACCCAATACTGGGCTTGCATTCTCTGAGCACTTAATCACAGTTTTGGTTATGTCAGATATTGGCACCCTTGAGCAATGTCCATAGCCTTACTGCCACCAACAAAGTCTCTATCTTACATGTTCATATACATCTGCCACATATGCATCCATGCCCTCACATCAATCTCGACCAATCTGGAGGGACATTCAATGCACACTGTACAGTGTACATTGGACATAGAGTTGTGTACAAAACCATGATGAACTATTGTACACAACTCTATGTAGTATGCATTGGACATAGAGTTGTGATCAAATCAGCATAACAAATGACCTCACCGCAAATCACTTGATCCCAGGTACTACAGAAAGATGAAGAAAGCAGACTATTTGAAATTGATCTTGGGGGCAAGACAATCTCAGATTTTGATAAACCTCAGCAAACCATGCATGTTGTGTCTCTATGATCACCGAAACCTTGGTTGTGTTGCAAGAATACAAGGACACTCAAAAAGAATAACCCTCGAGGACAAAACGAATGAGATCGCTGAAATCGCAAGCATGCTTCTGAAGCCGCTGCAGTCGTCATTTCATGCAAGTGAATCAGCACGATTCGAGAGTAGATTGCAACAAAATGGAGAGCTTACCTGTGAGGCAAATCAATCGTCGATGCACTTTCCCACCCGTGAGAATATAATGTGTTGAAGCTTGTTCACAAGAGGAATTACTGACTGCCCCAGGAATTGAGTGGAAAGTGATGCAGGCAAAGGACGAACAGCGGCTGGTGATCCAGACGCGCGCGCCTGGTGCTAGAGGTCGTTGCTGCGACATGGCGATAGCTTTTGACCTCGAACAATGCGTCCAGTGCGTGAATACCGCCCTTGACTGGGCAAGAGTCTGCCATCGTTCACAAAGAAGGAGAAGCATATCCGAGATCCGAGACGAGCTAATGCAAATAACACACAAGCAACTGTGATCGAGAACTTTGATAAAGAACACGACCAGGAGCTGCTACGCAAGAAGGTGGATACCCTCATGGAGTTCAAAGTGGAGTTGCAACAACGAGATCATATTCCACGACTAGCTTATGTAATGAATTTGATGCAATCTTGGGGACATTGATTACCTCCTTCGTACCTGGATTTAAGTATGTACAAGTACATTGATGTGTGAGCACATAGATACAATTCATGTTGTCAAGAACGATCAAGAGAGGTTTGAGATGGTACTTGAAAGCAAAACATTTTGAGAAGTGCGATCACTTGTTGATAAAGGAAAGGATTGTGGATATTACCCATTCTATTGAAAATACGGGCACAACTTTTATAGCTGGGCCAGCTTCACGAGTTCAAAACTTGAAAGTTGGCTCAATTCTTGGTGCAACTGCCACAATTATTCCTCCTCAGCTTCTTGCAATAGTAAGCTTTGATGATGATGTTATAAGTGCAACAACTGATGACTAAGTTGTTGTCGAACGGTTAAAGTTCCAAAGGATTACAAAAAAAATTTATTTGCACAAGGTGAAATTCATGAGGAGGCAATGTCAAGGCCAAGTGGCATAGGTGTGTGGAAATTGCAAGGTGAAAGACAAATTCTTTCGAAAAATTCAATCTCGTTGTAATTAACATGGACAATGATAATGCATAAATTACATTAAGACATGATATGCACCATTGGTCTTCATTGTTTATAATTTTTGCATGTTAGCAAAAGTCTATCAACTTGAATTCAAGCAAACAAGAGAGAGCAAAAGTCTATTTCTTCTTTGTTCATCCTAGAAAGATTGTGTTGCTTCCATACAATTTTCAAATAGGAGGATTGGAATTTGGTGTGATTAAAGTTCAAGTGCCTTAGGATGTAGTACTTATCTCAATGCTTTGATGGTGGCTCTATGGCAAGCAAAGGTAGAATCATTGAGGTTTTAGATCAAGAATTAGCATGTGAGGGATACTCCAAGATTCACACCCATCATGTTTATGTGGGGCAACAATTCCAACTTTTAGGTCATTAACATTTGGAGGTACAATGCTATGACCATTTGCTTCACCTCCACTTGTATTCTTCCCTTTCTACACAATTTACATCACTACACAATTTTTTAGCACAAGTCTATTCGTGTTATAACTTGCTAGAATCCAAGTCCATGTATCCACAAGTTGAGCTTGCAATTCACATTTGGTCATGAAGCATTCACAAACTATGGGTTTGAAAACCATGTGCTTTTAACTCTAAAGGATACAAAAGTAGCAAACGCAAGTACATCATCTTCAATTTGTCCATTTGAAGTTTCAAGTTAAGACAAAAAATTGGCACTTATCCAATGTTATTACACCACCGCTTTTGGATACTATTATTCTCTCATTGAAAAGTATAAGTTTGCATGGATGTCCTTTTTCCTCCACCTTTTTCACGAATTTGAAGAACAATCTTCTTTGAATTTGGAATTTCAGAACTCTCTATCGAAGAATGAAGAATTATTATCCTCCCGTACAATCAAGTCCTCTGCAATTTGAAAGTAATTTTTTTTTGGGTGTATTAGAGTGACAAAAGAGATAGAAGTTTGAGAATATGAGTTGTGTATGGTTTGTGAGTTGCTTTCATGAATTAGAAAATCATACAAAAAACTCTTGATTTTGATTCACACCCATCAGCAAAACTACACAAAATTTGAATGAAAATCAATAAACTTGATTTTGACTGACACCCATCAACCAAACGGCACAGCATTCAAACAAAAATCCATTGTTTGTTTTTTTGTTCACCCTCATCAACTAAATTGTGTCTGAATTCAAATACAAAATCACCTCAACTTGATTTTGACTAGACACCCATCAGCCAAACAGTGTGGAATTGAAACTTAAAATCAGCTCACCAACAAATTCACAAATGGAGAAGAAATCAATTGTGTGGATCCTGTTACCCCTGCACTTAAAACATCAAGCAGCAGAAATTTAACATCCTTGAGATTTTTGACGTTTTTAAGAACCCTAAGAAATGGGTGCAGAAAGAACAAAGTGGACATCACTTGGTATATTTGATCATTTCTCTCATCAATTTATTTACACCAGAGAAATTGGTCTACTGTGTATTCAATACTTTACATGTGTCATATCATGTTCCTGCATATGACAGTTGTGTGTTTCTCTGTGATCCTTTTGCATTGAAGATTGATTGATTGAACTAATGAATCCATAAATGTTACACAAATGTTACATAAATTTGTACAAAAGGAGAGGTAGGAATTGGTTCCTCATTCTAGCTTGAGCCAGTTGTGCTCTTGCAATTGTTTAGCCTGGGATTCCACCAGAGTTGATGATGCATTTTGAGTCTCAATTTTCATGGGGGGAGCTGAGATTGCTTAACACTCTTGAATGAAGTCTCCAGTTGGGAAGTCCAATGGTTTTCAATGCATCTTCGATCAACTACAGTGACAACATTGTGTTTTGCAAACTTCAAAGATCTGGCATGCTTTCAAAGTGTAAGCTAATCAATCGAAAAGTATGAAGGAAGTTTTGTGAAAGCTCAAAAGTCCCCCAAGAGATTGATCTCTCCAGAGTCCCTTTTCAGATTTCTGGTGGATTGTTTTCCAAGAGCTACAAAGACTAATAGTGATGGAATTTTCACAAAAACTCCATTTGGAGGTGAGTGAATTCAGATGGTTTGTGATCAGTTGAAGGAAGCTCAAGAAGAGACAGATGTGGGTGTGAAGTTCATGCTGATGTTGTTCTTCCCAGAGATGGTGGAAGATGAGATGGGCCTGCCGTTGCACCTTGTTCAAGGTCAATGGGTGGTGGCGCAATAGAAGGTGTTACAATCCTGCCTCTGCTCAACAGACGCTTGAGGCTAGCCAGTAGTGTCATGCCTGTGCTGCTGCTTGTGTCAGCTTCTTCTGCAATCACAACTGGATTCCTGGCTGCCATCTCAACAGGAACAGATGAAGCATGGATTGATGACACTGAACCTGCAAATCCTTGTTGTTGAGTCCCCAAAGCCAGGGCAGCATCTGTTGCAGACTGAGCATTCTGTTGGAGATGTGTCTGGATCCCCCAGAACAACACATTGGGAGGAATGTAAGCTCCTCCATTATTGCTGGTGTTGTTTTGGTCTTGCACTTTGTCAGGTCCTGCTGCTACTGTTGTCGTTGAGGCTTGCTGCTGCTGCTGCTGCTGCTGCTGCTGCTGCTCCTGTTGCTCCTCCAACCATCCCTGACCCAAATCCTCTCTCTCTGCAACATCTTCCCAAGATTCCTGCATTGAGTCCCGAGCTAATGTCACAGTACCGGCTGCTGCAGAAACGGTGCTCAGAGATGAGGACTCGCCTGCTGCCTCACCTTCTTCTGTTGATACAATTCCGGATTCGAGGAGAAGCTCTGGTTGATGGAGGAGACCAGAAGAAGGGTGTGAATCCAGCCCATCTTGAGGTTTCTCATCCAACTTCACACTGGTTCTGCAAAGAGGGCAAGTGGAGTGAGAGAGGAACCACATGTCGATACAGTCGAGATGAAAACAGTGGTTGCATCTTGGGAGCAATCTTCCTGTCTCTTTCTCCTCGAATTCTTCCAGACAAACTGCACACTCCAGCAGCACGGAGCTCTTCATCTCCGCTGCTGTGTACACAAAAGTAGGAAGAAGCTCCAGCGCTGTCTTGTCCAAGCCAAAACCGTCCAGCAGGTAAGGGGGGAAGTTGTTGCTGTCGTCGTCCTGGTTGTATCCTTCTCCTCTTCCTCTTCCCCTAAGAAAATTCATCTGTCCTCTTCGTCTTCTCCTCCTCCTTGTTCTCCATGGAAACGATGCACTGTGCGCTCCTCTTCCTCGCACTATGGAGGTGTGGTTTCTCCAGAACCATTTGGCGTAGATGTGGATGCAGAGGATGAAGAGAACCACTCCGAATAGCACTGCTACTGCCACCACCATGATCTTGCTGTTCAACATGTAGGTGTTGGAGCCCGACGAAGAAGACGAATTCTGGTTGGGGACGCTGCTGCTGCTGCTGCTCCCTGCAGGAACAGCGACTGTATGCGAGGAGGAGGAGGAGGATGATGAAGACATCGTTGTTGTTTCTGAGAAATCAACCACTAGCAGCAACTGCTTGAAATCCAAAACTCCTGCGAGTTCTCAAGCGCTTCTCGAAAGAGAAACAGCACTTCTGGAGAAGAATCCCAAAGCGAAACAACAAATCGAGCACCGCCAGGTCTCGACGATGATGTCGCAGCAAGAAAACGAGCGAGATTGCCGACGAGCTCTAGAGGCGCAGCGAATTACACTGCGATGCGCGTGCACGAACTTCACGATCTCGATTCTTTGTCGAGAACACAACTGCATCGAGGTGAAGCTTTGGCGCTCGACGAAGACGAAAGAAGTCGTCCGGAACTCTGTCTCTCTGTCTCTCTGCGACAAGGGAATCACACCATCACGCCATCGCTCCAATTGCGGTGTGCAATCGTATCCGAACCATCCAGAACTGATGGAATTGCAGCTTGTTGTGTGCACTCTACGACATCGAAACAGAGAGGATTCCGGCTCCGACTTCTTTTCACTCAAACTTCTTCTTCAGACGCTCAACGGACTCAAGGGAAGAAATTCCTCGGGAGAAAAAACAGAAACACAAAGAAGTGTACGAAATTCTTCCTACGAAACTGGATTCTATTCCATCGCGCTCAAGAAAATTTCAGATCCAAACTGGTGCGACAACAACGACGACAGCGGAAATTGAAGTCGACGCTTGGCTGTAGTAGAAACAAGCAGTTCTCGAAGATCCATCTCCAAATTCATCAATTCCTCTCTCTTGGTCCTCTCCTCTCAAGTGCGTGGACAAGAGCCAGAAAACGAATCTAGAAAACTCTTCTTCTGCTGCTGCGACGTCGAGCGCTGCTTCACAAGCACATCTCTGGAAAAAACACAAATCGGATTTGTCACACAGAGCTTCTTCTCGAGACAGACAGGCAGAGCTCTCTCAAAGCTTGCTTGTTTACTGGCTTCGTTGCTTGTTTTTAGGATCAGTTGGGCACTAGCTTTTGGATTGACTGCAACGCAAGTCTCTCTCTTCTCTCTCTTTCTGGAAAGAGCAAATGGACGTTGCGCGGTAGAGAAAAAGGAAGGAAGGAAGGGCGGGTGGGCGAAATCCAAAACATTGCTGAACAATCCGGAACCAAAAGAAAAGAAAAAAAAATGCCAGAAAAAAAAAACTGGGGCAGAAGATGAAGAACATTAATAGAGAGAGAGAGAGAGAGAGAGAGAGAATCGAGAGGGATGATGATGATGATGATGAGTTTGAAAGAGGAGGAAGAGGATTCTGCAACACTGAAGCGCAGTTCCTCCAATCCAATCTGCTTGCTGAAGGTGGGACCTCTCTCATCCTCCTCCTCCTTGTCCTCCAGGCTCCTTCTGAACAGGATTTGCAAAACAGAAAAATCATACACGTGCACTGCAAAACACAATCATCGTCATGATCACCAGAGAAAAACAACAAAACAAAAAACCCAGAGAGACATTTCCTTCTCTCATCACCATCATGATCACATCAGCTTCTTGTTCTTCTTCCTCCTCCTTCCTGCTGCTGCTGCTGCTGCTTAGGAGCCTCCTATTTTTTTGCCAGAACTTAAAATATATAGCCAAAAAGCTATATTAAAAATTGAAAGTACTAAAATCAAGTGATTTGTGACATTTTCAATAGCCGTAATTCTAGCAAATCTTGTTTAAAAATCGCTTGATTTTTATTCATGGTTCAAGAAGGTAGCCAAAGATATAGAAGGTTTTTTAAAAATTCTACTAGCTTGTAGCCAAATTTGGCTAAGATCATCTTGTACATGATTGCCAACCCACCTACTTCACAAATTTGGGGAAAATGGGGAAAAAACACTGGTTATATATATAGCCAAAAAACGAAATTAAAATCTAAAAGAGCTACAATCTAGTGCTTTTTGAGATTTCCAGTAACAAGAACTCACCCATAAATTAAGAAACCACGCCAGATTTCTATACATGGTTCCAGTAGGTAGCCAAAAATATACAAGGATGTTTTTAAAAAGATACTTTCATATTTTGAATTGTAGCCAAATTTGACTAAATCTTCTTCTATGGATGATTGCCAATTTGGCTAGCTACATCACAAAATTGACCCAAATAAATATTGCTTCCTTCCTTATGCTTTTTCTTCTTCCCCTTTTTCTTTGGCTCATTCCTCATCACCATCACCATCATCATCATCATCTGCATCATCACATTATTTTCTTCTTGTTGTTTACTGTCTCTCTGCATCACCATGGCCATCACCTTCATGGCTATCATCTTCATGGCCATCATCATCATCAGTATTATGGATTGATGATCTTTTCTCATCTCTCAGTACTAATGATTTTTGTTGTGGACGTATGAGGGAATTTTTTTGTGGCGAAATTTTGCCATTCGGTCACCAAAAAAACTAAAAAAGGTGCTACAACATGTCCAAAGGATTTTTTTGGGGACAAAAAAAGTTGCCATATTTAGACCAAAGACTCTTCTTACATGTCGCCAGTATATACAAAAACTTTCTACTTTTCTCTCTGAGCTGTAGCCAAATTTGGCTAACTCCTGGTGTGGATGATTGCTAGTCCTCTTACCTCACAAAACTGAAAAAATAAAATAAAATAAAATAAATAGATCCCCTGGTACCTATTGTTTGTTTCATTGATTAGTTGTGAGCAGTGTTTTTTTTTCTCTTTTTGTGGGCAAATTTTCGCAATGATTTTTGTTGGGTCTGGTACCTACCTATTGGTGGTTCTATTGATTAATACTGTGAGCAGTTTTTTTTAAAATTTAAAATGAAAAATTAAAAGTTTAATAAAAAAACTAATTAAAAATTAAAAATAAAATTTTAATTAAAAATTAATCAAAATTTTAATTTTAATTGAAAATTAATTAAAAAATTTGCTCCAGGTGACAAAACAAGTGGAGGTGCAAATGATGCAAAGGAATTGAAAAAATGGGCCCAAGTTGTGTCATTGCAAGGCAAAAGAAATTCTGAAGTCGTCATATTTTGACAATAGCAACACATGGCCAAACGATACGAGGAATCCCAAATTTTTTTCTACTTTCTTCTTTGACAAGTACCCAAAGTTGTCTGAGTCATCTTGAGAGAGAGAGAGAGATCTCGCTAACCCACCTACCTCACAAATTTGGAAAAAATATTAATTCTACTGGGTTGTGAACCACATCCCACAAAGTTCAATTTTTTTGTGCTTTTGCAATGATCCACTTTTGATTGGTCCATCAACGGTAAATTTTAAAAAGAAAAAAAAAAGGAAAAAAAAAGAGTCTGAAACTTTTGGTCACCCATTTTTGGGTACACTAATATGACCCCTTCCATGAATCCTTGCGTAGGAATTCTCTATGAAATTTTTTCTTTAGTGTATGAGGAAGCTACCTATGTATGGATGTAGTATGTAGCTACTGCATTGTTTTTTGCTCTTTTGTTTTCCCCTTGTTTCCTTTAAGAAGAAGCAAAGTTCCCAGTCCCCCCCCCCCAGAAAAGTCCTCCTGCCTGGGCAACAACAAAAAAAAGAAGCCAGCAACAAAATAACAATTTCCCAACTGGCATTTGCAAGTAGTTGGAGTAAAGAGAGGACAAAGACGGTGCAACAAGCAGCAACAACAACAACAGTAGTTGAGCAAAGTCTTGATGCCTCCTTCTCCCTTGCAAGTAAGTCCCCTTCCCTTCCTAATAAGAATATTTTCTGCTATGTTTTCTATTCCTAATATTGGCTACCACTATTTTTGGCCTGGACTAATAATAGCTCTTCCTAAGAACACACCCAACCTATTCTTCTTCATCTTCATCATCTTACCTCCAAAACAACTTAACTTTTCCATCCATAGAGATCCTTACCCAGCCAATTTTTTTTACATCATCTTCTACATTAATGTCCAACATGCTTTGGTCAATAGAAACACCCAACTATTTCTTTTTCATCTTCATCTTTATCATCTTCACCTGTAGTTGCAATCTTTCCATCAATAGAACTACCCAATAACTTGGGTATTTCTTTTCCATCTTCATCTCTGCTCCAAAAAGAAATTATTCCCATCCGCAAAGTTTCAAAGCTATTTCTTCTTCATTATCTTCCATGCATTAACAATATTCCCATCAATAGAAATACCCAGTTGTCGCATCTTCTTTCTTTCGCATATTAGCCTTTTTTTTTTGGGGTGCCAAATCTTGCATTAAAATTGACATTTTCTGTTGCACATTCAATGATTTTTTTTTGGGGGAAAAATTGCCAAAATTACAAAGAAGATTAAAATATTTTAAAATTGTCAGATTTCTATACATGGTTCAAGTAGGTAGCCCAAAAAATATAAGGATGTTTAGGTTTTTTCCTTTCATATTTTGTTAGTAGTCAAACTTGACTAAATCAGCTTATGGATGAACGTCACCTTGATTACACCACAAAATTGTAAATAAAAACAAAGAAAAACACACACATACACACATACACACAATTCTACATCATCATTATTATCAATATCATGTTCCGTGTTCACTTTTCTATACCTAGTTGGAAAACCAAAACAACAAAGAAAAATTGAAGAAAAATTGTTATCTTTGTGCAACAAAAGTTTGTTTTTCTTTCCCTTTCCTTGCAAACTTTCATTCTTCTTCATTTTATGAAAGAGAAAAGACAAAAAGATCCAAAGCACAAAAGACAAAAGTGATGATCCACGGGGGGAGGAGAATGGGGTGGGGGGGGGGATAACCTTTTGTAGTAGTTCCTACAATCCACATTAGAACCTAGTGGAAAGTTTTGCTTGATTGTGTCATCACAAGATCCCCCCCCCCCCCAAACCCCCATTTTTTGCAAGTAATCCAGGTAAAAAGATGTGAGAATGTTTCCAACTAGAGAATGTATAAATGGCAAAAGAGAGAGAGAGGAAAATAAATTGTTATCTTCTTTTGATTCGGATAAAAAAATGTCGTTGAGTCAAAAGTCAACACTCAACCACAAAGATGGTGAAAAAGAGGTACTACAATCTAAGTTCTAATAATAATTTCTTACAAATCCTATTTTTGGAAGAAGAGATTGGAAGCATATGAGTGAGTACATGAGCAGATATCCCTAATTTTGGTCCCTACTTTGGTCCATAAAAAATTTCGTTGGGTTTAGTATTAGGATGTGCCAGAATTTGGGTTGTTCATAAATTTGTGAACACATTTTGTTAGATGTTAAGTGAGAGATCATTTTAGTTGTTGGGTAATGAGTAATTAAATGCATCACCGGTGCATACTTTCCAAACATAGGAACTTGGAGTTTTTAGCTCAAACCAAAAGCTATTTTCATGGCTTTTTTTGGACTTACCGTGTTTAGTTATGAGCCCATGGATCGAGCACTTGGTTTAGCTTTTGAGTCACATGGGAGTCACGAACAACATCAATCATGAGTTGTCCATGGCACATGGGGAGAATGGTTTTTTTTTGGGTCAATTGTGACAACAATCAAATTGTTGTTGGCCACCTTACTAGGTGCTCATTCATAACTTTTGATTTTATGAAAACCCCAAGGAAAAGAAGAAAAGGTCTGTTCACCAATTTCCTTCTTCCATGAAATACGCCTCAAATATACCCATCTTTTGCTTTTTCTTTTTTCTTTTTGAGTTGTAATTATCATTGTCCCAATATCCCAAGACTTGGGTTGAACAAACTAGTAGCTCCAAATTCTGCAATTAAACCCACCATAAGACTTCCAAATCAACCTATATATTCAAGTTTTGATACTCTCCGTGAAGAACCTAGTGATGGCCCCAACTTAAATATTTACAATTACAATGTGGACTTAGTGTAAATGATCAATAAAAACATGAAACAAAAAGCACTGTATATATATATGTAATTTTAATTTAATTTAATTATATTATATTATATTATTATTATTTTTTCGACACTATAAGTTGAACAAGATTGTAGGATGATGATAGAATTGCAAAGCAAGTTCCAATAAAAATTCTAACAAGGACCTTGAAAGCTGCTTTTTTTTGTTTTTTTTTCCTTCCTATACATGACTTTCTATCAAACATTATCATAGACAATACCCTCCTCCCAATTGGGCTATTTTGAGGTACTAATAACATTGAGGTTTTCAACGTCCAGTAATTGGCAAGGATCTATGCACTTAGTCCAAGCACCTGGAGGGTTGCCTTTCCTTTGTTGTTCTCCCATGCCACACAACTCATGATCTGCTATTCATGGAGACCCAAACTTACCTTATTTCAATTGCTTCACTCCTTTCATTTTTCTCACATCAACTTTAGATGTATTCAAACTATTGGGGTAGATGGGTCAGTGATCGAACACTTGCGCACTCAGGGCAGGCCGGATGGGGGAGGGGAGGGGAGGGAAGGGGGTTGGTCCTCTGTTGTTTTTGGTGTCTCAACTAAACTTGAACTCCTCCTCTTGATGCATCTGACACACGAACAATCATTGAAAACAGATTAGAAATGAGAAAGTTATGGCCCCCAAAGTAAAGGTGGGGTTCAAGAACTCAAAAAAAAAAAATTCATCGAACATTACAAAAGTTGATTCTCAAACACCCAAAAAATTCCTAGTTCTTATTAAAGTTCAAAGATGATTTGTAAAACTTTAGGTGGTGTTTCTACAACACTTTAAATCGTTTAACATGAATAAGAAACAAGAAAGTTATGAAGTTTGAAAATAAGAGGGGTCCAAAGAGAAGGAAAAAAAAAAAACAAGTTTTATAAGTTGAAAAGCTTTATTTTTTCTTGTTATTTTTTCATTACTCCTTTCCCTTTGCGCTTCAAAGATGATTTCTAAAGCTTGAGGAAGCGCTCGCATAATATTTTAAATCACTCAAAATGAAGCATATATGATGGAGATATAAATAAATGTTTGGCCATAGGCAGGTGATTGGTGATGAGCCGGTCTACCATACCCTCTTTATGTCTTCTTTCAATCCCTTAGCTCCTTACTTTTCTTTCATAGGGACTTCAGATTTGGCTCTAAAATTAACCATCCTTTTTTCGCTCTTTCTTACTTGCTTTTCTCCATTCCTTACATTTTGCACCCTTTAGCTCCTTACTTTTCTTTCATATGGACTTCAGATTTGGCTCTAACATTAACCATCCTTTTTTCCACCCTTTCTTACTTGCACACTTTGCACGTGGACATGCAAGGTTTGATTTTCTCAAAAAGTCCCAATGGATTCTAATGATGCTTATTTTTTGGTTTGGCTCTTTCAATCATTCGTTTGCTCATCTTCATCATGTTCTATTAGTTTTGAATTTGATGCTCCCAAAAAGTCATGTTAGTTTTGGATTGGAAATAAAGTGATGGTATTTTGTGATATTGGGGTAATGGAGATTGTCACCATGTGTATGATAATGTCATTTTTAAAATTTGAAATGATTGATCTTTGTCCGCAACCATCCTTTACTACTTAAATATTGGCAAGTTTGGTCTCTTCAACTTTGTTTCCCATTTTGTTCATGAACTTCATTTCTCACATATGTTTACTAGTTTAGTTTTGTTGTGGTCCAAAAGTTCCCAAGGTTCCCACTTCCTACCATTGTTACCATAGTACCTTGACACTGATTATATTATTTTCAGAAATTTTGAAATTTTCAACCAAGAATATAATTCAAAGCTCAAAAAGTTATGAAGGAAAACAGAATTTAAAAAATATATATTCTATTTTTTTACATGGAATCTTCACGACAAAATAATTATTCGACATTGTTATGCTCAACTTTGCTATGGTACTTCTTCATGATATTCCCCACTAATGTTGCCAAAGCGACATTCCCATTGTTGTTGCCATTGGTCTTTTATTGCGGGTCATTCAAACCTCAACTCTCAAATTTGAGTGTCTTATTAGGCTACTACGGACTCAAGAAAGATGAAGTTGAAAGATGCAACATGAGGTACATAAAATTAGCTTCAATGAGTAATACAAACCAATTCAACTACCTAATGATTTTCATATGGAGCAACAAAAAAATACCTTCTTTGCATTTCCAAGTTTGCTATAATATATCTCGTATTTTAATCATCAAATTTCATTAATTTATTCAGTACATATAACATTCTAGTTAAGAAACTTGAACCTTATTTAATAATAGCCTTTTCATTATCTACTTAGTTTGAAGATATCATCACTTTGTTTTAATCCAATTAGGAGCAAGAAGGATCTTAAGCTTACTAGGCATAGGTGTAAGGTCCGTCCTATTCCTAAGTAGTAATAGGCATAAGATCCCTCCTCTTTTCTAGTAAGGATATTCAACCCATTAGACCAAGCAAACTCAATAAAATCCCAGATTGTCACAAATTGCTCATGGTCTGTAAATTTTGCTTTTGCAAATAGGAGCAATTCTTTGTTGGAGATGGCCTAACCCCCCCCAGAGATTTCTGCTGCAACACAAATGAGGAAGGGAGCCAAATTGAACCGTCGTTGGTTTGGCATCAAGAGTGGGGAAGCTCTGGAGAAGCTTTGGATATGGCAGCTATTAGGATGCTGCAAAATCTGATCTGCTCCAAGACTGTGGCTATACCAAACTGCATAATCGACCAATCTGCTATGCAAAATTCGGGCTGGATATCGTGCTCTTTGTTTATGAACTATGCCATGATTAGTGCAAAGAAGAAAGGAGGTTGGTCTTCTGTCGCTGCTGATTTCTGATTTTCAAAATGTTTCTACATCCGGGTGTTACAACCATCTGTGCAACAAGCAATTCATGTCATTTGTATATACCTGGAGAGGTCTCATATACTGTTCTTGGAGTTTCTCTTTATCTATTAGTAAAGGTTGGATAATGTTGCAATGTTGAGGGTTTAGGGTTTAGTTCAAGCACCTGGTTCTGTATGGAGATTTGAAATATTGGGTGTGTGGAATGTGTTGTCTGAGCTTGAATTTACATATGTCTGGATTGCAGAGATGTGGTCAACCTGGTGAGATGGAGGATGATGATTCTTATGGAAGTGCTTGGGACACTTGAGATGATGGTTTATGATACTCACGAGCGGTTGGAAGTTCCACACTGGAATCCAAAGGAAGAAGGCAGAAGATGACAAGAAGAAGAAGAAGAAGAAGAATACAAAGAAGTCTTTCAAGCCACAGTCAGTGAAGTGCATGAAGCCCAATTTTTCTTTTCACACTCGACATTGTGTTCTAATCTGTCATCAATTTGGGCTCACATGTATCAACACTTCAGGCTCACACTCTATTTTCTTTTCTACCGAGTGCATTCATGCCAGCATCATGTACAGGGTTACCAGCAAGGTAGTTGCAATTGCAAACTCTACTGCTAAGGAATCCTGAGGAAACCTGAAATCTTACGTGGACCTTTTGGCTTGCAGAATCATAGGATAAACCTTTGCAAAAAGGGCAATCAAAGCTTATGTATCATAATACACACACCTCAATTTTCTAAGGTTGAGGATTCAATGTAAATGGGCGCATAACAAAGATCACAAGCATTCCAAATACAAAAGTCAGAAAGTGGAGGGATTCTACAGAACAGTTTGCAACTTGAAACTTTTGATGGGTGGCAATTTGGAAGTTCTGTCTCCTTTTGTATTTACAGGTGGTGATTTGCACTGTGATGAGCAGATATGACTACTACACAGGTTCATGTTTTGAGCCAAAAACTTTAGTAGCTTCAGTAGTGCTTACTACTAGTAGTACTACTGTATAATGTTGTGTTGCCTCTAAACCCAGAAATCTAACCTCTACATTGTAGTAAGCACAAAATCTAATTTCAGTCTGTGTACAAAGTTTGCACCTCACAACAACTGTATTTGATCAGTGCATTCAGGCTTCCTTCTACTGTTTCAACAGAGATCTCCAGCACTGGCTTGACAGTAAGTTGGTCTTGAGCAATTAATTTCCATTAGTCAGCTGCATGAGCTGAAACTTAATTTTGTCTGCTGGGTGTCTTGATCATGACCTGCTTCTCACAGTTGGTTTGGTTTGGTTTGGTTTCACCCAAGACCCTTCCATCTGCATCAAAACTTTGAAGGTCTTTGATGCTCACAAGCACATCTTCATTAACACCATCTTCTTGAACCAAGATTGCCTTCTCCGTGTTATTCACTATGTTTTTAACTTGTGTATCACCTGCCCTCTGGGTGAATAAGCTGCGAGAAAATGTCACCAGCAGAAGCATCTTCAGAACCAATGTCCTCACTGATGTCTAAGCTCTGTTCAGTGGAGAGGGTCAGGGATGACATGACTGACTGATTTGCTCTTGGTTCCAGAACTGACACTTCTTGCATAGGGGAGGAGCTGTTGTTGGCATCTGTGGTCAAATCATTCTCTGTGGAGTTTCCTGCGGGACTCTCAACAAAGTTTTCTGGAGAGTTTTCCTGCAATTGTAATGCGTACTCTAGATTCCAAAGCACATCACCCATGGAGGGGCGGTCAATGCCCTGATCTGCCAAGCACTTCTCAGCAATATCACCAAATTTCTGGAGTGACTCCAGATTGCAAGTGCCTGCAAGATGACTGTCCTTGATCTGGTCCAGCATCCCCATCTTCTGCCACTTCAAAGCCCACTCTGCCATGTTGATTTGTTCACGGGGTAGTGCTGGGTTGATAGCTGGTCGTGCACATAACACTTCCATGAGAACTACACCAAACGAGTACACATCCGACTTCTCTGTTAGCTGCTGCCTGCGGAAGTACTCTGGATCCAAATATCCAAAGCTGCCCTTCACTGCTGTGCTCACATGGGTTTCTTCCAGACTCGGTCCTGTCTTGGACAACCCAAAATCAGCGACTTTGGCTACAAAATTGTCATCGAGCAAAATGTTGGTTGTTTTCACATCCCTGTGTATGATGCTCTGCGCCGCACCTGTGTGAAGGTAGTGTAATCCCCGTGCAGCACCAATGCAAATCTCTAACCTTCGCTTCCATGACAGTGCTGGCAACTTGGTGCCATAGAGATGGCTACGAAGAGGGCCTTTGGACATGTAATCATAGACCAAAATCATCTCCTTGGAATCATCACAGTAACCGATCAAGGACACGAGGTGCCTATGCCTCAATTTTGAAAGCATTTCAATCTCAGTTTGGAATTCAGTGAGGCCTTGTTCTGATTGAGGGTTGCCGCGCTTCACTGCCACTTTGGATCCATCGTCGATCTCTCCCTTGTACACTTTTCCGAAACCTCCCACTCCCAGAAGCAAAGACTCATCAAAGTTGTTGGTGGCTTCCTGGAGCTCAGCAAAAGTGAAGAAGCGGCCCATGTTCGATGGCACTGAGGATACATAGCTTCCTGCCCCACTCTTCCCACTCTTGTGTGAGTTTGTCATGCCTTGACTCATGTCTGGGCTACTTCCATGCAGAGGCAGGGGCAGCCACATGGGAGTGGAGGGCTTCTTTGCTGCTTTTGGTTTCCGACAGCAGCAGTAGCAGATGAAGGCAACAAGCACCCCCACCACAGCCACACCTCCAACTGCTGCACCTATAATCACTCCCTTGTTGCTCTTGGGGCTTCCTGTGGGAGCTAGTGCCATGCTAGGAGGAGAAGATACAGCCACAGAAGGGTTAGGTCCTGAGAGTCCACCATCACTGTTATTCATCTTGAATATCTCAAGACCATTCAAGATTGCATCTTGGAGAGCTGTATTTGGAGCTGGTCCTATTTGTAACCACAGATTAGCATCGGAACCCTTGAACATTGGTGCAGCAAAATCCCAATAGAGGACTACATCTGGACTCTTTGTAACCGCAATGACATCGAAGCTACTCAACACAGTCTGGTTGCTTATATACACGTTGAAGACACGCTCATTGATTGCAGACAGAACGATTTCGCAGAAGTGGAGTCGAACAAAGTATGTGTATCCAAGATCCACTGGGAAAACCCATGACACATTGAAAACCAAACTGACGGTTTCAGAGCCTCCCAGTGTTCGAGCTGTTGCATACACGGCAGCTGGTGCAATGTATGTTGGGTCATTGCCATACTTGATGTCACTGAAGAGAATGCTGCCGGTTGTTCCTGTTGCCGCAGCAAAAAGGTAACTGGAATCTGGTTCCCAATTGCGATACAAGCCTTTGGAATCATTCAGAGGGTTGACACTAGCACCACCCACATTGATCCTGTACATAGTCTGAAGGGCTATTCCAGGCAACCCAAGTGGTTGTGCAGTCTGTTGACCTACTAGAGTTGCATCATCTGTCAACAAATCGCTAGGCATTGACACGACTTCTATAGCATTGATGAAAGCATATGAGTTTGGCTGTGGGAAGAACGACAGAACAAGGCTCGAGCTTGTGATATTGATGAGGTATTCTCTGAACACCAAGGGTTTGTTGAAAGAGCTGAATGCCACTGAACTGAAATTGTTGAGCAGGGTGAATTCATTGGCAGAGAGAGAGAAGAGAGAAGAATTGGGAGTGAAGTTTCCATAGGAGAAAGGGTAGAAATAAAGACGAACCCAATGTCTTCCTGATGAGACCTTAAATGTGTAAGAGGAATCCACAGTGAAGAACCTTGCTGATGAAACCAGAGTAGGATAGTCCACATTCGCATTGTTCTGAAGTGTGCTCCCTGCTACAGAACTGCCTCCTCCTCCTACAGCAGTAGTTGTGACAAGGGTTGAGGTGTTGTCAGAGACGAACACTCGTCCATCTATTGTGACATTGCTGGAAGATCCACAGCTGAGGAGGATGTTGTCCATGGGTACAAACTCTTGTGCCTCTGTCGTCATCACACCACTGACGATGACAAGTGTTGTTACCAGGAGTGCCAACCTCCGTTGCTGCTGTGTGCACCTCCACAACAAGCCCATTGTTTCGACTACTCTGATGTGTCTGTACCCTGGCTTCCTGATAATACAATCCCGCGTCCTTGTGTAGTATGAAGTATTCGAGATGGATGGATGACTATGCAATGTCGTCTTGATGTGTATAGGTTAAGACTCTATGGGATCTATGGCTTCAGCTTCCTACACTGTCCTGCCCAGGGTTGTTGTCCTTCTTCTTCTTCTTCAAGTGCTGCTTGCGGACTTCCCCACCCAACTGCAGGTAATCAGAGCCTGCGTCAAGAAGATCTCAATTTCCATCCTTCCCCCCCTTCCTTCCTTCTTCTTTCCTTAAGACCTCTCCATGTCCCACTTCTGAAACTTGTTTCCTTCCGAAATCCTCCTCTCTCTGGCCTTCAACCAACTGCAGAACACTAATGGAAACATGTTGTTAGGTGAAGAAAGCTCAAAAAGTCGTGCACCCGCTACAAGATGCAGAGTTTTCTTCCTTACTACTACTTACCACCACAACAACAACAAACGTAGAAAATTGGTGCAACAACTGCAACAGCAGAAACAAAACAAAACTCAAAGAGAAAATCCCACACTTCTTCTCAGAATTTCTTCCCAAACTCTCCTCTCTTCAGGACTGTAGGGTAGCAGCAGCAGCAGTCTCTAAGAAGAAAATTGCAGCCAGAGACGCAGAGAACCCATCCACCTACCTGCATGCAACAAACAGCACACACTGCAAACAGACACACCACAAGCAAAGAAACCAACTATGCTCACTTCCTTCCTTCCTTCCTGCCGGCGAAATTCAGCAGATCCAGCTGGGGTTCTGCTCGCTGAAGAGGGAGTTGAGAAACTCGGAGCTACAAAAGCGTCTGGAAGAGCAAATGGGCACGTCCCATGTCGTGACAACGCTTGCTCACGGCCGCCATTTCAGCTGCACGAAGAAGACGACAACGCTCCACACAACGGCAACGATCACCACAAAGCTCGTCTGGTTCTTCACCCTGCCTATGTTCCTACCCCCCTGCCTACTCTTCTCGTAGGTACCTGCCGTACCTACTCCCTTTGGGGCAGCTTTGCATTCGCATCCCATCATTTCTTTGTTGCTGCCCACTGC
>Ga0116227_10005772_pt1 | contig 25735 bp, 18 predicted proteins | sample S1TSphgellanicum_FD_89693 | JGI IMG/M metagenome (GOLD analysis project Ga0116227, IMG submission 89693) | Host-associated microbial communities from peat moss isolated from Minnesota, USA - S1T2_Fb - Sphagnum magellanicum MG | ecosystem: Host-associated > Plants > Peat moss > Unclassified...
CTGTCAGGACCTGGGTTTCAGGACCTCGAAAGCTCTCCATCCTACGGTCGTCTTATCTTTTTCCCGTCACTTTTCTCTGCGTCCACCGTCACTTTTCTCTGCGTCCAGTGGTCACAGACGGACAGACGCACGCACGGACTAAAACCCGTCCGTCTGTCCGTCCGTCCGTCCGTCCGTCCTACTGTCCAGGCCGGTTCTGCCGCAGAAAATGCTAGCCGGTGGTGAGTTATAGGCCGGGCCGGTTCTGCCGTAGAAAAAGCAAGCGGAACGCCCTGTGTGTCAGACGGACGGACGGACGGACGGACGGACTAAGCGAATTTATATATAAGATTAGTTGTCATGGTGATTATGTTTAGGAGGAGATGCATGGGCAGTTTAGGGTTAGGAGGGGGAGGTGTGATTGCCACATTGAACAACAGCTAGTTTTTAATTCCTTGTTTTGTTGTTGAACATAGTTAAGGGAAGAAGAGATTGTGCAAAAGTTGAGTTTGGAGTGGGCATGCGCAAAGTTTGGCATTGGCAAAATATTAAAGTTATGTAATGTTCTACTATGGGTTTGGAGAAGTAGTGGTTGGATGAAAGAGAAGGCAAGATGACAAAACTTGGTTTTTTGTTTTCTAAGAGTTAAGAGAGTTTTGGAAAAGAAGGTAACAACTGCTAAAAATGTTATGCATTTTGGAGAATTTGGGAGCAAAAAAGAGAAAGGTTTATTTTTATTTTATTTTTTTGTCTTTTTAAAATTTATTAAGTTATTTTTGTTGGATGGATTTTTTAAGCATTGAAGTTATAAGGTGCTATCAGGTGGAGAATGTTGAGTAGTGTCATTTCTTTTCTTTAGTGAATGGAGGTATGGGTCTTTCATGAGATGTTTTATTGGGAATTCTACCAAACAAGCTCAAAGTTGTTAATTTTGACAGACATGAAGAATGTGTTTATGTTTCCACAAGTTCCATCCATATAAACACATTTTTTTTCAATTTCTTGGTGGTTTATATTAATGATTTAGGGTTGCAAAGTATAGATATTACATGTGGGTATGGTCTATTGTTTTGTATTGGTGCATTTTATTTTAGGGTTAGTTGGAATGCCATAGAATATGGATATTGCATCCAAGTATGACCCATTGTCTTGTATTGCTTCATTCCAGTTTAAGTTTGTTTGTTCAGTTGGTAGCTTGCGAAAAATTCACTTTTGTTTTGGATTTGTCTAAAATGCATAAACTCTTTTGGATATGAATTTAAGTTTTGTAGTTAATTGGTAGGGTTAACATAAAGGGATCAATAAATGGAACCAAGTATGATCAAATGTTTTATCTTGTCGCATTTTATTTTCAATTTGGATGCATATTTAAAATATTAATTTCTATTTTTGTAGTTATATCTATCCTTGAAATTTTTTGGTGTCTAGTTTGTGTTTTAATGCAATTTTTGAACCCTAATCATAATAATTCATTAGTAATAAAAACATGTGTAAATGTCATTGTTAATTCTAAATTGGTGCATTTTAATTTCGGGTTAGTTGAAATGTTGTAGAATATGGAAATAATATCTAGGTATGAACATGAATTGATTTTTTGCTTTGGATTTGTTTAGAAAAACGTAACCTATTTTGGATATCAATTTTTATTTTTATTTTTGTAATTATACTTATCCTTGGATTTGTTTAGTGTCTAATTTGTGTTTTAATATAGTTTCCAAACCCTAATCATAATAATTTATCAGTAGTTTTAAAAGAAAAGAAAATAAAATTGTTGTGGTGTTGGATTTGAATCATATAATTTGCTGCAAGTTATGGGGAAGTTACATGTTCCCATTGAAACTTCTTGTTTCGAAAATGTTTGTAGCAAGTGCCACTTGACAACGCTTACAACAAAAGATTCTAGCTATTATTATTACATGTGCAAATGCAATGTGCTGGTTGAAAATGAGGTTCACATTAATTACAAGATCACGCAAGAAATGATCAAAACTCCTATAAAAGGACCGCTTTTCAACCCTTTCTAAATATTGGCTATACTTATTGATGATTTTCATCAAAATGAATACAATAGTATTCTTTTGAAACCTTGAATTGAACCTTTGGTGGGCTAAAATTTGGGGATAGTTGATGAATTCAAGGCACGATGAGGTTCATTCATGAGGATTTTCCATGACATGACATGCATCCTGTCGACAAATTCACCCTAAGCCTTACTAGAAAAATTGTTGGATTTTCATTAGTGAATGAAAAATAGTGATTTGTGTTGATGCAATTTTGAGTTTTGGGGTTTTTAACAATTTTGTATGAAATTGTCATATGTATAATATATTGTTTTAATTTTTCCCACGTTAAGAAACAAATAATACATGTGAAATAGAAAATTTTGGGTATCAAGGTCTAATTTTTTGGGATAGGGTTGTATAGCTAGATCATTGATTGGATTTTGTATTAGAAATTTTGACAAATATAATGTTAATTTCAGTTTTGTTCTAGTGAGTTTCATTAACAATATTGATTTAACATTAGTGTTTGAATTTTGATACACTACTTTACATTATATATTGATTTTATAATTTTTTTGCAGATTTTATGATACATTCTTGTGTGTTACATATTTCTTACAAGATTTGAAGTGTTGTTTGTTAGTTTTTTTTTTGAAAGATTTTTCACAAAAGATCTATTAGTACAACATATCAATTAGTCTTTTTAGTTCAAATATATACTTTGTGTGATATTTGAAGTCTACATTAATTTGATAAATATATCAATACATGTTTTGGTACGATATTCATTTTGAAAATCTTTGTTGATCTTGCCTTACAAGTTTTTCAATTTTTGTTGTAATGTTTTTGCCGATTGTTGATTTGAAAATATGTTTGGTTTGAAATGCAAGTATACATGGTTTGAGATGTGGGGTTGATATGACATTACAAAAAAAAGTTGCAAAACTAGGAATTCTTATGAATCTTGGATAAAAACAATTGTTTTTGACAATATAGATGTTCATAGTTGTTTTGGAATCACTTGTAACAATCTAAAAAAGGCATCTAAGTTAAAACTAAATTGGCAAGAAAGACATTTCTTGTGGAAAAAAATTGAGTAGATATTATAGGATAGGTCCTTTTGGATTTGCAAACATTTTGAAACTTGAATTTTTGACATGTATGTAATCTAGCATTTTGTAATTGTCTATTTTTGTAAGTTTAGATTCCAAGGTTGCTTCAGATTATAAGCCCAAACCTTTACATATTTCGAAAAAAACCTTTAAAAACATATTTCTTTGTGTGTTTCTATTGTAGATGGTTTGTTTTCTAGTTGGATTAATTTCTATGTTTGTTTATTCTTATAAGGTCAAATTGCAACGTTGCCTTACATTATAAGTTGCAAGAGAACTTTATATTTAAAATTTGCAAAAAAAGCAAAACCTTGAATTTTAAACCCTTTAATGTAATTTTTTTATTCCATCAAATTTTTTTATTAATTTATTTAAGTGGAACGTAAGGTAAGCAATTGGAACTTGCCTTATGTCACAAGCCTAAACCTTCATAGATTTGCAAAAAAAGATTAATTTTATGATAATATTAAATGACTAGACCTATGACATCATTTTTGTTTCTTGTTTAAGAAAAAACTAAAGAATTGTAATTTGCTTCATATTACAAATCTCACCTTTTACAAGTTTGTAAAGAAATCTTAAACCCTAAAATCTAAATCTTTCAAAATTGAAATAAAATAAAATCTAGGTTATTTTACATTAGAATTCTAAAATTAAGATTAAAATATCTTAATAGTTTTGTTGCAAGATTTAAACAGGTCCAAACATACCTTTGCACAAAACCAAATATTTAGTTTAGATAGGGTTATTTCACCTTAGGATTTTATACATAAGGTTGAATTATTTTAATAGTTTTGTTGCAAAATTTAAGTATGTACAAGCATATGTTTCCACAAGACCAAAAATTTGGAGAATGTTTTTCTTTTTTTGAATATCTTAAACCCTCGAAAAGCCTATAGGTTTACTAACCATGTTCAAAAGGACAAGGTTTTAATTATTCTAAAAATTTGAAATAAACATAAAATAAATAACCAACTACTAAATTTCAATTTGATATGGATATAGACATTCAATTATCAAATGTTGGTTTGCGTCAAATTATCAGATTTAAATACAATTTAATGGATTGTTTATTCAATGTTATAACATACTTAGTAAACTATTCAAAAACTTCCATAATAATCCAAACATATTTGATGGTGCATCTGCAAGATTGTTTGATTATTGAAACACTAGAGGCATTATTATGTCGAAAATGTGAATTAAACAAATATTTTATGCATGATTTACATCATGGACAAGTAGACAACAAAATAGTGTGCATTCAAAAAATGTCATTACCACCTAATAAAGGTGGATTATGGGGTGACTTCACAAAGATATATTTACAATATTTACAACAACAAATACATGTTTGGAACAAAAATAATGGAGAAATTATGGTAAAGATTGGAGATAATATGAATGGCATTATTTTGAATATTGTATACAAAAAAAATCATTTTGAACCTATTGAACTTTATGGCCCAACAATTAGTTTGCAATCATCAAATAATGTGGTACAATCTAATCTAAATAATCAACATTTTGTGGTTTCAAAACAACATGTCTACTCGAAGCCAAAAAATGAAACACTGAAATTTGATTTTGTTAATAATTTTTTTATTATTACAAAATAACATCACAATAGAAAATCAACAACTATTGGAAAACAAAAAAAGTTTGTGTGGAGCTTTGAACGTGATAGACAATTATTAAAAATATAGACAATAAATCTAAGAAAAAAACCACAAGAAATTGAAATGGCATTTATTTATGGGCACCCAACGTTGAATTTAAATGCATTACAAATAAAATGACATTCTACATATCTACAATCAAAATCATATAAAAAAACTATCAACTATTTTGATAATGTAATCAATAATATGAATATGAATATAGAATCTTTAAAACCAAATTAAAACAAAAGTTATTGGTTCACAAAATATGAATGATACATCCATATATATATAAAATGAACATTTGATAAATAATTAAAGTAATCAAAAAAATAAATTAGTAATGATTTATTGACAAATAATACAATTCAAAATAATAGATAAAGTATAAATGATAAACACACAAAAATAGACAATGTAATTAAAGATAATGAATTGAGTACATACGATGAATACAGTAAAAATATTTTTTAAAAAATTACAGATATTATGAAACATGTATATTTAATGTTGTCAAAGACTATATATTTCAATTTTCAAATTCATAAAGCATCTACATCACACATAAAAACTTTTCCTGATATAATAAAAAATGTATTACCAAATAGTGAAACTCTAATTTGTATGTCTTGTTAAAGAAAATTTGAACATGGGAAATCATTAAATTTAGAATTGTGAACACATCAATAATGCTCCAAACCAAATGTATATTGTTTCGACACTTAATGTTGTTGAAAAACAATTAATTGCACCACATCTTGCATTTGCACAATTTTCCCAACTTAAGGGATATGGTTAGTATGGATTGCACAAAAGCATTATTAATGTCCCAACAAGTTTAGATCTTGTCCAATCTGTATTACCAAGATTGTTGCATGATGATTATGCAAGTGTTATTTTTGAAATAGAAAAATTAGAATATAAATCAATTTATATGTCAAGTTACATTCAACCAAATATTGTAATTAAACCATTATATCAACTCAATAAAACTCAATTGTATGTCAATGCTAATATATTAGTAAGACATGATTGGGAAGCATTAATAAATTTGGCAAATGCATGTCAAAATGATAATGTTGTAACAAATCTATTTAATGAAGCTTTGAATACATTGAATATTGATAAATTTGAGAAAATTATAAATAAAGATCTTGCAAACATTTTAGTTCAAAACATATTAATTGATGAATGATGATAGTGATAAGTTTGTAACAATTTCACCAAGACAAGGTTTTCTATTTCTTGGTTTATTTCAAAATACATATATAGAAGAATACAATTATCCAACATTATTCTTTAGTCATTTAAGACCACATATATCATGTTCATATCAAAAAATAATAGAAGTAGATTTGACTAATGTTAACAAAAAAATTGCATATCATTTTTTCAATATATTTTTCAAAACAATAAAAAAATTAATTCATTTTATACTATCTTCCTCATGGATTTTTATACAGAAAGGAACATTAATGGGACATATGCTCACAACAACTAATGTATTACATAACATAAATTTAAATAAAATATTAAAATTGAACATTGGATACAAAAAGTTAGAACAAATCGGAACATCTCTAGATTACTTGGATCAATTCCATAACTTACACACATTACTATGAACATAGAATGAATGCATTTTGAAAATTGTTTAGAAACACAAACATCATGTTTGGTAAAGTAAAAAATTACTTTTTCATAAAAGGTCTTATTATATTTATTGAACCTATTAACAACTAATATTACTTAAATTATTTATTACATATGTTATATTTATTATAATACCATGGATTAATGTATACCTTATGTTTATTATATTTTGGTTTTCAAAATAAACATAACCTCGTTATAAAACTAATAAATTATAATATTTACCCAACACCTAATATAAAGAACTTTATATTTTTATCTATGTAATTTGTAAATTAAAAAAAAATCCCTTCCCCTCTCTCATGGTCTTGTTGAAATTGTTGACTCACCAATTGAGATTGAAAGAATTTTCAATGTTGTTAATGTTATTATAAATCTATCACAATCTAGGTTGAGGATTGGATGGCCTTAAATCTAAGTTGTTGAAATTTGGCTTAATGATATTGGTATCGAATGTGTTGGAGAGGACAAAGGCCTTTTAAAAGAAAACTTTGTATTATTGTGAAAGTTTTTTGGTTTTCATTATTTTTATTATGTATTGTTTAATTTAATTTAATTATTTTTTGTGTTGGTTGTTATTTGTGGATGTGTAATAAGGCAAAGGTGCACATATGGGTTTCTAATATTACAAATGTTTGAAAAAAAAATTCATGTGCTTTTACTTTTTGGAACATTCCAATGATGAAATGGGCATGTTTAAGAAAAACTTCAATGGTCTTCATAGATGAAATGGGCATGTTCAAGAAGAACCTCAATGATCTTCAAAGATGAATGAGTTGTCAATTGGTTTTGTTGTGTTTTGTTTCTTTCACAATGTGTTTCATGTTGAGGTCATATGTTATCGTGTTGTCCAATTTGTTTTGTTTTTGTGTAAGTCATGAATTATTATTATCCATTTGTTGTCTTTTCTTAAAAGTTGTATGTTTACATTTGAGAGTTTGAGGTTTAGGCCATGTTAAATTTGAGAGTTTACCATGTGAAATTGAAGGATTTAGAATCATGTCCAATTTTGAAAGTATGGGGTATAATGTGATCAATAAATATGATTTTCTCACTATTTATCAATTTGAGGCATGTGTTAGTTTCAATTAATCCTTTGTTTTTTAAAGTTGTGTTGTGTACAAAAGTCACCTTATGAGGAAACATGTGTTGCAAAGTTTGATTATGAATCTTGCAATTCATTTCCATTTTCTAGCATGATCCAAGTCAAACTTTGGGATTAAACATTGTAATTTCTCCCACCTCTTGTTATTACAAATCATAAGGATGCTTGTTGATCATACATATATGAGCGCAAAATGTGACACAATAAGCTTTTGATTTGTTTCAAAATATGTGTTTCACATTGGGTTTCTCTTTTTTAACCCCTTGAACAATTTTGTGTGTTGAATATAGAAAAGTTATGTCAATTTGAATAACATCCACACTCTCATATTACAAAACCTGAATTTGAACTCTCAAATACATAAGATTCTCATCTGAATGTTCTTTATCAAACAAATACCATAGTCCCTAAACAATTTCAGCATAAATTAAACTATTTTTTGTTTTGTCAAATTCTTTATTTATTTTGGCATAAATTAAATTACTTTTTTTTTTGTCAAAATTTTGAAAGATTATGTATTACTTGTGTCAATTTTTTTTTTATAAAATTAGAAATCTGCAAGGACTTAAGACGGAGATAGTCTAGACACACTAGACGGTCCCATAAACTTGAAGAGAGCATGTTTATTACTTTTCATAATCATTATTTGTCTAAAATTTCAGAATTAAAAACCCAAGTGCCAAAGTTAAGATTAAAAATTTAATTAATTATTCAACAGTTTGTTGTCGAAGTGAAAGTCCTGCTAGCCCTCTGCCACTGAGCTTAAAAAATAAAATAAAATAAAATAAAAGGAAAAAAAAACGAAAAGAAAAAGAGAAAAAGTAATAAGTAAGCAAGTAAGGGAGTTTCGAGGAAGTTGGACACGGGGGACAATTTTCCAACTTCCTTGAAAGGAATATGCTGAGAGATGCTTTAGGGGGCAGGCTGGGAACAGCGTCGCTCTGACACACCACTTATTAGCATTTTTTATTTTTTATTTTTTATTTCCAAATTGCCAAAATTTCGGCAAAAAGAAAAAAAGAAAATGAAACGGTTTTGGAAGGTTTTAATCGCCAGAAATCACCTACAAAACGCCACATTTCTATATTTGGTTTTCAGTTTGTAACCAATAATATAGAACATGGATGGATGATTAAAGACCAGTTACTTTCCTTTCTGTTTGGTGGCTAAATCTTCCTGTGGATGATCGCCACTTTCATTTTACATTTACATCAGCTTTCCTGTGGATAATCACCACTTTGGCTACAAACAAAAAATTCATTAAAAAAAAGAGAAAAAAGAAAACACTGCAGCCACTCACGAGCGTTACAGGTGTGACGACACACCGCTCATTAGCCTTTTTTGTAATGGACGAAATTTCGCGGAAAAAAGAGAAAAAGATCGAAAATGAAGTGGCTACTACAGAGGGTGTTAATCGCCAAAAATAAGGAAAAAGTATTCTAAAAATCGCCATATTTCTATATTTGCCATAGTTCTTAGTGTTTAGCCAAAAATATACAACAAGGATGATTAAAGATTTAGCTAAATCTTCTTGAGGATGATCGCCACTTCTTTTTGCATTATTTTTCCTGAGGTCGATCGCCACTTCTTTTTGCATTATTTTTCCTGAGGACGATCGCCACTTTAGCTACAAAACCCAAAACTTTTTGAACAAAACACTGCCGCCGATCAGGGGCCTTGTCGGGACCAAAAGCCCCAGCGTACGTAGAAAGGCTACAAGTTTGTGGAGATGTCGCCAGTGGTCGCAATGACGGTTTGTCGCAGTGTTTTTGGAGCATATGTATTTTAGTATATGGTATTGTGAGCTCGTCGTGTAATAGAAGAAGAAGAATAATAATAATAACAACAACAAGCGACTGTTACACATTGCTGACGCATGTAGGTAAGTAAGGAAAACGTCTCTCTATTGTTGCTCTATAATCTGCGACCAGTCGCTTGTGTTTCGCTAGAGTTTGGTAGAGTCTTTCTTGTCGAAGGGCCATCATGGCTTCTTCTTCTTCTCCTTGTCTCAATTCCCGCATAGTGTCCGAGGTTTCTGCTGCCGGGTTGAGACAACAACATCGAGATTCCACCTGTAGTGGTGGTTTGTTGATGTCATCGTCTTCAGATCAGAGTGGTTTGAGAGCGGGCAGAGGGAAAAGTACGAGTAGGAATCAGCTTCGGTTCATCAGCAGCAGTAGCTCCTCATTCATTGGTGACGATTCCTTCAAGAATGAGCGTTTCTTGTGCATACAAGCAGCTCCCGGAATGGCTTTGTCCAAGAAACAGCTTAGGAAGAAGGAGGTGCAAATGTCCGTGAATGTAGAAACGGCAAAAATCTTAACCGGCTCCGGTGGTGCGGTTTTGGAAGACGTGCCTCATCTCACGGACTGGCTGCCTGATCTTCCGGTTCGTTTCTTTCCCAACCAGTTTCCGTATCCTTCGTGACATTCTTCCTGGCGATGTTTTTGTTATTAGGTTGTAGGATCCGACCTCCTGCAGGGTCCATCTTCAGCTTCTTATTGCATTGCATCGCTTTGCTTCAGGTTCAAAACTCATTTGTTGCTTCTTTGTTCTCGGATCTAGGCAGTCTTATTATTGATGAGTTTGATAGCTGGACCTCCATGGACCCTGTGATGTTGCACAGGGATTCATGTGATTATCAAGCTGTCTGGCATGCCTTATGCAGGAAAGGAACCAGAGCTCGAATCTGAGATCCAGACGATCACTGAAATATTCTTATAGCTTGCTCTCAGTTTCCTTCCGTTGTTTCCCCTAACCTGATGTGCTGATCTGCTCTGTGCAATGTGCAGACATATGCCAATCCTTTGAAGCACCACCCTGCCTACTCAGCTGTGAGGTAAGGAATGAAAATTTTACATGTCACTTGCCTAATGCCTTGCAGGAGTTGAGGATTCAAGAGCAACAACATGCCAACATGTAGAAAGTTTGTCAAAGGAAGTGCCAAAGAGATACACACTCATTGGTCCAAAAGATGTGGACTGCACACTGTCATATTGAATGCCAGTGTTTCGGTTCTTTTGTTTTTCTTTGTTTCATTCATTATTTTTGTCTTCACTGGGTGATGTCTGCAAGCCTCGTAGAGCTCTCTTTGCCATGTTTTTCAACAGGCTTGTGTGGTGGGCTGGCTTGTAATGCAGACAATATTTTGTGGAAAACACAGATGTTGTTGCAAAGGATGTAAGTCGACCTTTTTCTTTTCCCTTAGCATAGAATAGTGAAGCATGTTGTAGGATTCATAAAGCTGATGGCTGATAATCTTAACCATGATATTGCAGTTTTATTTTCAGATCTACAACTGTTAACAGAGGAATGGGAACTGGAATACTGGTGGAAGCAGTAGAATGGGTACTATGTTGATTTTTGTAAGGCTATGTTTCTTTTCATGGTTGTCAGAATATGGCTAAGCAGGGTCTGTGTTAAACAGGTGGTTGTGAACTTGAACACAGCTGGAGATGGTATTCACTTTCGACGAGCTGGACCTCGAGACAAGGTTATCTCTCTGTCCCTCTCTCGTGTCAGCTTGCCCAAAAAACTTAACTCTGGTGTGCAGAGAGGAAAAGTAGGGTCTTAATATTGACTTTCTGGACATGAAGAATCTTTGGCAGAAAACCATGGTGCTTGCTGATAGCCCTTAGCTACCATGTACTGAATGCCAGGAGTGAATTTAGAGCTTGAGTTCTGGACATGCAGAGTATTGGTCTAGATTTGTGTCCATTCGAAGTGTTGTACTGGCTGTGATGTTAGTAGTCATGTCTCTCTCTGATTTTCCTGTTTACATGACTTGCAGATATACTTCAGGTCAGAGGAAGTGAGGGCGTGCATAGTAACCTGTGGAGGCTTGTGCCCTGGTCTTAACACTGTCATTCGTGAGATAGTTTGTGGGCTGTGGACTCAGTATGATGTGAGAGAAATCTATGGTATTCATGTGAGCAACATCTTCCCACCTGAACACCTTTTACATATGACATAAGAATAAATAGGTGATCCATATGCTTTAGACGAACTTGTGCATGGCATGATGTGTGAGGCCAAGTGCATCTACACATAACATGGGGAACTCTGGACTTCTGTAGTTTTAAACTTTGTTCTCTTTCTGATGTGGCATTTGCTCCTCAAAACAGCTCTGGAGTTTTAATAGATTTGTACATCACATGTATTGTCCTACACTGGTTTGAGAGCTATACTGTTGTCTTTCTTTCTGAGTTTTCCTCTAGGGATGAGGGAATGGAGAAAGTGAATGAGTGATGTCCACATGCTGTGCAGGGAGGTTATCGAGGCTTCTATTCACAGAACACTACTGATTTGAGCCCCAAGGTTGTAAATGATATTCACAAGCGGGGAGGCACTATCCTAGGCACCTCACGAGGTGGCCATGACACTTCAAAGATTGTTGACTCCATTGAAGACCGTGGTATCAATCAGGTGAAAGCAGCAACTTCTGGGCATAAAAGTTTATCTGGTAGTCAGTTTCTCACAAAAATTTGTGCCATTTTTTAGTTGTGTTACAGATGGACACCTCTTATCTAAACCTACAATCCAGCACCTTGGAGAAACTGACTGAGAATTGCTATGTTTTGTCAATGCACAGGTCTACATCATTGGGGGTGATGGCACTCAAAGAGGAGCAAATGTGATTCATGAGGCATGTGCTCTTTCCCTCTTTGTTGTGGTGCACAGTGGCTTTTGCTTTCAATAGATTAGTGTCAATGTCAATCAAGGTTGCTCAGGAGAATTTGTATCCTAGTTTCACAAGCAAGTCCTCAGCAACCTGTTCAAAGCACCTTCCTTCACTCGAGGAGATGTTACCTACATCAAGCTAGTGAAGTCATGAATCACATTGTACTGTGCTGTGGCTCTCACAAATTTGTCCATGTGATGCATCCGAACAGAGAGACTCTGAAACTCATCACTAATGTTTGTGGGATGTTGGTGCATTTTCAAACTGCAGGAGTGTAAGAGACGGGGTTTGAAAGTGGTTGTTGCAGGTATTCCAAAGACAATTGATAATGACATTGAAGTAAGTAGCAGATGTGCACATTGGTGCAATCTGAGATTTAGCACTTTATTACTTGTGGTTTCAACTTGGCAGATCTGTTATAAACTTGGGAATCCAACATTCGAAAGATCATGTTCATTCTCAATCTACTGAGAATGTAGAATGTATATATGTGCTTGCTTCAGGAAAAAGACTGGGTTGTGCATCATATTAAAAGAACAGTACTTTAAATAAAGTGAACAGCAAAGTCCAGGTGCTGAAATTGTGTCTTAAATGTTTTTTAGAGAGTTCCTCTCTGCAATCACATTGATTTCTGATGAAGTTAGCATGCTGAGTGTTAAAAAGAGTGCAGGCCTCAGTAGATTATAACCCTAATCCCACATTTCAACAACCCATATTGTCTAAGCAAATTGACATCTAATATGGTGAATACCACAAATGTCTCAATTTTGTTTTTGGTGTGGGTTGATGGCTGTAGATTATAGACAAGTCATTTGGGTTTGATACAGCAGTGGAAGAGGCTCAACGGGCAATCAAAGCAGCACATGTTGAAGCAGAGAGCACCCACAATGGTGTTGGCTTGGTCAAGCTTATGGGACGCTACAGTGGTGGGGTTCCTTTCTTACATAGCAACTTTTTTTCCTTGGTGCAAAATCTGAATTGCTCTAAATGTGCATTAGCCTTTTGTAAAACATATGGTATGGGGAGATCTTCTTGGTATCAAGACTGACCAGGGAAATTGTTGGTGCAGGATATATTGCTATGCATGCTACTCTTGCTAGTCGTGATGTGGTAGGTTCTGCTTTCCCCAATCTTGAAGTGGTTTTACAGTTCTATGCTTTTCTTCAGGTTTGAGTGCTGTTGGTTCTAAAACTTTGCAATAAGCTCTTCAAACTTCATGAGGATGTTCTATTACTCTTATTCCATTGACAGTGGTTGGTCCTTCTAAGTTTGTTTTGGTTATCTTAGCATGTGGTGAATCGGAGACAGATCGGGTCTCTCTCTTTTCCCTTTCCACTTTTTCAAAGAGCAACATGCTGTGCATATGCACATTCCCTGCTTGATGAAGTGGATATAGTGCATTCAAGTAGTCCTCATTGGTCTTTTGAAAGAACATGTTGAGGGTGCAGGAGACCCCAACCACCATGCTTTATGTAGGCCTGTCTCTGCCTTTGGCTTAGATGCTTGCTTGTATTGAGGTAAAGCTAAATTGAAATGGAGCTTGAAGGAGATAATAATGACTGCATATGCTGACATATGTGACTAGTGTTCAGAAGCAACAACTCAGGACTTGCTTTTTTGCACAAATTTTTGCTCTAAGTTTTCAGCAGATCAAAATATACTTTTGTAAACCCACTGCTAGGAGTTGATGAACCGAGTTGGTAGTAATGGCAGCTAGTAGGTATCATTTGTGAATCTGACAGTGTGATGCTTTGTGAGTTACACTCACAAGGTTATGACTGTAGTTGTACTTGTTGTGCTTATGTCAACAGTACATATGTTCTGTCACCTTACATGATTTTTTGGTGTTTCACTCTGCAATTACATTGATCATCTCTGTTTGATTAGAGGCAACACAATGAACACTTTTCCTGCGTAGCCCTAATGGATTTGATTAAAGTTGTCTGTCCCTACATGTTGACCTTATTAGAGCACTTGGATTGCTTGAGTGCAGGATTTATGCTTGATACCAGAAGCACCATTTTACACAGATGGACCTGGTGGGCTGTATGAGTTTGCGAAGAAAAGGTTGTGTGAAAATGGACACATGGTAATTGTGGTGGCAGAAGGTGCTGGCCAGGAGTTGATTGCAGAGAGCATGGGTTCTTTGGACAAGCTCAGTGATGCCTCTGGAAACCGCTTACTTCTTGATGTTGGTCTTTGGCTCCGCCAAAATCTGAAAGTAAGATCAAGCATCTGAAAGTTATTTCAAGTGCTCTGTATTTCTTTGTTAGGAGAGAGCTTTCAAATCCCTAAGTCATTTACCAACTGCATCCTTTTGGTTAACAATGTCAGTCAGTTTAATGCAATAATTGGTTGTTCAGAGCTGTTGGGAAATATTCTCCTTCATTCAAATCTGTGCTTTGATGTGCCAGGTGATCAGTTCTGACTTTTTGTTGTGGGCTACTCTTGCAGGAGCATTTTGTGAAGGAATTTAAAGAGCCCCTCAACTTGAAGTACATAGGTAATGTGAACGGGTCAAAATCCTCTGTTCATCAAGTTGCCTGCTCCCTGTAAAAAGTAAGGAATGATGTAGGAATGATGCAGCTCACTTGAGAAGGTTCTTGATATGCTGTTACAGATCCAACATACATGATTCGAGCTATCCCTAGTAATGCTTCAGACAATGTCTACTGCACCCTACTGGCCCACAGTGCCATTCATGGTGCAATGGCAGGGTATTGTGGTTTTACAGTTGGCCCTGTCAATAATCGTCATTGCTACATTCCTATCAGTGTAAGTTCCACAAATATTTTGATGGTTGCATGCTATGTTCAAGGTGGTCAAGAGGTCAATGGAAAGGTTTCTGCAGGGCCCATAATTTCTGCCTTTGGAAAATCTGTGTACACATTAAGGGGTACCTCATTGTTTGAACTTTTGTGGATTGGTGATACATGTAATCCCTAACAGTGGCTTTGAATAAATACCATCAAATCCTTTTCCTTCTTGCCTGATTTTAAACTTGGCTCTTTGTTTCTTCTCTCAGAGAGTGACAGCAACACAGCGACAGGTAAATACTGCAGACCGTATGTGGGCTCGTCTACTGTCATCAACAAACCAGCCCAACTTCCTGCGTTACAAGAAGTTCATGCAACAGCTACGTAACCAGAATGCTTTGAAGAAATCTCTGAAAATAGAGAGTTGTGTTGATGTGGCAAACTCAAACTCTGCACCTATTTCTCTGTCTTCTTCCACTGTAAGCACCTACTAGCCATTTTCTGCAGTTTTTTTTTCAGTATTATCATTTTCACAACTGATAAATGCTCAGAACATATTTAGCTGTTTTGTTCATTTGGCAAAAGGAATGAACTCAGGTTATTCTCTTCCTAAAAACCTTGACATGGTTTGCTTCAATGGATTGTGTGTTCCACTCAGCAACTAGGTGTTCACAATCATCTCACCATTCTAACAACTTTAGTGTACAACTGGAGCATCTCAAGTCAATCTGCTGTAGATGCTGCTTCTGCAGTTGACATTCTGGACATATACATAGCCCTGAGTAGTATGTGTTTAGAGATATACAAGGACAAAACTTAATAATACAAGGAAAGAATGATACTCTTACTACCAAAGCAACCTTGAGATGGTATTGTTTTCCTTGGTTGAAACTTGTGGGAACACTCTAAACTAATCTCCAGAATGATCAATCACTGGTCATGATAATGTTTCTTATATGTGATTGTATTTTCACCAGGACGGGAGTGGAAACGGAAGCCTTGCAAGAGCAAATGAAACAATTCCACAGATCGAGACACATGGCAGACAGTAGGCACAGTTGGACAAAGAGGAGGCATCATCATTTTTGACAACTCCAGTAGCCTGGTGACCCAAGTGGAAGTCACAACCACAACTGCTGCTTGTTGATCACTTCAATGTTGGAAATTATATATCTACCTACCGATTGCACATCCTCATCTGTGAAGGCACCACCTACTGCAAGATAGGGTAAAATCTCCTCATTGAACCTTCAAACCTTCACCCCTGTGTGAGAATGTTGAACCTATTCTATTCATAAATTCTTCAGTTCTTAAGAAACTTTCTATTACATCTACAAGGAGCATAATCTGAGAGGAGGCTGGCCCAACATTAGAGAGCCTGGGAGGGACCAACACCAGACACAAAGTAAAAGAACCCTTGAGATTCTCCTGGGACCATTTTGAACTATCCTTCTTACAGGTTAGCAGTTCAGCTAGGGGAAGACAAACTACTTCCCCAAGTGAATATATTAGTAACATTAGAATTCTGTTTTCATACTTGGGAGGAGGGGGAGGGGAGCAACACACACAGTTTTGAGGTTGTCTTCCTTTCCTCATGTTGGGTACCCAAGTTCAAACACCATGAGGACAAATAGGTGCATGATTGTAGAATCAGCATCAGATTGATTACAAAAATGAGCTCAGGAAGAAACTTGTCAATTGCAGCTGAACTAGATCAGATGGTTCCAAAAGTAAGTGTTTCGTTCTGTTGTCTTTATTGCACTGCACTTAACAATTCCCTCACAAAAAAGCTTCATTTGTTTACCGCTTTTGGTTAGTAAGGATTGGATCTGAATTAAAACAAGTTTTCAAAACCAGAATTGGAAAAGGAACTGATGTTTTTTTAAAGAATTGGTCGGGTATTGACTTTTGAACATGAAGAAAGGAATTGAGATCGTATGAGATAAACTTTCTTGAGTTGATTAAAAAGATAAATCATAAGTACTTATATACACTATGCCAAAACAGTGGCATCACTAAAGAAATCTAATTTGTACAGCAACTAACTCATGTCACTGCTCTAATTTACCGTAACTAACTTCTGTCACTGTAACTAATGTTTGTCACTGCTCTTTTAATCTATACAAGTTATCGTCATTATCTTGCTGATTCTTGTGGATCACTGCAATTACTTACTGCAACTAGCATTCCTAATTTCATTTCACTTCCATTGTGGGTAATGCCATAGTAGGTTGCAACTTGCTACTCCACATGATGGAATTGCAACCTAAATTGAAAAGTAAGCCAGTTGTTGATCTTTTCCTATCTAGATCCCTCACCCAATCTGCATCAACATATGCCATTTTTTGTCCAGCATCCTTTCTTGGGAACAATAATCTTAAATTGGTTGTTCCTTTGATGTATCGTAAGATCCTTTTTGCTACATCCATGTGTGCTTGTTGTGGTGCTGTTGTGTAACAGCTTCCACAGCTTATTGCAAACACAATGTTGGGTCTAATGTTGGTGAGAAAAATCAAACTTCCCACAAGACTCTAGTACTTAGCCCGATCAGTGTGCATCTTGAGTTCATGTTACTTTATAGTTGAATCCTTTCTTCCATTGGAGTCATTGTTGGTCGGCATTCTATCTTGTTGAAAACTATGCAAGGAGCATTGCTGCATATCTTTTCTACACTAGTATGATACTAGTTGGCACATACACAAATTCCAAACCAATGTGGATCATCATCTAGCCTAACTTAGACGTTTCGGACTATTCTTCAAGTTGCAGTTCGATCTTTGTTAACATGGTTGCATCACTCTCAATCAAAAGCAGATCATCAACATATAGCACGAGGATCATGACTCTAGTATTTGGATTTTTGTAGTAGAGATTGTGATTTGCTTCATTCCTCATTAAACGATGTTGACATAAAAAATGATTTATCTTGGTGTACCAAGTTCAAAATGCTTGCTTCAATCCGTAGATTGTTCGAGACAATCGACACAATTGATGTTCCCTCCCCAACACTTCAAAACCTTAAGGTTGTGTAATGTAGACTTCTTTTACAAGGTCACCATTTAAAAAAGTTGTCTTCACATCAAGGTGCTTGATGCTCCAATTGTGTTGAACAGCCAAAACAACCACCATACGTATGGTCGCCCGCTTCACAATAGGTGCAAAGGTTTTTTCGTAATTGATACCTTTTTGTTGTTTGAATCCAAGAACCACCAAACACGCTTTCAGTTTTTCCATGCTACCATTTGTTGTTGTCTTTGTCTTATACACCCATTTCATGGTTATTGGAACTTTTCTTGACAAATTAGATTCACAAGAATCCAAGTCTCATTTTTCATGATGAGCTCATATTCTTGCTTCATTGTTGTGTTGCTTCCTCATACGATGTTGATTAAGGTATTATTGTAAAGATGTAGTCCTTAAAGTACATGGGAGCATTCCTTAATTGTTGAGACTTTCTAATGGAAGTTGGAGCAACACATCAAGGACTTTCCACCATTAGTAAACTTTAATTAGTGTTTCAACTTCTTGGCTTGATTCTTCAACTTCACTCTTTGCATCATTCTCATGGAAGTCTAGCAATGTTCTATCTTTAGCAACTTGGTTCATTTTCACTAGTTGTATTATCCTCATTGTTGAGAACTTTCCCTCCACCAACAATGTGACTTGGATGTTGTGTTTCTTTGATGATAGGTCCTTCTGCAGGTGATTATAAAGACAATGGAATTTCTTCTTGTGCACATTCTCTCCTTTGTTTTTGTTATAGAAATTCAACTCCCATGACATCTTTGTTGAAAACAACATCCTCTGAAATAATCCTCTTCCATTTTTTCTAATTATAACAATGATATGCCTTTGAAACTTCATCGTAACCTATGCAAATACATCTTATAGATTTTGATCCCATCTTCCCTTCTTGCTTCTTTCCAACATGGACATAGATTAAGCAACCAAATACTTTGAGATGTTTTAGATTTGGTAAAACTCTTGTGTCAACATGTTTTGGAAAGAGCCCATTGTTTGATCTACTTAGACTTTTATTTGTCAAATATGTTGTAGTGTTCACAGTTTTTGTCCATAAGTAGTTTGGCACCCCACTATCAATTGCCATGGTTTGCGCCCTATCCAAGATTGTGCAGTTTTTCCTCTCTACTACCCCATTCTAGTGAGGCGTATGAGTTGTGGTGAGATGTCTCCTAATTCCATGATTTTCACAAAATGTTTTGAATTTGTTTGACAGAAACTCCCCTCTAGGATCATTCCTAAACACTTCGATTTTCTTTTCTTTTACATTTTCCACCATTTGTTTTAATATCTTGAATTTAGCAAATGTTTTAGTTTTTGCTTGCAAAAAAATATCCAAGTCTTTCTCGAAAAATCATCAATGAAGGTTACAAAATATTTGGATCCTCTAAACGATGTGTGAGTGAATGGAACACACAAATCAGAATGAATTAGTTCATTCCTTGTTGTAACTTTATTGACACTTGCTTTAGGCACATGCTTTTTGTGTTGTTTCCCCAAGATGCATTTGTCAAAGAATTGTGAAGTGGTTAGGATGTAAGGCATTCCCCTTGGGTGGTTAATTCATGAGATTGCATGTAACATTTGGTAATTAATGTGTCCAAGATGATTGTGCTAGAAAGTTGTTTCCACATTTTTTTCTATGATGAACAATTGAGGTATAGTAGTTTGCTAGTTGCTTAAGGTTAATTTGTATGACCCAATAGACTTGTCGCAATCTCCTTATGCAATCACCTTAGATGGCAAATTCATTGTGACTATCCAACACTTTTGTGATCCAAAGATTATCACACATCCTTTGTCGGTGATGGCTCCCATAGATAGCAAATTTTTGTTGATGTTTCATACATACAATACATCATTCACTTTCTTGGTTACTCCACTATGAGCCATTGATGTTTTTCCCTTCCCTTGCATAACATGCATGTGACCTGTTGCAGATCGAATGTTGGGGATGTCTTTAATCTTTTCGACGTTGTGGAGCTTATTGCATGTTTAGATGCACCTAAGTCAAAATACTAAACAATATCAAACTTGTTGAAGTCCATAGTCATGATGACTACATCAAACATCTTTCATTGTTTCCCATCATCTACTTTAACTTATTTATCCTTTTCCTTATCGTTATGAACAACATTGGCTTGACATTGTTGTTCTACAACTTTGGTTTTTTTCAGTTGAAGACATTCTTGCACCCTATGTCCCTATTCCCGCAATTTGCATTTCTCGTTATGTCTTCGTGGTTGTTGTTCATGATCATGAACTCTTTGCTATCCATTAATGTTGTCATGTCTTCCCCCAAATCGATTGTTCTTGGTCAAGTTGTTGTAATGTTTACTAATGCAAAAGAGAAATGCTTCATTATCCTTCTACTTGCCAAACTTGGCTTCCTTTTGTTGTTATTCCAAAAGTAATTTGCTAGATAGCTTTTCAAATGTGGGCATCTAATCTTGACCAATCATTGATTAAACAAAACTTTCATAACTAACAAGTAAAACATTCAATGCAATGTGCACAACCATGCTATCTTAGATAGACTCCCCTATGGAAATCAATTAAATTGTCAATTCTCGTCAAAATTTTTCATGGATTTGATGAAGTTTGTGATTGGAGATCCTTCTTACATTTCATGGAGTGCAATTTATAGGTTGGGTACAATGTCTTAACAACATTTTGGTTCTCAAATAGTTCTTGAAGTGTCCTCCAAGAAACATTCAATTCTTCCACGTTTGTTATGAATGGAACAATTTCATCCTTTATAGCCATCATGATGATCATCAACACCTTATTCTTCTTATCTCAAATAATTTCACTATTGAAGTTCACAACTTTGGTAGAAGTCACATATACAACTTCAAATGTTGCACCTTCTCCCCTTCGATTAAATGTCTCTGTTGCATTTGAAATAGACCCCCTTTAGATGCATTAGTGACATTTACAATCAACAAACTAGTGACCAACTCCCACAATTTTTCCTTCATTAAGATCGTCTTCATTTTCACTTTTAGACCCTGTATTTGTAGCTCCCACAAGCTTGTTTGTTTCGGACATGGTGAAGCTCTTGTCTTTGCTCATGTTATAGATTTCTTCTTCTATCACAACCTTCTTTCGGATTTGACACTCCCTTCACCAATGATTGTTATAGTCCTTTCTTGGACTTGACTCTGTTCTTTAACACTCAAACTACTGATCACAAATAAAAACTTTCTATCACTTAAGCTACTGGTCACTAATGAAACTTTCTCTTTTTTATTGCTCTGATACCATGAAGACAGAAATTGAGATCGTAAAAAATAAGCTCTCTTGAGTTGATCAAAAAGATAAATCATAAGTACATATATACATTATGCCAAAATGGTGGCATCACTAAAGAAATCTAATTTGTATAATAATTAACTCATGTCACCACTTTATTTTATTGAAACTAACTTCTGTCACCACTATTTTAATCTATACAAATCACCGTCATTACTTTATTGATTTTTCTGGATCATCGCAATTACTTATAGCAACTAGCATTCCTAATTTTGTAAGTTGTTAATTTATTTATGAATAACACTGTAATCATAATGGGAAACTATTTTGCCTGCATCCACTAATTAATTTGAGAGCTTGGTGGTTAGGTGTGTTACAATTAATTAATTTTTTTACAAAACATACAAACTTGGTTTTGGTATCATGTACAAGATTGATGTTTGCCTAATATGAGGCAAATATATATTCTTGTTATTGAAATTGGTATAAAATTGGTACAAGGTTGAAATTACCTCAAGTTCCTACCATGCTAGTACATGTATGAAGTTGATATTCATACTAGAATAGTAGGATCCTTGTTACTAGTAGTCATGATTGTGGATACCAATGTTGATTCTAATCACAAGCCTATATACAAGACCAATAGTGGTTTATAGTACTGTTGGACGGGTAGGCAGTTTGGAGGGGTTTGAATTATAGGTTCCAATTTCAATTAGTAGAAAAAAAATTAAAAAATAGAGTTCGAATTTGGGTCCTGTTTCAAACACCAAAAAATTGAGTTCATCATTTGTAACTTTTTCGACGTCTAAAATGTTAACTTTTTCACCTCAATTTAGTTTCAATGTAAACCTTGTTCAATTCCTATTAGTCGTTATTAGATTTCTGATGCATTTTTATTTATCTACTTGGGTAGACTTGATGAAAATTTATTGAAGACCTTTACAAACTATCTTATCATTAGTAAAATATTGATAAGCTTTGGAGAAAACATGCCCAAAACATGTTTCCTAAAAGTTCTTTTTCAAACCTAGAGCTTCACATTTGATTACAAACTTGAAAACATTTGTCATTGTGTTCAAATTTAACCTTCCATTTAAAATGCTATATTTTTATTTTTCAAGCCATATTCATCGAAAAGATCAGTTAATGATTTTGCCAATGCTTGTTTTACAATCTTAAAAGCTTCAAATAATTCAAAAGTAACATACTTTGGCTTCCAATCAAATTCCAAAAAAATATGACTAAAGAAACACATCATAAACACCCTTGGACATTTAGAAATCAAAATTAGCAATGACAAAATGACACCCTTCAAATGAATTCAAAACATATGTTTTTTTGGTTTTTTCCACTAATTAAGGCAAAACATAACATGAAAAAAACTTTCATGTAGGGAATTGAACTTGAGGACATAAACACCATATTAAATGCTTTAGCCACACCCTTCACAAATTGTAAAAGCAAATGGTTTTTTATAATCAAAAGTTCAAGATCCTCTTAAAACTTTAATTACTCCACATCATTTATATAAAAAAAACCCCCTTAGACCTGAAAAGTTTAAAAATGGATGAATTAGATATATTTGGTCTTTTTTTAGTACATTATTTCTCCATGCTTCTTTCCATTTTAAAGTTCATTTCCTTTCAATTTTTTAAAAAAAACTATGAATGATTTACATCAACATGTTTTTCAGAAAACTTATTTCATATATATATATATATTGGGTTAAAAGAAACATAAGATTGGAATAATACAACATATAATGCATGATTTGAGGTGCATTAAATGTCACTTTTTCATTCACATTGAAAAATGACTACCATAAAACAATCCTATTATATGTGGCCTTCATTTTTTCCTTTGGGAATGCAATAGTTCCAATATTTTTTTCATTTTATTTTCTTCATCATTTTTTGAGACTTTGCTTTCTTTAATTTGTAAACTTGAGTCTTGTTAAGTTTCTTCCATTATTTCATCTTCACATTCAATGTCATTTTAAAATATTTCATAATATTCATTCCAAATTTATGTTTTTTCATTTTCTTTAGTCCTTTCCATTTTTTGCACAATGTTCAACAATGCCAAGGTTGAAAGAATTTAAGCAAACAATGATGTTTTGCAAACAAAGGTTCTTATTTAGGTTTTAAGGTGAAATACAAAATGTGTTATTGGTATGAATGTCTAGAAAAAACTAATGCAATCATTTGCAATGTTTACAAATAAGAATCAAACTTTTTTTCCATTACAAAAACAAAGAAATGTGAATTTTTTTTTCTCTCATGTAATAATTATATTGTAAAAAAAATACACAAACCAACATAAAAGTAAAATCAAAGATGAAACTAAATAAAATCAAAGAACAATAAAAACAAGTTATAAATAGAAAAAAACAAAGCTGGAAAGAAAAACAAACACAAAAATGAAAACAATAAATTTACTTCATGAAAAACTATTATCAACTGTCATAATAAAAAGCTGCAAATTTGCAAAATGCAGAAAAAAGGGGGAAAAAACACAGCCTTCAATAACATGAAAGGAGGACACAATAACAATACAAAGGCAAGAAATAAAAACACAAAAGAAAGCTCAATAATAACACGTAAGAACAAATACTTGAACAAGACCATGCACCAACAATGTGAAGGAGCAAATACTTGAACAATATTGTGTAGTTGCAATGTAAAAATAAGAAATAATAGCCAAAAACAAGAAGAACAATGCCAAAATTAAAAATTATAGCCAAAGACAAGAAATAACAATGCAAAAAATAACAATAATAACATGAAAACAAAAATCAATCATGTGAAAACAAGAACAAGAAATGATAATGCCAAAGGCTTAAAAAGAAAAGAAAAGAATGCCAATGAATTTGGGAAGTCAATTTGCAACCCTTGGGGCCAATGTTCCAGCATTTATTGGCCTTGCCTTTGTAGGCAAGGATATTGTGTTTAGATTCATTATAGAGTATAGTAGCTTAAGGTATTTTGGCTCCTAGGTAATAGGTCTGTTTTTATATGAGGATTTTTGAAAGATGATATTTTGGCTTGTGTTGAAACTTGAGATTAGTTATAGAGTTATAATATCTTGAAGCATTTTTTGAAGATTATATTTTTGCATGGTGAAATATTTGAGTTTCCATAATTCTTCTTTTCCCTTATGATATATTTAAAATGTAAATGGCAAGGCCACAGTGTGACACACCCCTTGTTAATATCATGACCTCAATGTTCTAGCATTTATTAGTAACTTGGGGCCAAACACGAAGCCAAAAATGCTCAAAGTTGGCCCCTAGTTTTTTCAGTCCTGACTCTTAGTCTAAATTGGGCCTGAATATTGCATGGTCGAATCTCAAAGTTATGAGATCAGGTGATCAGGGTATCATCTTGAATATCAAAGTTAATGATATCCAATGTGACATTTGAATCTGATATCCACCCAACATTGGTCCAAACCAGTGTTATGTGTGTAAGTGTCAATATAGGCCATGTAAATTCTGTGTAAGTGTAAATCATTTACACTTACCCGTCCAGATTTTACACTTACACTTATCCTGTCGTAATGTATATATATATATTTTTACACTTACACAAGGCCAGTGTAAATATTTGTTAAATACATTACATGGCCCCGTGTAAATGTTTTGTGGTGTGTAAGTGTAAATACTAAAAGTATTTGTAAAGGCATCTGTCTTTGGGCCTCCTTTCACCCTAAACCCTTCTTTCAGGGCTATTCATAAAGTAAGAAACTTTTATTAAATCTGGGAATGAAATGCTGAAAATCAGCATTTAATGCACAAGGTTCAAGACTAATTATAGTAGCTTTACAACTTACAAGTAGGAGCACTGAAAATATATGCAGCAACAGTGGAGGCGCTAAAGAAAAAGGAAAGACAGGGTGAAACTCAGTTCAGCTCAAAAACTGATGTTCCCCCACCCTTGAATTCTAATGTTTTTTTTTTTTTTGGTAGGTTTTTTGTTGGGAATCTCACCCTGTTTATGATAAACTCAGGGCTCTAGTGTTGTTTTCCTTATTTTATAGATAATTATATTATATACCTTTGATGACCATACCTTCTTGCAAAGTCATATGAATTAGTTGTGGGAGTATATTTAGATTTTTTTTTTCTTTTTTTCAATGAGCCATTTAGCTGGCTTATCATAAAAACAATATGAAATCTCCCCTCCTCAAATTAAAATCACATTTTTTACATTTTTTCAGATTTATATTATTACACATAGTCATGTAAAATCATATATATATATATACATTGTTTTATCGAACCACATAAAATTATCTAAATATATTTATTTTTCCAATTACACTTTCACTGTTTTACACGACATAAAATAAATTTACACGATTTTACACTTACACGTTTTATATTCTACATTTACACGCACAACACTCCAAACCCCAAGTCCACGAAATCCGTTGAAACCCACCCCCCCCCCCCCCCCCCCCCCCCCCCCCCCCCCCCCCCCCCCCCCCACCCCCCCCCCCCCCCCCACC
>Ga0116227_10005773_pt1 | contig 25731 bp, 14 predicted proteins | sample S1TSphgellanicum_FD_89693 | JGI IMG/M metagenome (GOLD analysis project Ga0116227, IMG submission 89693) | Host-associated microbial communities from peat moss isolated from Minnesota, USA - S1T2_Fb - Sphagnum magellanicum MG | ecosystem: Host-associated > Plants > Peat moss > Unclassified...
AAAAAACGTTTTGTAACTTGGAAAACTTATTCTTCTTGTTAATTTTTCATTACTCCTTCTTTTCTTGCACTTCAAAGATGATTTTAGAATATTTTTCATAATTATGAGTATTCAATGAAAATATGATTTTAACATTATTATATAGTTCAAATTAGTAATTAGCTTAAGATGTTTGTGTACTTGGAGGTTAATTTGTGTAGCCTATTTACATTAATACTTTAACATAAATAATAAAATTTAAATATATAATACCTATTGATATTATATATATAATTGATTATCATTATAATTATAAGAAAAATTAATTGATAATTATGAATAATTATAATAAGTTTTAATATTATCATATTAATTGATTCTGAATAATGTTTTTGTTTAATCAAATTTACATTTTCCGAAAAAAATTCCAAATAAAATCAAATAAAATAGTTTTACTTGCCAAAATAAATATTTAAATATATTTGACAAATAAAATTAAAAAACTTGTCATATACTTCAACCATGGTTTAGTTTAGTTTAATTTAATTTAGTATATTTTAATTTAGGCATAATTAATATAGTCATTGTTATTTTTAGTTTAATTTAGTTTAGCCATAAATATTTTAGCCAAACTTAATTTAGCCATAATTGGTTTGGCTTAATTTATTTTAGCCATAAATAATTTAGTCTAACTTAATTTAACCATAATTAGTTTGGCTTCACTTAATTTAGCCATAGTTAATTTAACATAATTTAATTTAGCCATAATTAGTTTAGCCTAATAAATTTAGCCATGGTTAGTTTTAACCTAATTTAATTTAGTCATGGTTAATTTAACTTTTAGTTGATTTAGCCTAGGTTAGTTCAGCCATGGTTATTTTAGCTTAGGTTAGTTTAAGTTAGCATAAGTTAGCATGTGGTTAACCTTAATACTAGAGGCACATAGTATTATTATACATAGCCCATGTAGATATACTAAGTATAATAATTTAAGTATGTATAAGTTTAGGCCATCATTTTTATGACACGTGTTCATGTTATACACATTTAGTTGCACATTAGTTGCACACACAACCGTATGGTTGAAAATTTATACAATACCAAATTTATAATTATAAACATGACCGAGATAGTTGCAAACGACAACCAATTGCATGCTAGTTGCATAGTGATTGGTTGCAAACGACATGATTTCTAGTAGTGAACGTCCCATCCTTCTTCTTGTGAACAAAAAAGACAAGTGCCCCATATGGTGATTTGCTAGGTTTAATGTATCCTTTCGTGAGGAGTTTTTCGAGTTGAACTTTAAGTTCTTTCAACTCCTCATGGCTCATTCAATATGGGGCCTTGGCGGGAGGTGCCATTCCCGACATCACCTCGATCACATGATCAACTTGTCTTCTCAGGGGCAAGTCCTCGGGCAACTCTTTGAGCATCACATTCGGGAATTCATCCAAGACTCGCTTAATGCAATTTGGGGAAGTCACCAAGTTGGTGACTTCCTTGGGCTCATATTCATCTAACACCCGCATCATACACAACATGCCGTAACCTCCCACGCATTATCTTTCCTAGGTTTTTCGTAACATAAAGTGGATGGTTAATCCACCCCCACAAGGCACTTCATGTGCCTTCACCTACACGATCCCGCTTTTGGATGAGATTTTAACTAGTTTATGGTGCCTTTCTATGAGCACATTATTTCGGGTGATGAACTCCATTCCCAAAACACAATCCATACCACCCAGGGTGGAAACCAGCAACTCCACCTTTCCTCTCCAATTTCTTAGTTGAAGAGGCACTTCCTTTGCTTGTGACGTAGTGGGATGGGTAACCCCATTCACGAAGTGCACCTCGATGGGTGCCTTGAGCTCCTCCAATTAGAGTTCCATCCTTTCGGTGCTTTCTCGGGTTATGAAGTTGTGAGAAGCCCATGTGTTTAAAAGACATAACACATCCCACTTAATAATCTTTCCCTTCAAGAAGATAAGTCGATTACATTCAACTTAGGTTAGGTTGACATTGAGGGCAATTACCTTAGAGCCTCCATTCCCTGCTTTAAACTTGGGACACTCTTTGGAGTAATGCCCCACTTCGTTGCAATTGAAGCATGTTCCCTTAGGCTTCCCGTTAACATCTCCCTTGGGTTGGTTCCCTTTGAAGGGGGCCCCTTTTCTTCACAAAATTTCCCTTGGGCTTGAACCCCGAACCTTGGAACTATTTAGGCTTTTCCTTCCCTGGGCTTCCTTGCCCTTAGTCCCATTCTCCCTCATGGCGTGGCTTCTTGTGAAGGAACTTGTTGTCCTTTTTGAACTCAGATTTTTCACCCCATCCCACATTCGAAAGCCTTCCACTTTCATGATGGCTTTAGATAGTGAGGAAGGCTAGTTTTCCTCAAACTTACACTTGGCCCAAGTTAGAAGCCCCATCACAAATTGGCACACGTGATCTAGCTCATGCATGTGCTAGATCTCAAGCATGAGTTCGAAATAAGCCTTCGCATATTGCCATAAGTTGTCATTTGTGGCATTCACAAGGTCGTGGAGTTTGCACCTCGAGATGTAGTCGGAATTCCTTGGAACAAATTCAGATTCAACACGTTCCTTAAAGAATTCCCAAGTGTAACCATGGTTCTTCCCCTCCTCTTGTTTCACTATCCTCTAGCATGTGGCGGCATAGCCTTTCAAGTAGGACTAGGCAAGCTCTATGGCCGAATGCCGTCCAACCTTGGTAGCATGTAAATAATCTTCCATTTCGGCAAGGCAAACATCTACAACCTTTCGGTCGCGGGCACCATTGAAGTTTTCGAGTTTGGCCAATTGAAATCCTGCATTCTTGGATGATACTCCTTTGAGGGCCGCAATCAACTCATTAAAGTCAGGCCTATTCATTTTGAGAAGGACTTCCTATTGTTCTTAAGTGAATAGGACCAAGTTCCATTATTCCTCTTCACTTTCGGGCTCATCTTGGTCCTCTTGGGTTCTTGGTTTCTCCTCCCTAATTGATTATGTTAGGACTATTCAGTCTTTGATGGGTTCTTCCAACATGGTTTCTTATGCTTACTTACGGTTTTTCTTGGGTGCCATCCGAAACTCCCAAAAAATGAATCGAACTCTACCGAAGCTCTGATACCAAATGACGCGCTCCCAAGTTCTTAGTTAGACCCAAGATGGGTCTCAGTTACTCAAATAGCGGAATTGTGAAAAACTCGGGGCATGCTCCCAGCTCTTAGCACTAAAAGGGGTAGAAGGGCGTGCTGAAGTTCTGGGATGGGACTAAGAAGAGGGACAAGCTTTAGTTACTTACTTGAACTTGTATCAAACCAACCAACAAGTTGGTTAGTTCACTTTCTAGAACACGTTTAGTGTTAGGACAAGCCATGGGCAACTCTAGACTCACAAGATTCACAACGGCCTAGACTCGGGGGAAGCCATCACCTTCCCCCATATAGTATTCTCTACATCTCTCCGCGGCAGCTACATCTGAATGGCTTTTTGTCTCGGAACTCCCAAGGAGGAGTCTTGAAACTATCCTAGTTTAGATTCTTGGGATTTTGCAAGGTCATAACTCTTATCCCAAACCTCCGATTGGGATGAGGTTTAAAGCAAACTTGTAGCTTTCCTTGAGACCTTTTCAACGGTTTATTGCACTCCACTTACACGCACCAGGGTCAGGTCGATTCCTGACTTTTAGTGGTCGGGAATCAAACTGCCAGTTTGACTCCCAACCCTTTTTTTTGCCATAATATGTGCTGCAGATGTCCAAATGGCCCATGCAAGCCCATTTTCGACATCTACACATTGATAACTTTCCAATGATATAAAGAACGCCCCAATGTGAGGTGTTTTGGCCCCTACAATCGAACTATGAAGTTTTGGGAGTCCCAGAGGATTCCCAAGTCCCAATTTCGAGAGTGTGAATTTCATCCTCACATTTTCTCAAAGTAGGGTTGCGACATTATGGTATGATGCATCCTTGAAGTAAAATGCAACCACTGAAAAAGGAAGACTAATCACAAGGGGCAATTAAGAAGTTAATAAGGGTTTGTCCTGTAAGGTAAACTATGTGTTTTTTTAAAAGTTGCAACATGTAATGAACTTTGCCATTGATTTTTTTTCAAAGGTTTTATTGGATTTTAACAATGGATTGTGGTGTTTGGAATCATGGAACTATTGGTCATTTGTGCAACACTAAATCTAGTAGCTGGGTTTCTTTTTGGTAAACAAAAGATTCTAGATTTGAACCAGTTAGTAGACCACTTGTTATTTTTTCACTACAGCAAACAACTTGAATTCTGCTTTTGATTTTTTTAATAAGGTTGTGTTGGATCCTAAATTAGTGGATTATGGTGATTGCAATCATGGAATTGTTGGTTATTTGCAATGCCAACTTTGGTGGTTGGTTCATTTTTTGTAGACAAGGGATTCTAGATTTGAACTTCATTTGAAATTTTTAATGAACAATTGTTTCTTTTGAATTTGTAGAGGAAGAAAATAACTAGTTATGTTTTTTTTTCTTTGTGTAGATTTGTAGTAAAGTTATCATGTTTTAAGATGCACTATTGTATAAAAAAAAAACAGTCTTGTGCTACAATCACCAAACACAAATAGGTGTTGCTAGGTGGGTTCCCCCACCATTATCTTAGAATATAGCTCAAATTGTTGTGGACAACTTGAATCCTATTGTTTCAACATGCATGTTAAACCAATCTCATGGACATTAGCTACTTAATGATGCATTAAATGTAGCAATCACAATGAGCTTAAAGTTTTAGCAAGACATCATTAATCATGTTATCCTAGATAGCACACTTGGTGATGAAATTGGTGGATATTCAAATGTTGAGTTGATAGAACTCGCCATCAACATAAAAAGGCAAGTGATATTGGTGTTGGATCCATTCTTATTTTTCTTGCTGAGATTTGAGCCTAAAAAGGTTCACAACATGCTATGTCTTACGTTGGATCCTCGATATAAAAACTCGTGCCTTGTGTTTTCTTTCATTGGGTGTGATATTGGTAGGCTGATTATAAATGAATATGATGAGAAATCATTGTTCTTGATGTTGTTGAAATGTTATGAACATTTGCATCAAATTTTTGGAGCTCTAGATAATTCACAATCTAGTCAAATGGATATTGATGCAAAATGTAGCTTGGACATATTTGAAATGGGAAGTTGTGGTGAACCTGTACAATTCAATCAAGAATGTTTCAATCAAGAACTTTTGTTATTCCAACAGTTTCAAGTTGATGTGAAAGAAACAAATTGCCCATTGCAATGGTGGAATAAGCATGAAACTATGCTCCCCATTGTGGGGCTGCTTGCGTAAGAAATTCTGGGAATTGGAGGATCTTAGATTGAAACAAAACGCATTTTTTCCCTTGCTAGTATTTTGACCAATCTATGTCGATGTAGGTTGCAAACTAATAACCTTGAAAAATTAATTTTTGTTCATAAAAATTGGCCTAATGATCCTTGATAAGGTGGCCCCAAGAGTATGGTAGACTTGGCAGAAGAGCTAGAAAAAAAAATTGAAAAAGCTTTTGAGGAAAAGTTTGATGCTTAATGTACATGATCAATAAGGGAGTTGCACCTCTACCTCCCAACTTCATTTCAATTTGTATTGTGTAAATGAAAAGCAAACATGACATTTTGATGGCATTGTCGCTTTCTATTTTGATGTTGTTCTATTTGTTATTTTGATGCTACTGTTGCTTTCCATTGTAATGCTGATGTTTACCTCCATTTTTTATTTTCACTGGCCTTAACACTGAATTTTTGTGGTCTATGTTTGTAGTTTGTAGTTTTCATGTGAGATTGTTAACAATGGTTGTTGTTGTGATCATCTATGTAGCAAGAAACCATGCTGGAAACTTTCTTTATTTAACTAATTTACATATTTTTGTCATTGTTGTCAGATATGTGATGTCAAATGCAAGTTAGTTATTTTTCATTTTGAATGCTAGAAACTAAGTGGGGCGTTGGGACTTGAGTGGATGTTATTGAATAGTATAGTTGACATTGTCTCTAATCACCAATCACCAATATGAAGTCTAGTACACATATCACTGATCCAATGTGAGGTATTCAGACAATATGAAGTCTAGCACACATCACTGATCCGATGTGAGGTATTCAGACAATATGAAGTCTAGCACACGTATCACTGATCTGATGTGAGGTATTCTGTGTGTAGGACTGTTTTCAGTTTTTATTCATGTTTTTGTGATGTTGGTAAGTGACCATCATCCACAAGAAGGTTACATGTTGTTATAATTAATTATGGTGATTTTATTGAAAATTTTTTTTTGAATATTTTTTTTGAAAACTAGTGAATTTATGGTAAAGTATTCCATTTCCAAAAAGTTTTGTAACCTCTCCTTTTGTTCATGTTGATGGTCCGGAATTTAGAATATTTGGATGTCAATGGATGCTTGCTTGATGTAGCATTACTTGTCTCTGTAGATTTATTTGCAAATGGGCAATTTGATCTCTTGTTAGAAGTTGTAAGCTTATTTATACTTGGTTACTTGTATGCTAGGTTAGAGTCAAAGAACTGGCAAAAAACTTGTTCAAAACAATTAAAGAACCTTTTCATAATCGTCATTTGTCAGGTTTTTTTCAATCACAGAACCTTGGCATATGACTGCCTGTTCTTTAACCATAAGATAATCCACCCGGTTAGGAACTGAGGAGGTTCAAAATTTTAAATAGTTGGAACCAGCAGGTTCTTCGATTTCAAAAAATTTCAAAAAACCAAAACTGAAGATTCTCTGATTTTCAAAATTTTGATAACCCAGAACCGAAGGTTCTTAAAAAACTCAAAGAACCGCCCAACACTGGTATTATCATCTCATTTAAGATCTCGAATACAAATGAGCCCCAGAGCTTTAGGTTTTAATATGTCACTTCAGATCTCAAATAAGGACTGGGAAACCTGGTCTCACGGGCATCCAGTATTTCAGGACAGCGCTCAAAGCCTTCTCCTCAAATACCAGATGTACTGTGTTACATTTTACACTGGTGAAACCAGTGTTGTGTGTGTAAATGTCAATAGCCATATATACAGCGTGTAAATCCCGATCATTTACACTTACACATAAAAAAAAATTACATTTACACTTGTCCTGTTGCAGTGTATATATATGTATCTATTACAGTTACACAAGGCTAGTGTAAAAATTTGTCAAATACACTAACACGGGCCATGTACATGTTTTGGGGTGTGTAAGTGTAAATACTAAAATTATTTGTGAAGTCACCCTGTGTTTGGGCCTCCTTTCACCCCAAACCCTTCTCTCAGGGGTATCCATAAAGTAAGAAAATTTTATTAAATCTGGGAATGAAATGCTGAAAATCAAAATTTAATGCAAAAGGTTCAAGACTAATTATAGTAGCTATACAAGTACGAGCAGTGAAAATATATGCAGCAACTCTGGAGGCACTAAAAAAAAACAAAGGGGAAAGACTGGTGAAACTCAGTTCACCACCAAAACTGAGGTCCCCCCACCGTTGGATGCTAATGTTTTTCTTTTTTTTGGGCAGATTTTTGTTTATCTGAATTTCACCCTATTTATGATCAAACTCAGGGCTTCAGTGTTTGGGGCATGAAAAGACATGCAGTTGTAGACTCTCTTTGTGGTAGTTGTAGTTCCCCAGAGAGGGGCAAAATTTTGCACGAGTTGGCAAAAAATAAATAGGCTGCCCAGTTGACTAACCAGAGCACTCATTTTGAAGTTCAATGCCTTTTCCAAGCAATGATTCTTGTGCATGTTTACCGATTTACAAGCCGTGATTCTTGTGCACGTTTACCGATTTGCAAACCTTGATTCTTGTGCACTGTTCACCGATTTACAAGCACTGATTCGTGGGCACCTTTACCGATTCAGAAAGAGTCAGATTATGTAGGCCACTTTTCGACTGCCAATGGAGCTCCTCTAAGAAACTAGAACATGCAATTGTATTCTAGCACAATTATGTGATCGTCAACATTCAATCATAATTCCCAACCCTAAGTAAAATTAAACTTCAAATTTAGTGTTTGGATTCCATGATTCTTGAAATATGTGGAATAAAAAGGTTATCTTTTAATTGATGTACTGTGTTTTACTATTTTTTAGGTACAAAATATTCAGAGTGAATTAAAAAATAATTTTATCTTTTAGAAATCTTGTGGTTCTAGTTCATGACTTTCACGTTCTATAGAATTGGTCCCACTTCACCAAGGAACACGGAATGCCCACATGGCTGCCACCCTCACTTGATCATAATGATAGAAGTCAAGAATATAATCTTGTCTTTTAGAAATTTTGTGGTAATCGCTCAACATTTTAAGGCACTAATGGAAGGGGCCCATTCCACCACTGTTGCTTGATGATGTAGGCCAAATTTTTTATCTTATCTTTTAGAGAAATTTTGGCCCTCGTTCACTCACCATTCTCACATACATGCCTCCTTAGATTCGTGCACGGGCCTCTTTTTGCGTGCATTGCACGCATTTAGGAAATCCGCGATTCATCTATTTTCGTACACATAGATTTATGTAACAAATTGTAGGATTCGAAATGTCTTGGCGGTCAATTTAATGATTCATTAATAATTATACTTGCATATTTTGTAACTCGGTAAACTCGATACTTGCATCGTCATTCAGCCTCCGTCCTGGAGTGATCCACCGTTCATTCGTCTGTCGTCTCCCTCCGTCGTCGTTCTTCTTGACTAGAATAATATCTAGTATCTCGTTGCTGCTACTGTAGTAAGTAGTAGTAGTCATCAATGGATGATCATCGTTCTGCACTCACAAGCTTCTCTCTGAAAGGCATATTGCACTCAAGGCAGCTTGACAAGTTGCGACAAACCTTCAACAAGATGGCACTCCAAGCAGGGAATTAGCACCTCGTTGTCTTGTCTTCTTCCTCTTTCGCTGCTGGTTATTAGTTGTTATTAGTTGTAGAAGAAGACTGACTGCCTCTTATTATCTCTAGTAACAGTGGTTAATAATGAGATTGGGGAGAACCTTAACCCATAGTTAATATACTAGTGCACGAATCGCACGCCTTTAAGGGCAGCAGGTGCCCGAAAAAACATCGGAATCATACATTCGTGCGATTTCCGAACTTAAGGAGGCCTGCTCACATACAATGGAAGGGCCTCATTCCATCTGACCCCAAAAGCCCGCAGTGCACACATGTACAATACTAGGGACAGTGACTGCACTAAGTGTGGAGGAAGGAGGTTATTGTCTGTCCTACCCAGGAAAGCTGATGTAAGGTGGATTTAGGGTTTAGGGTTTAGGGTTACATGTGCATTCCTCATAAGATTTCAACTTTCTAAGAGTTTGCACTTTCGATCTTCACTCTTCTTGGATTGTCCTATTGAAAAACTTGGCTTACCACTATCAAGACACTTAGTAGATTTGAGTGGCAAAGTGAAGTGGAACTATAGTGTGTATCATGATGCAATTTTACTCACAGAAATTATGTTTGCCTTATGCTTAATACAGAGCATCCACCTTAAGAGGATGGAGGAGTTTGTAAGTGATTCACTGACACAGTGTGAAATTGTTGGGTAAGAATGTTATTGAATTTTGGAAAATCAAATTGGCCTAAAAACATTGATTGTCTTACGTTGGCTACATTAGATTAAGAGTTCAAAAATCACATTGTTTTCTAACTTAATCTCTTCCTGCATATGTCCATAGCAAATGAAGTGTGCATCCATTACACATTATCCATTTGTAGGCCTATCATTGATAGTCACAAATCTTGTTGCAGATATAGTTCTTGGCTTATCTACAGGTTCTATGCATTTCCTGTTTTGACCTTTCTATTACCAACAACTTCAAAAAATTGCAAATAACATATTTTCATATACGAAGGACTCAATTCCTGTAACCCATTACCTCTGTGACCCATTACTTCTTGTGTAATGGATAATAACCATTCACTCGACATCAGAAAACTAGAGGAAAAAAAAACCCTGCACCAAGTATAAGTATTTGAATTTACATGCTTTAAAATTCAAATGAAACTAATTCTAGAAACTTTGGCATAATTTTGTGTGCAAATTGAACCATACACTCTTCATGTAATGTTCATATTATATTCCTTTTACAATACTCCAAGAGTTTCTCTATGCAGGTTGCCACCATATTAAATGTTTGTAGGGGCTTGAGCATGTCTTTCACGTTTTGGAAAAACCCGTCTTGTTGTTGCCTTTGGTGGATCTGCGCATGAGGGGCAGTGATTACACATTGGTATGGGATTTGAGCATAGAATTTTGGCTCGAACTTGACCCAATGTGTGAGTAACATCTAGAGTACTATGTCTGCGTATGATGGATGGGCATGTTCCATATAAGTGCATGCATCTAAAGACCAAAAGTAAAATGAAGTAGCATTATTGTCTAATTTCTTTTTCTAAATGGATGACAAAAGTTGGATGATTCATTATATAGTAATATGGTTTGATTATAATTTAACCCAACTTAAAATTTAATTTTTGATAATCACTTAGCAACAAGTTGTGTATATGAACATCCATTTAATCCATGAATGATTTAGATGCATTTATGATCTTTGCTTAAGCATTAGACAAGTTCAAAATCCTTGCAACCTTAATAATAAGGCTAATGTGACATGAGGATCCAAAATGAACAATGGGCCACAATTGAGAATTTCTCACATAATCTCATAATAAAACATTTGACCTCATTTTTCAATAGTAAATTTTTAAAATGTGGAATGGAAAAAACTAAATATCTACCAACAACTCATGAACAAACTCCATGCTTTTCAAATTGTTGGTTCTCAACATTGCTCAGGTTTGAATTAATGGTAAATTGATTTGTTGGTTAAGATATGTGCATGTTTCCTATAAACAATTATGAAAAAAGAAAAACATATCTAATGCACGCTGTAACCATCAATGTTTCTGTTGACAATTTTGTGAGGTAGGTGGTCTGGTGATCATTCACAAGAGGACTTAAACAAATTTGGCTACAATAGAAAAGTTTAGGAATCTTGCTATGTTTTGGCCATGTGCAAGAACCTTAATCATCTAAATCTAGTGATTTTTTAAAAAAAAAATCTTAGAATCCTACAAATTTGGGTCATTTGTTTTCCAAAATAAAGATGTTGTATGAGTCACATTGGCTATTTTTTTTTGTTGCCAAGATGCAAAAAGTCCACCCCGAAAGGGGAAAAAACAAAAAAGCCCAACCACAATATTAGGATGCAAATCGCTAAAATGCAATCACTATGCCAAAAACATGGATCTACATCCATGGTTATACTGTATAGTTAGATGTCACACTGGCGACTACATGATTTTGTAGTCAAATAGAAATTGTGAAATTGACCATGGCATTTATAACTATATTCACGTAAGAATATGGTGTTCTAAATTGAACTCATAATAAAATATCCACAACTAGTTATTTCAAAGGTTATACAAGTTTTATCAAAGTATCTTTTAAAGGTCACATGTCATGCCATTTCCATGTGATTTAAAGTGCCCATAAAAAAATTTACCAATCATTAATGAAGAAAACGTTCTTGAAATTCAATTTTGATTCACAATTTAACTTATTTTCAATCTTTCAAATCATGTTTAATTGAGGCAAAAGAATGTTAAAAAAAAATTTATGTGCTTTTTTATGGAATTGAGAAAAATTTCAAAATTTGATATGTAATGAAAGAAAATTTGAATATTTGTGTGATTTGTAAATAATTATTCTTAATTAATTTTTAATAATTCCTTGCTTTGGTTATATACAACATTTGACAACTAACAATTATGTTTTAAGAAGATCATGAGTTGTCCAAATCACATATTATGCAAACTCCATGATTTTACTTTTGTCATAAATATTTTGCAAATGCCTCCCACATTTCTACCAATTAGTGCAGTTAGTCATAAAATATACATTTGTTTAAAAGAGGACTATTTAATTTTGACTTGGGCCAAATCTAACATAAACACATTCTAAATGGAACAATATTTGTTTAGAATGTTGATCATCACACATTAAGTATGTAAATTCACTTTCATATGCTATCAATCAAATTACGCAAAATGTCCAATTTTGATATTAAATGTTTTTACATTGGATTAAATGAACACTTAAATTATCTCAAGTGATAATTATTTTACATTGTCATTTGATTTGTATTTATATTGTCATGTGATACTTATACATGAAAATTGATACTTGTCAAACATCAGCCAATAGAACATGTTTTCAAGAATAAAGGTTCAATAGGTACTACCCTAATCATTTAATTATGCATAAATAAATGAGTAAATGACTAAACTTGGGACATGAAACCACAAAATATTGTTTTAGGTTAAAGGGTTTTGGTGTAATGATTTTTATGATTATGGTACGAATAATATTTCATCTTTTTGTGCAACAATACATGTCTCACTACACATGACCTTGACATCATATAAAGTAACATTCTTTTGAATATGAAAGATATGATAATTTTGCGAGTGAAATCTTTCACATGTTTAACATTGTCAACTTATTGGCATGTGAGATTTGCAAGTCTACATGTGTAAGGTTAAAAATAAATCTACAACAAGTTGAAGCCGTCGAAGTGGAATTGAAATATGTTAACACATTGGATCATTGGCCTCAAATGGATCATCACAAAAAAAATTATATTTAGTCGTTTCAAATGACATTGCATTATTAATATAGATGCCATGACAAAGTATCATGTGACAACATTCTTGCATAGAACATGCTTACCTATTTTAGTTTAAAAGGTAAGTTACATTTAAATTTAATTGTAATTTATCCTAAACTTTGGATAAATTCTATTTTCTTTTTTTTAATGAATTTTTGAGAAAAAATCAACATTAAGCATGCATTTTTTAAATCAATGGCAAAAGAAAATGAATTTACATATTTGATTATGAATAGTAATGTCTTAACAAAAAAAACATTCATAAAAATAAGTTTGTGTTGAATTCAATCAAAATAAGAAAATTATTTATATAGATTTAATTTTTATATAGATTATATGGTAAAAATAAGGGATGCACTTGAATATTCATTTATAGAAATGTTTCTAATTGACATAGTTGAATAAATATTTTTATTTCAAGAATTTGTTTTTGAACTTTTCACTGTAATACAAATTATTTCAAGTTTTCAAATTTCCTTGGTCCTATAACAAACACCTCAAGAATAATTACACTTCATGTTAATTATAATTTAACATCAATTGAACATTGAAGATGTGATGTATTGGTTAAAGACTTGGTTTGTCATTGTGGAGGTGAAGGTTGATTCTGTATTGTGGTATCATATATTTGTCAAATTTACATTGGTCACAAATGAAACCTATACATTAAAACAATGCTAACTATTATTGACCAAGATTCTATCGACTTGATTACAGATACAATACTAGCAAATTATCAAAGAATAAAAGTAAGATTCAAGTAGGAACATAGAAATTTTCTAATTAACTAATAATGTTGTCAATTTCCATTGTCACATGTAATAGTTTTTACATCATTTAAATCACTATCAACAAAAAATATTCATTTGTCCATAGCAACAAGTATTCATTGATTAGATCTATAGATAGTTCACTATAATGGACCCATCCCCATGTCACTTAACCTTTCACACAACATTAAAGATTATTATAAAATCACATAACATGTGCCCCTTAATGTATATATGTTCAATATAATAATTGTTCTTCAAATGGTTGCAATTTTTGTGGTTTTCTTCTTAACATGGATGTTCCCTTTTCATTATTGAATATTTAAAACACTAGATGCATGGACACAAGCATTGTAGAAATTATTTATTTGTCTTTTTTTTGTCACCCATTTTCACTTCTTCATTTATGACTTGGATGACAATTGTTGGACACAAGAAATGCCACAATTGGTGCACTTGATTGCAATACTCATTTTCAACAATAATTGGGATCAAAATCCATCCAATTAGTTTGTAATTGGGGTTAACATTGAACATGCCCTTAATCATCATCATCTTTAATGTGAATCAATGAACTATTTGGTTTTCCTAAATATTGGCACGTTCCAATCTTTCATTTTTCCATGATAGATAGATTTGTTTCTTGTGTAATGGGGTTACATCTAAATTTGGGATGAATTGATTGGCAAATGTTACCAATAGAAACCCATCCAAGGTCTTCCTTTTAATTGTGGGGTTTTGTCATTATAAAATATTTGCACTGATTATGTATGGTATATACAATCATTGCTTGGAACTTACCATAATCTAGTTCCAAAGTTTTGTGAATTATTTAATGTATAAATAAAATGAAACCATCACATCTTTTATACAAAGTGATCATGAACAACATGGTCAAATAAATGTCATTGCCATCCCTAAATCATAAAGGGTGAAGTAAAATCATTTGCATTTTCATTTTAATATTTTTTTCCAAAAACAAACATTGACTTAATTAAACCACTTTCTAATGCAAATACAAAAACATTCAAAATTTATCATTGGTTTGTTTTTTTAAAAAATTTATAACATTTTATTAAGTTGAACCATTAATCACATGTCAAATTTTGAACACCAATTCTTCCCCTTATTATTTCAATTTTTTGCATTATATATTTTAGAACATATAGCTTGATCCATAAGGGTAAAAGCATGAAAAAAAGAGCCAGCCACACTAAGGTTAAAGTCCTGTCCAAGGATTGCATTTTTCACATAGTTTTTAAAATTAAATATCAAAGTTGAAGCCAAATATGACATATAATATGATAAAACTAAATTTTTTTTGCATCAAGCCTTACATTACAGTCAGATCTATAACTTTACTTTGGACCATGATTACAAATTCAAAACTATAATAACTTGTAAAGGACATTCAAATATTAAAATCCAAAAAATATGTTTTTTAATTTTTTGAATGCTTTGAACACATGGATCCCTTCTTGTGGAATATATTAAAGTTCATTAAAAATTTGAAATGATTTGGTGAACATTTGATAAGGGAAAAGGACTTTTGATATAAGAAATCCACCCATTCACATGCTTTGTTGAATGCTTTAAACATATAAAAGGACTTTTGAAACATGGTGAATTTCATGAAAATTTTGTAGTTGTAACTTTGAAAGTATAAGAACTTATGTCAATAAATATATTTGATATATAATGTTCCCATGGTGATTTTTCAAATTTTCAAAAAATAGTTTTTAAAGATTGTCCACACATTGTTTGGCTCCTTTTTTGTTGCTTTCACCCACAACTATTCATTTCCTATCAAAGGTATAGTTCAGAATGGCAAAGTCAATTTGTATGTTATTAATTTTAGTTAGGTTACGTGTGAACAATCATAAATAATCAAAATTTAATGAGATCTTATAAGAGGGGTTTAGTAATTTCTATACAAAATTATTGCCACAACCAATGAACATTGTCTAACATGTAATTTGTTTGAAGCAATTCTTCCATATTTAAAAGAAAAATGGATTGATAACCCATGTTCACCATTTGTAGTATTTTATTGGATCATTCTCATGTTTGGTGATGACCAAGCCAAAGTCATAAAACAAATGGCAATTGTGCTATTAAAATTCATCAAGGATTTTCCCATGCACAAAAGGCAAGATGCCTTAAACACTAAGGATATTATGGTATGGCCACACTTGGATATAGGTGGAATAAATAAATAATGGCTATCACCAAGTGCTTGGAACCTAGTACTAGAAAAAGTAACACTACATTATTATAATCCAAACTTTAAGCATTTTGCCTTTTGTCTATCCACACTAAGTCATGTGATAGCATATTTCCAAATTAACATCCTTCACATATTCATCTTCCCATTTATCAAAATCATAGTGTTAATCACTTTTAAACTTAGTGTCATTTTTCCCTTTGCGAGTTGTTTTTCCCATTGTGCTCTTTTTACAAATCTTCTTTCAATTGTATGTTGTATGCACTTTGATTTTTTTCTTTTTGCTCTTGTAGCACAATTTTTTGTTTTAGGCATTTTACCTTCTATCTATCCACACCAAGTCATGTGATAGCTTATTTTCACATTAACATCCTTCACATATTTATCCTTTCGTTTATCAAAATCATAGTGTTAATTGCCTCTAATCTTAGTGTCAATTCTCCCTTCGCAAGTTGTTTCTCCCATGGTGCTTTTTTTAAGAATCTTCTTTCATTTGTATGTTGTATGCACTCTGGTTTTTTTCTTTTTGCTCTTGTAATATCGTTCTTTGCTTTCACAATTTGTTGTCATATAAGTGTTCATGCACATCTTAAAAAACTCATAATTTGTTGTAAGTAGTCATCAATGGCAAGGATTATGCCTAATTTGGAAACAAATGCAATTCTTGTAGTAGGTTTTTTGGTCTTCCTAATACACATGTTCAAGGATTTTTGCAATGTCATTAGTGAGTTCCCTTCCACCTTCCTTTTAGGAGATGACATAGAATATGTAAATAGATGATATCTTCAGCTTCAATACATTTCAATTTATTTGCATGCATGTCAAATGGTGTCTAATTTTTCATTCTTGGGTATGGAGCTAGGGCATTGGGTTAAACCTTGTTCAACCACATGGTTCTCAATCTTGTAGTCATTGAACTTGATGATGCAAGGTGGAAACATAATTTTCACATGTTGAAGTACACCTCAATGTTTGATATTGCACACTAATGTCGACTTTTAATTCATAAAGATGACATCGAATGTAGATGTGCAATCCATGTAAAAGTATGCATAGCATGTGCATTTTATAAGATGGCAAAAAGGGGCAAATCTTTTGATTTGTAGTGAGTTGTTTATTGTGGGTTGATCCATTATGGCCCTTGTAATACGTGAGGTCGTTTGTGTTGTGAATAAAGTATTCAAGAAAATGATTTCTTGGCCAATTGGTGAACGGATGCAAAATGTGAGGGCCAACTTGAAGGCATGGTGTGGATTGCCTAGTGTGCAAGGTGCCATTGATGGATGCCATTTCAAAATTGCTAAACCTACAAGTGCTTTTGTAGTTGATTATTTCTACCATAAAACAGGGGGGTGCTCCATGATTGCTCAAGCAATGGAATAGGAAACAATTTAATATTCACTTGGTTGTGGGAATGCCAGGGATTTTAATGATGCTAAAGTTTTGTGGAAATCCACATTGTATGCCAATGCATAATATATAGAGTTTTTCAATCCAGCATGAGCAAGGTCAATTGATGGCATCCCCCTTTACCTACTAGGGGACAACAATTATCCTTTCTTGTCATAGAAAATTATTCCACATAGAGAAGGTGATCGGTCCATCCTTGAGAACCTCTACAATTGTAAGCATAAAAGAAGAAGGTCCATTGTGGAGAATGCCTTTGGAATATTCAAACAAACTTTCAAATAACTTACATGGGGAAAATGGATTTACACATGACCATCGTGCCCAACATGATAAGATGTTGTCTCATCCACAATTTGCTACTTGCAAGAAATGAGATAGACATAGAACATATGTTGCACATTTTTGAGGAATAAGCTTTGGAAAAACAACATAGGCTTGTCAAATTGCAGGAGGGGGAAGAAGATGCCAAATGTAAAAATACTAGGAAAAACATATATAGATCAAATGCAATTCTATAACTCAATGATCACAACATAATCCCTAGCCAAGAGACTTCAAGTGAAACATTTCGCAATCAACTTTAGATATACTTTGGAAATCATCAATGGAATCTTTGAACATGTATGAGTTGTTTAGAAATTTTTGAATTGAATTGTTTTGTAATTTCATTCAATGCTTGCAATTTGAATTGTGAACGCAAATTGAAAATGGTCACAACCTTTTTGTGAAGAATTGTCATGTAATTTGAACAACTATAGACCTAAATTGAAAATGGTCTTACAATCTTCATGTCAAATAAGTAAAAGAACTTGAACTATAAATCTAAATTGAAAATGGTCATAGTATTGGATGGTAAACTTGTGTTGAAAATTGTTTGATCATGTTTTATTCAAATTCATTGAAATTAAATGAGTCATTCCAAGTCCTTTTAAGATGATCAGTTATGTTTGCATAGTTGGTTGTTTTGCCTTGTGTGAATGCCATCCCCATTATGTGAGTTAGGTCATAATAACTTGAACCACGTTTAATTTTTATAGATTGATAATACACTAGAAGAAATGTTGTCTATTTTGACCATATTTTTGTGACTACTATGCCACTAATGTCTAAACCAACTGATTTTACAACTAGTAGAGTGTTAATCCTATGTGTCCATGTAGTTGCAACTTGTTGTAGTCGCATATGTAACTATAGGAAAGGTTGAATCAAAATCTAGTTGTACACACGGCTACAATTTACAACTAATATAATTTTCATTGAAAATGTAGATGAAAAGTGAACAATGTCATCTAATTTTGATTGCATTCATCAATGGATGATAACATAATTATTTTTGCAACTACAAATGAAAGGGTTTTCAATTACAATAATATATTCTACCACATGAACAAAAAAACATAGACCACATATGGCAAACTTTGTTATTTCAATTAGACTATTTCTTTTTCAATTATCCATGGATCTCCCATGATATATTATCTAATAGTTAATAATTTTTGCTAGAAAAGGTTATTATAACCTAGTTGGTAAACTAAGCTAGCTAAATTTAATAGGTTGCATTAAATTAAGTAGGCCGATGTACATTGATAGCCTAGCTTAGCTTGCATATTAAATTAATTGGCCTAAGTTATCTAAAGGTAATAGTAGGCTAGTTTATTAGGTGTAGTTAATAGGTTAGGCTATGAAGGTTAGACCTAGTTAGGCTAGGTAAGCTAGGTAGGTAGTAGGTAGGTTTATTGATTTATTTTGTGAATATGTGATCATGTTTTCATATTAATTAATTAATTAGGTTAGGTAGTTAATCAACTAATTAGTTAGGGTAGGTAGTATGTAATAAATAGGATAGGTATAACTAGTAGGTAGTAAGTAGGTAGGTAAGCTAAACAAGAGGTATTTAAATTTGTGAATATGTCATAATTTTTTTGTATTAATTGATAAAATAATTAGTTATGTTAAAAATTTAATTTATTAAATTTAGGGTAAGTAATTAATTTATTAGGTAGGCTAGGTAGTAGATAGAAGGTATGTAACCTAGGTGGTATGTGATACAAGTAGGATAGGTAGTAGTAAGTAGTAGGTAGGTTAAATTGTAAATATTTTATTATGTGGATATAGGATTTTTATAATAATAATAATAATAATAATAATAATAATAAGGTAGGTTAGGTAATAGATAGTAGGTATGTAACCAAGGTAATATGTAGTAAGTAGGATAGGTAGTAAATAGTTAATGAAAATAGTAAATATTATTGTGTGCATATATGATAATGTTTTTGTATGGGACAAAGAATGTGATAGTGTTGTAGTGTTTCCCTTTCATTTGAATTGTCCCATATCTTTTGTCTATAATTTCAAACTTGTAAAATATATAATTATGTGAAGAAATGGACTCGATTCATGGTATGCATTATAAACATAGTGCATGTGCCATTTGGGACGAGTTAATCAAAAGGATTGTCCCCAACAAAATAAATAAGATCCTATCTACCTACTTAGCCTATGTTAGCAAACATATTCTACCTTAGCCTAACTTAGTATAGGTTGCCTATTATAGTTTAGCCTAGGATAGATTATAATGAATTAATAATAATAATAATAATAATAATAATAAATTATTTTAATTATAATAATTAATTACTATAATTAGAATATTTAATTATTTTAATTATAATTTTTAATTACTGTAATTATAATATACATATTTTGAACAAATGGAAAATTGCCACATGTTTTATGGCCATTGGCTCTTTAAATTATCACATGGTTAAATCTTAACCACCCATCAATGGCACATTTGGTAGCATGCGACTATCCCAAATGTAGTTGCAAATTGGGGTTCCGCGTCATAATAAGGATCATCCATGACAATGGATAAGAAATTCTAGCCTAGTCATAAGGTTTGCGACTACATTTCAACTTCATGGTCATGTCATGTCTTTTGTGACTAACTATCTTATGGCACTTGTCCAAGGCAACTAGGTTACTTTTAATTGCATGCATTTATTACAACTATAAATGAATCACAAATTTAGTCATTGATTTTCAAATTTCTTCTAGTGATATCCTGGTCTCTCTGTAGTTGTTCATTAATAAATTCCTTTTACACTTAAGATTTCTTCTCTTCAATCACAAGGTTTGTGTCATGTATCTTGTCGAGTGAGGCTATGTAAGCTTGGAGGCATTTCTTTTAGTAACCTCTACCATGTTCCTTTGAATAGATGAGGATTTCCTTTTCATTCTTGGTAGTACATATGGACAATGAAAACCAATATCCACTACATGTTGTAATTCTTCAGTTGTTGGGATAGGATTGGCAAGATTTCCATTTGCATCTTGCATGAGACCATAAGCCCATATGAAAGATCATACACATGGTCGTCATGGGCCATAGTGTCTTTGACATGAAGGGGGTTTAATGTTGGACAAGTCATCATAAACATATCCACCATCTTGTACTCAAATACTTGGCAATTGAAATGTTTCAATAGATTTAAAGCAATATTTTCTTGTGGCATGAGGTTTCAGTATTTAGTCACGTGTCTAATCCCAAACATTTAATCAAAGATTCTCTTGTAATCCTCATATATGGAACACCACTTGTTTTTACAAGTTGCACCATTGTGTTAGAAAAACAAATGCCCAAGATTAGTGACATTGTCAATAATCTTTCGCCACTTAATCATTGTTCTTTCAAATTGGTCATGAGGATCTATCTGGTCCATGCTTGCAAGAATTTCTTCACCTTTAATTTCAATGAACATGAGAACTTTGCTAAATTCTAATTGGGTTGTTTCACCCTTTTGGATTGAATTTTTTGTTGAATGTAGTTGTGATGTAAAAACATCATTTGTGATTCTAACTTCTTTGTGGGGTTTACCACGGCCTTGACCTTTCACACATAATACATGCACAAATGGTATAAGAGGTTCGCCTACAAGTGTGTTTGCACAAATGCATTTAATGCTTTTATTGTAACAAACAAATTATTCTATGCACATCACACATGTGCACATTTGAAAAGGACTATAGGATCAAAGGGGAAATCAACCAAAAAAAAACCAAGAAGGACAAAGTTATAGGGTCTGGCAACATTGTTGATTGCAAAAGAGTCCATTACAATTGCATCCATGATAGTGTCCATTGTAGGTGAACAATTATAGACTAGTTGGAATTTCTTGAATGTTTGAAGTTTGAAGAATGTAGTTAGGAAAAAAATTGAAGCCCAAATTATAGATGTAAAAACAATTTTGTACAACAAAATGAGCTCTTGTTAAACAATGAAATGCACACCACATCGCAAGGGGGATACTAGTTTAAAAAAATAAAAAATACATGAGTAAAAATATAAGGTGTAATATATTGGTTGTTGGGTAAAAACTATAAGTTATTTTAAAGTTTAAAAATAGGGTACATTTTATTCAAATAATCAATTTGATTATAATATAGAGAATGTAATAATATGAAATAATGGATTATAACTAATATAGGGCGGCTTTAATATGTAATATATTAAAAAATTAGATAATAATAGGGTGAGAAAAATAGGTTCAACAATTATCTAATACCCCTAAAAATGGTCATTTGACGCACATAGATCCCAAACTTTACACTAAGTGTCCCCTTGGGCACTACATCGGCTTGGAATTTTTTGTTTATTTTTTTCTACAAACTTTAAACCTACTTGCTTGAATGTGTATATGTCTGCATACATCTATGTCATGTTGTGTTTCCAAAGAAGTGTGGGATGATGGGTTTGATAGAAGGGGTGATATTACAATTATTTGAAGCTACCATTAACTTATTTGATCATTTTGGGTGCCATTAATTTACAGCTAAATTATTGTTGAATTTAAGGCAAAATATTTATATTGTTTTATTTCATCTTACCACCCAATGGTAAGCTATATATGGTGATGTCTCTGGTGCTAACTTTGCAATCTATACCACTATCTCTTCATGTAGGTGTGGACTTCCTAAGAATGATTTAACTCTTTATCTTTAGGTGTGGACATACTTTTAGAATAAGTACCCCACTCCACATAGTTGTAGATTCTCAAAAGCCACTTGCACCCCCATTGGAAGATTGTTATGACTTTGTTGTGAATGAAACCCAACCCAGTTGATGTTAAGTCTCATATTGTAACCTATCATATAATGGATAGGTCTCGTATGTAGGTAGATCGGTGCTGTTTTTATTGGTTGGCTACTAGGTAAGTAGATGCTTCTAAATGGTTAGTACATAGAGGTGAGAGCTTGTAGGTTTAAGCAGGTAGTTAGTAAAATTCAAAACTATTCTAGCCATAATGGTTCAGTAAGAATTGAACCTCAATGGAATGCTGTATCTTATTTACCCACCATCCTTCAAGGTGTGGTAGTGGTTGTTGGTTTACTTTTAGTGGTGTTTCATGATAGGTAATGTTACCTTTCTTGTGATGGGCTAGAAATATTATTTTATTTCCTTGGGAGGATTTTAAAAAAAAAAGTCAACTTTCATGAGATTTTGTATCAAATCAAATTAACAAGAAATGAAATTAAAGTTTGAACATATTACAATCAATTTAAACTAAAAAGAATTCAGTTTGTCATGTTGCATCAAAACATGTAAAGTATCCAATTTCAAAGAAGCTCACATGTGATTCTTAATAGAGTCTTTTAAAAAAAATTCCCTTTCACCAATTGCAATACTTTAAAGAATTGTAGGAACTTTTTGTATAAACTAATGCTTTTGAAAGAATCGTAGATGAACGTTTTGTAGATGTAGACCCAAGGCATCAGACTACATCTAGGTTTTTTGTAGTATAGTGTTGTCTTACTTACCGAACAAAATTCCAAATTGTCCTTTAGTGGGTTCTGGATACCCTGGCTTTCCTCTTAAAGTACATGTGATTAACAAGCAACTTTCAATGGATTCAATATATACCCACCTTTTGAATCACAGGAAAAAGGTGAAAAAAGGTGGTAGAGCACTAGAAAATTCCCATAAGATAAGATTATATGGTATACTTTATTCAGACAGCAAATTTGCAAATAGAATATGTGAATAAAATACATTAAGATCAAAGAAGAAATAATGCCTATGGTCATATCTGAAACTAAAAAGCAATAAAACCTTTTCCTTTCATATTATCCGAGGATATCAGGGGAATCCAACCACTAAATTTGAGGTTGGATTTTACTGAGGGTGAACAAAAGGTTGTACATTGTTGACTGTAGTGTTTCATTTGTGTCACAATGTGATTGCACATTCTAGCCTTGATGTTTTGATCATTTATATCATGTGTGAACATGGACAGAATATTCAACTTCTTGAATTAGGAGGACCAGTGTCTATTTTGGTGACAAAAAATAGCAAAAATGTTATGATAACAATGTGGGTGTTAAAAGTGTAAGGAAATAGGTGGGGTTAAAATAAAAATATTATCAAAATTCATCTACTTTTCATGTCATGGTAGCCATTACATGATAATAATGATAGTTTAGATTAAAAGTCATGTAGATAGATTCAACACTTTGCTCATTTTTCATCAAAGGGCTAAGGGTTTCATTGCCACTATCCATTTAGTCACATTGTCAATGTCAAGATGAACTTGCATTGTGATTGTGATTCACAAATTTTTTATTTCTACAAAGCTCTAGATGAGGGGCCAAGGTTAAAAAGCACTTACACTGGCACCTTCTGGTTTTTGAGTGAAGTCTTTTAGCTGTCATATTAACCTGAATTTTTTAAGATTTGGACTCATGATATAGTGTAAACATGAAATATTTCTAATATTTAGAAACAATTTAAGTTGATTTTGGGGTTTTTCCTTGGTACCAGTGTGGGTCCTGGTTCACCTAGGCCTAGGGGGATGTCCTTTGGAAAAGGATTTGTACTTTTGTTTTTAAGGAAAACATGTTTTGCTTCTAGTTGTCATTGAAAAACATCTTGCACTAGCTTTTGTTCAAATTCTAAGTCTACTTATTTGTAAAATTGTAGCAAATTGAAACACAGTTTTGGTATGTGAGTTAGTTTTATTTTGAAGTTCAATTAAAAAAATATTTTGACTTTCGTTTTAGGTTCTAGGCTTCATATTATTGTCAATCTTGGAACTTGTGAAAATAAACATTTTTGCAATGGACTTTCATCGAATTCATATTTCATTTGTCTTTTTGTAGCCATTCTTTACAATTTTGATGACAACAATCACCACATACACTTGAAAATGAAAAAAAACATTTTAGCCAGAAGGATACAAACAGAAATTTATTACTTTCGCCATTCATGCATGAACAATATAATTCAAATTCGCTAGAAATACTCTCATTCTATTATATAAATAGCAACCCATAGAAATCTCCAAATGTCCAGGAAAAACACGGGGTAGAATATCCCTTCTCAAAAACCAGGATATTATCCAAAGTACATAGTCCTTCAGAGTGGCAGGGCTCCTACCGACTACTCATTTCTTTTCATTTAAAAAGTGTCGCAGTACTGGCGAGTATCCCCACACTGATTCAGTCATAATTCGCCTAACTGGCGATGCTTTTCTTGAGGAGCATTAAAAGTGTAGCCAGCAGGCATACTTGTGGCGACTCGCTCCTTCAAAAGGGGCACACTCTGGCGAATTGATTTTAAGAAAAAAGGGGATTTTCGCCAGAAAATTTGGGCAGTGTCGTTTGCCCAACAACAAGGGCTGCCTCCTACACCTTGTCATCTAATGATGTTGAAAACCGCACGTTTCCCCACTTTAACATTCTTGCAATGTGGGGCCAAACTTAGCTTCCTTCTCATACTTGGTCCATTTTTTCATGAATCCTTCTTCACATTGGAGCTTTACCCGAGACATAAAGGACATATCATTTGTTTTTTTTATTGGTCTTTTAGTTTGCCTTGACAAGTTTGACTTTTAAAAATATTTTAAATAAAAAATTTCTAGAATTCTTTTTGGGTTCCCCTCCCCTCTTCCCATTTTTTGGGTGTTTTAGCTCCATAATAATTCTAAGAAATGAAATTTTCATTTGCTAGATTCCTTTCTTTGTTTTTGGCATTTCATACAGAAAAATGATCTATCTTATTTAGTGCACAACCAAACAAATGCAAGTTCAAACCTCAAGTTACAGTTCATTCAGTGAAAGGATTTAGCATATATTCATTTATCAGGTGCAAACAAAAAAAGCTACCTTCCACTGCTACCCACATTTACTCCACGCAACAAGACCTTCCAAGTTATTCAACTTCAAGAAAGGTTAGAGGTGACTCATAGTCATGGCCTTTAGTTTGACAAATCCATTGTCACTAGTTAGAACATTTTCACCTGCGGAACAGTAAGCACCTCCTTGATATTAAATTTTGTATAGGATGGTGAAAACCAATGTTGGTTGGTTATTGATTTTTTCCCATAAAGTCAGTTAGGTTTTTTTAATTTCAAAAGTGGGTGCCAATTAAGTTATCAATATTTTGATAATAACCACTAATCATGCATAAAGGTAAGTTATCAAATAACTAATTTATAATTGTTGGTTATCTTGCTGGTTATTAATGGATTCTAAGGTTCTTTACAAAGGGTAAATTATATTTTTATTTTTTTCTTATTAAAATGTTAAATGTTTTAAGATTGATAACCCATTTGGATGACAAACCAGGTCATTTGTGCAGGTTATTAGATTTTGAA